>OHKY01000368.1_pt1 | contig 20454 bp, 15 predicted proteins | sample 1568941 | NCBI WGS metagenome assembly OHKY01 (sample SAMEA3879521, study PRJEB24766) | human gut metagenome | biome: human-associated habitat; feature: feces | place: USA | collected 1985/1987 | reverse complement strand
TATCATCATGAACATGCCGATGGAACTGGTCCTTTTCAAAAAAAGTGGAATGAAACCCCATTGCCTGCAAGAATTATTCATCTTGCAGATACCGTTGATATCATAGGAAATAGTATTAAATCTGATGATAATAGATGGGATTTTATATGTCAGTATCTTTCCCAAAAAAAGGATAGTCTATTTGATTCAGAATGTGTTAATGCTTTTCTTCATGTATTCACAAAAGAATCCTATATGTGTTTAAGTGATGATTCTTTTGAAACGAAGCTGTGGAAAATTATCCCAAGAGAAAAAATGGTTTTTGATTGGGAAATGTGTAAAAATGTTGCGGATTTCTTTGCAAAGATTGTAGATTATAAATCTTCTTTTACAAGCAGGCATTCTATAGGAGTAGCTGAAAAAGCCTCCCTGCTTGCCAAATATATGGGATATGATTCAATCACAGTACAGAAAATGTATTTGGCTGGTGCACTGCATGATATAGGAAAAATGGCGGTAGGCAATGAAATTCTGGAAAAACCGGATAAGCTTACGGATGATGAATTTTCTACAATGAAAAATCATGCTGGTTATACATACCTTATATTATCGGAGGTTAATGATTTTGAAGAAATACGAGATTGGGCGGCTTTCCATCATGAAAAACTAAATGGAAAAGGGTATCCTTTTGGAAAAACCGCTGATGAATTAAATGAGCAGGAACGTATGATGGCATGTGTTGATATTTATCAGGCTCTTACGGAAGACAGACCTTATAAAAAGGGATTGTCCCATGAAAAAACATGTGATATCCTTGATGACATGGCACATAAAGATTTTATTGATTCAGATATTTCAAAGACAATTAGAGAATGTTTTGGAAGAACCTGATGCCATATATGAAAACAGAGGGTGTTTCAGACAATAGTATTTTCAGTTATGTACTAGTATGACTCTTACGAGGGAACCACCGGCACGACATTCCAGATTACATCACGTTCGATCGGAGAGGTAACTGTAGAAAAAATTGGTAAAAGTGCTGTATTTTTCGGGGGGGGGTACAACATTTTATGTGAAAAATAGAATAATAAAATTGTTCCCGAAATTTATTGACTTTGAGAAAAAAATTTGATATATCAGAATCGAACAAAAGAGAAAGGAAATAGCAAACTATGCCGACAAAGAAAAATATGATGAAAAAGAACTTGGAAAATTTGCATCTGAAGGAAAGGATAAACTATGGCTACAGAAAAGTCATTATTATGATGTTAGTCTCAGGTCTGTTTTCTATTGTGGTTATAGGTATGCTATTTGCCAATACGATGCATTATGTACAAAATGTTACTGTTGCAGACCGGGCGGTGAAAATCTGCAGGATAAATGTTAACTCATCAGCGAGAAATATCAGGGAAATGGCATTAAATAATGATACATCCTCTTATGACGGTTATGAGCAGACGGTAGAAAGACTGCTTGCAGAAGTTAATACCCAACTGAAAAATTTAAAGAACTCCGGAGTTATTCCGGATGCGGATTGTGAAGAATACGCATCTGCCCTTACAGACTGGGGAAACATTGGTTATTCCATCATGAAAGAAATCAAAAGCGGTGACAAGGATAAGGCAGTTGATTCAATTCTGAATGATTGTACCCCGGCATTAAATAAAGCCGTAAAAATTGCAACAAGATTAGATGAAATGACCGATGAGGTAAGCAGCCAGGCAGTCAGAATTACGGTTATTTCTGCAGTGGCAGGAATTGTGTGTATTATTATTTGTCTGGTTTTGGCATGGAAACTGACAATAAAAACAGGCAAAAAAGTACTTGAGTCAATTTTAGTACCATTACGTGAAGTGGAAGCCGTTGCACAGGAATTAACAGATGGAAACCTGCACAGCACGCTGGACTACCGTTCAGATGATGAGATTGGAATACTGGCACACAATATGCGCAAATCCATCCGCATTCTGGGAAGCTATGTAGATGATATTGGACGTTCAATGAAGATGTTTGCAGAAGGAAATTTTGATGTGCAGCCGGAAGTAGAGTGGAAAGGGGATTTCGTTGGAATTCTAAACTCCTTTATGTTGTTTGAAGAAAGCATGGCAGAGACAATAAAGGGAATCCAACATGTTTCAGATGAAGTTTCGGGTGCCGCAGATCAGGTAGCATCAAGTTCCAATGACCTTGCGGATGGAGCAACAAATCAGGCAGCAGTTGTAGAAGAACTGACCGCAACAGTCGCAGGTGTTTCTGAACAGGTAGGAAAAAATTCACAATCCGCAAAAGAAATCAGTGGAAGAGTAGACGAACTTGGAAATGCCATTCTGGAAAGCAATGGTAAAATGAGGGATATGGTTGATTCCATGAATGAGATCAACGGGGCATCAAAAGAGATTGACAAGATCATTGCAACAATCAATGAAATTGCGTCCCAGACGAATCTGCTTGCATTGAATGCTTCCATTGAGGCTGCAAGAGCAGGGGAGGCAGGAAAGGGATTTGCAGTGGTAGCGAATCAGGTCAATGTGCTGGCAGACCAGAGTGCCCAGGCAGCAAAGGAATCCGCAACATTGATTGAAACCTCTGTGAAAGCCGTGGAAAAGGGTATGGTGATTGCAGGGCAGACGGCATCACAATTGCAGGAGGTCGCTGAGAATTCCCAGATCATTACAAAAGAAGTCACAAATATTGCAGAAACGTTAGAGACACAGACAACAGAAATCCAACAGATTAATGATGGAATTGAACAGATCAATGATGTCGTACAGACGAATTCGGCAACATCTGAAGAATGTGCAGCAGCCGGTCAGGAGATGAGCAGTGAAGCAGAAAATCTGCGTGAAATGATCCGGAAATTTAAAGTTGCAGAAAATAAAAATTAAAAACGGTGCAAAAAATTATTGATGTTGAATTTACATATAAAGTTGTCGCAGGTAGGAACTATAATTTGACTTGTGACATATATAAATGCGGGAAAAGGATGCAATGAGAAAATGTGCGTTATTGGTTTTAAACTGATAACGCACATTTTAAATTATATGAATAGTAATATCATCGCAAAAAAGCATAAAAGTAGAAAAAGTTAAAAATATCGTGGATATAGTGCTAGAATTGTTGAAAAAAGTAAGTTAAAATACAGGAAAACAACAAGTGTAAAGGGGAAATTTTATGGAATATTCAGCAATTTTTCATGATATGGATAAAAGGTTTAGCTATGCAGTTGATAAGGATTTATTTGTGATACGCGTGCAGGTAAAAAAGGATGATATGAAGGAGGTAATCCTTCACTATGAGGACAAGTATATACCTATGGAGCGTAAGGATACCAGAAAGACAGTTCCGATGAAGAAGGTTGCTGTCTCACAGTTTCATGATTATTATGAAGCACAGATAAAGATGCATTTGATCTGTCTGCGTTACTTTTTCGAATTTACGGACACGCAGGGAGAAAAGGTATATTATGGAAATTATGAGTTTGATAAGGAATGCATTACAAACAGGGACAGAATGTTTGACTGTCCGCAGAACCTTCGGGAGGAAGAGATGTTTGAGGTGCCGGAGTGGGCAGCAAACAAGGTCGTGTATCAGATTTTCCCATCCCGTTTTGCAGCAACGGAGCCGGTAGACAAAGAACTGTGGTATAAAGCACCGATTACGCCTATGGATGATCTGCATGGAAATCTCAGGGGAATCATCGAACATATGGATGATATTCAGAATCTGGGAATCGATGTGCTGTATATGACACCTATCTTTCAATCAAATTCGTGCCATAAGTATGATACCACGGATTACTACCAGATAGACCCGTCCTTTGGAACAACAGAGGATCTCAAAGAGCTGGTACAAAAAGCGCATGAGCGTGGTATGAAGGTAGTCCTGGATGCGGTATACAATCATACGGGAAGAGAATTTTTTGCGTTTGCGGATATCCTGGAAAATGGTGAAAAATCCAAATACCGGGACTGGTATTTTATTGATGGATTCCCACTTAAAAGCGAATGGGGAGAGATCCCAAACTTCAAATGTTTTGGTTATTATGGCGGAATGCCAAAGTTAAACCTGAAAAATCCTGAAGTTGAAAAATACATTACGGATGTTGCATGCTACTGGATTAAGGAATGCGATATTGACGGATGGAGACTGGATGTAGGAGACGAAATCAGCCATTTCTTCTGGAAGAATTTCAGAAAAGCAGTAAAGGCAGTGAAGAAAGATATGCTGATCATTGGGGAAATCTGGCATTATGCAGGAGATTTCCTTGAGGGGGATGAATGGGATACAGTCATGAATTATCCATTTTACCTGAACCTGATCGATCTGCTTGCAGACGAAAAGATTACGGTCAGCCAGTTCGTACAAAATCTTGGATATTTGAAGGGACGCTTACACAAAAACTGCTATCCCCTTATGTGGAATCTGATTGACAGCCATGATACCGCAAGATTTTTACATCTGTGTAACGACAATAAGAAAAAGCAGCATCTGGCAGCCGCTTTTCAGTTGTTACTGCCGGGAATGCCTATGATTTATTATGGAGATGAGTATGCGATGCCGGGAGCAAACGATCCGGACTGCAGACGGGGCATGTACTGGGATGAAGAATACCAGGACAAAGAGATGTATGAATGGTACAAGCGGCTGATTCAGGTCCGGAAAAGCCATGCATGCATTGTAGAAGGCGAACTGGCTGGGAGCGTCACAGAAGATGCGGAAGGGACAATTATCCTGATCAGAAAAAATGGCGAGGAGACCATTGCCATGATTTTTAACTGCAGCAGCAGTGCAAAAAAATTTAATGAGTACACGCAGAAGTACAATCTGCTTACCGAAAACACCTTTGATGGAAATGTAGAGGGGTTTGATGCTGCAGTAATCGTGCTTTAAGAAGCCTTACGGCAGATGGTTTCCCGGGAGTTTGTCTGTGGGAAGAAGAGGGAAAGCACCAGTATTTCTGGTAATGTAAAGTACGGAGGATGATATGACGAATGTAAAAAAGAAGGATGGAAAACAGTTTGGGGCAATCGTACTTAGCCTGATATTATTGCTTTCCCTGGTGTTTCCATATCCTGTGATGGCAGACCAGACAGCGGCAGACCAGACAACGGTAGCTTCCGTTTATGCCATTCACAAGACAGGTGATGATAAGGAAAATTTTGTGATTGTTATCATGGGTGAGGGCTATACCCAGGAACAACAGGAACAATTTTTGAAGGATGCAACGGCAAAAGCACAGGGGCTGCTAAAGTGGTCCCCTTATAAAGAGTATTCCGACAGGATCAATATTTATGCAGTACAGACGGTGTCCAATGAAACTGGTGTGGGCGTGATGTATGGGGAGTCGAACCCGGACACATATTTTCATGTGCAGGCATTCGGAAAATCCTGCTATTTTGCAAAGGACGGGGAAGATAAAGCCAGGGCACTGAGGGCAGAGCTGGAGAGCAGATATCTAGATACCGGCGCAGCCGTTGGAACCATCCATATCATTTGTAATACGACTGCGAATATTGGTTCTTCTTCCAATGCACTCTTTTCTTTTTCGGCAAATTCGGATGAGAATGAGCAGGGGGATGTCATGACCCATGAAATTTCCCACAGCATCGGAAGATTAGGCGATGAATATGATAAAAAGATGCAGGGAGAAAATATTTCCGACACATCGGATCCGGATAAGATTAAATGGCATAAGATGCTTGGGTTCCGTGGAATCGGAATAACGGCAGCAGGAACAGAAACAGTATTTGCGCCGAGCCGCGTCTGCATGATGCGGGATCTTGGGAATCCTTTCTGTGAAGTGTGTAAAATGGAACTGGCGCGGAGATTAAATAACCGTGATTATGTCAGCAGGCAGGCATCTGTTTATGTGTGCGATCCTGAAATTACAATTCCGCATAGCAGGACAGGAACACTTGACAGGGATAGTGACCAATACCGGATCGATGAGACAAATATCACAAAAGCAAATGGAAAGGATCTGGAATTCCGTACAGTCGTACAAAATATAGTGGATGCCAAACAGCATTTGAAGATTACTTTCCGCATTATTGGAGCAGACCATACAGTCAAATATGAAAAAGAAGAAACATATACCGTTCCGCCACACAGTAACTGGTATGATCCGGATGCTGCCAGAGAGTCCCTTTCTGTCACACTTCCTGCGGTAACGGGTCTGGTTTCCGGGGACAGACTGGAAGGAAAGATCATAGATGAGGATACTGGGAAAATTCTGGCTGACAATCAGACGGCAGGACAGGTGTGGAGTACCGTAACGATTCGTTATATGCTGCAGAACGAAGACGGAACCGAAACAACAGTGCCTGATACGGCACCCGCGACAGTATATGTACCAAAGAATTCTGCGTATACGTTAAGAAGTCCGGATTTATATGGATATACATGTGTAGGAAACAGTGCAAATCAGGGAGAAATAAACATCACAGAGGATCGCCAGGAGATCACTTATTATTACCGGAAAAACAGTGAGATGCCGGAAATACAAACCGTACCTGTCCGCGTAACTTATGATGGAAAACCCCATACATTTGATATCAAGCAGGAAGATGGTGTACAAATCAGTTACAGTTTGACAGAAAACGGATCGTATACACAAACGGAGATGCCGTTTTACACAGAAGCAGGCCAGTATAAGATTTATTTTAAAGCGGAAAAGGCATCTTTTATTCCAACATACGGGGAGGCTGTCCTGGAAATCGAAAAGGCTTCCACCAGCATGCAGCTGACTGCAAAAAACGATACGGTCAAAGGTGCGGGGACAGTAGAATTACAGCTTTGCAGACAGGGGATTCCAGAAGATGCCGGGATAAAAGTAACCTGTGATGTTTCCGGAATTACACTCGAAGAAAAGGGAACGGATCACTGGATGGCAACACTTCCGAATGAAACGAAAACATATACGTTTACCGCGTCCTATGATGGAAATGGCAACTATACAGGAAGTAAGGCAGATTGTCAGGTCCGTGTAACGGCGGATCATTCCCAGACTGGGGGCGGTTCTGGTGGAAGTTCCGGTGGAAGTTCCGGAGGCAGTTCAAGTGGCGGTTCCGGCGGAATATCCGGAGGCGGTTCAAGTGGAGGTTCTGGCGGCAGTTCGGGTGGAAGTTCCGGAGGCAGCTCCGGCGGAGGTTCCGGTGAAAATGCCGGTGGAAGCACGGACGGATCATCTGGCAATGTTTCACCGGATTCCGGCACATTACCGGCACCGGATCATGCAAAAGAAGAACCGGGGAATGTGACACCGCCACCCGCAGCAGATACGTCCGTTTCTGTTAAGGATATTAATGTCAAAGCAAAAACTGCAGTTAAAAATAATACGGTCAAAGTGAAGAATATTGCAGCAGTTTTGAAAAAAGAAATTACAAAGGCAGAAAAAGAACAGGGTGGCAGGATAAAAGACCTGTCTGTTGAAATAACTTTTGATACAGGAAAAGCTAAAAACTGGAAGAATCTGCATCTTGAAATGGATAAGCAGGCGGTAAATTTACTTGTCAAAAAGAATGTAAAAGAATGGAAGGTCAATGGTGGTAATGTAAATCTTACCTTTGATTCGAAGGCATTAAAAGAATTAAAGAAAGAAATGAATACAGCTGTGGTTATCAAAATGAAACAGGCTGACAAGAAAAATCTTTCTGCCAGGGCAGGGAAAATTATTGGAAAACGTCCGGTTTATGATTTTTCCGTCACAGGAATAAAGAAAAAGCAGTCGTCTGTCCTGAAAAAGGGACGGATCAGGGTCGCTGTTTCCTATAATGCTTCGAAAAAGGAAAAAGACAAAAAGATTTTTGCATATAAAATTGATAAATACGGTGCAGCAGTTAAGATACCGGGATCTTATTATGATTCCGATACAAAGACCGTTAACTTTGTAAGCCGTGGGTTTTTCACAGTTGCAGTAGGCTGTGAAAAATGATGAAACATAAAAAATCATCGTTCACGTTAAAAAAACTGTAGTTCATGTCGAAAAAGACAAAAACCGGTTTTCATTTGGTATAATGATAGAGCTCATTTTAGTAAAAATGAGTTCATACTGTGAATGATGGAGGGGATAACAATCATCGTTTTAGAAGAAATATTAATGGCAAACGGATTGACCGTGTTAATGATGTGGTTCCTTTTGTTTTGCAGACGAAAGAACAGAGAGAGCCTTCATGTGGGAGATAAAATATATGATGGAATAGCAATCGTAAATTTAGTGGGGGCATTGTCTGAAACCATTGCTTTTCTCGTAGATGGAAAACAGTTTACTGGCAGCCGGCAGATTAATTATATCTCTAACAGCATATGCTTTATAGGGACAGTCAGTATGGGTATGCTTTGGTGTATGTACGTGGAATTGCGTATCTATCGAAATTATAAAAGAATGGTTCAAAAAGCAGGAGTGGAGATATTTCCCTGGCTGGTAGAAGTAATTATGGTTTTATGTAATCTGTTTGGAACAGGGATTATGTTTAAAATATCCGGGGAGAATGTATACCAGAGAACTGCCGGTGTGCTGGTGGGATATATTTCGCTTGTCATATATTTTGCTTACAGTATCTATCTGGTGTATCATTCCAAAAAACAAGGGGTTAACCTGAATTTTTTCCCGGTGATCTATTTCGTTGGTCCTTGTTTTGCAGGTGTAGTTCTCCAGTTCCTTTTTTATGGAATTACATCATCATGGGTGCTGGTTGCGGTCGCATTGATATTTGTGCAGATGCAGTCATACGCAGAGAGTTTGTATATGGATGAGCTTTCCGGATTATATAACCGGAGATATTTTAATGCGGTGCTTGCGGAAAAGAAAATTGCAAGCCATAAATCCTTATATGGAATCATGATGGATGTAAACGATTTCAAGTGTATTAATGACAATTTAGGTCATAGTACGGGCGATAAGGCTATTTGTACGTTGGGAAATATACTCATCAGATCCATACCGGATGATGGTATGGCAATCCGGTATGCGGGAGATGAGTTTATTGTGCTGCTGTCAGGTGTTGATACGGAGCGTGTCTTAGCGACAATGGAGGAGATTAACCGTAATCTGTCCCGGTTTAATGAATCCGGGACAGAACCGTTTCATTTAAGTGTTTCCATGGGATACACGGAATTTGGGACAGAAGATGATGCAGAAACTTTTTTAATGCATATGGATGAGAAAATGTATGAGGAAAAACGGAAATATCATATGCGAAAGAAATCAGCCGGTTTGGAAAATAAAGTATAGCATTACGTTCCTGCCATTTGTCCGATAACTGGTTGCAATGGCACAAGAAAAGAAAATATTATAATCATCAAACGAGTAGCAGACTGGTGTAAATCCGGTTTTGCTGCTCGTTTTTATATTTATGGTTATAGGCAGGGATGCTCCGGATTTCAATACAGTAAATAACCGTGTTATGGTAATGTGGTATACAATCATGTTATGAGTGCAGATGATTTCTGTATCAATAAATTTGTTCCGGGATATTTTTCCCGTATCAATGAAGACGGTTCGTATTCAAACGGCTCAGGATGTGGAAATGATACAGCATCCGAGAGAAACATGGTACGGAAATATATTGTGGATTCCGTATGCTACTGGGCAGATGTATTTGAATACTATAAGGGACTTATTAAGTTCAGAAAGGCACATCCGGCACTTCGGTTATCTACATCAGAGGATGTGAAAAAATATGTAAAATCCGTAGAAGGACTTGGGGATAATATTGTAGGAATTAATATAAAGGGCGGTCAGAAAGATGAAAGTGCAAAAGAGATGTATCTTCTTTTTAATGCAAACACTGACAAGGCAAAAGTTACAATTCCGGAAGGAAAATGGAAAGTCTGCATAAACGGACAGAAAGCTGGCGTTGAGACAATCGAGACAATCAAGGGTGGCGAGTATACAATGGATGGTATCAGTGCACTTGTACTTGTAAAACAGGATGGTGCGGCCATGACGATTGTTATTGTTCTGATTGCAGCAGCGGTAGTTGTTGCGGCAGGAGTTGTTATTGTTGTAATGAAAAAGAAAAAAACAAATAGATAATAAAGTTTATAATTAGTGTCTGCTTACTCAGCAGGCACTAATTATTTTGTATGGAATATCTGCATGGCCCCATACCGTGATAAGGTTAAACATGTTAAAGAAATAGTATCCTAAACTTTGGACGGTAGAGGATGCTATTTTTTTGCGCGAAAATATATCGAACATTTGATTGCTTTTTGATCGAAAAATGGTAAAATAAATACATACAGAAAGCAGTATCAAAGCATAGTGCGGTAGGCGGTTTGCCCTTATTACGAGGGCTATGGTGCCCTCTGGTTGAAAGGAGGGCGATAGCATGGTTACATATTCTGAACTTTTTCAGTTTTGCATACTGATTGTTGCTATTATCAATCTGATCGTAATGATCTTTTTTAACCATAAAAAATAACCGCCCCTACCAAAGACCGGTTATTTTTTAAAACTAACTTTGGCAAACCGCCTACACGGTATTGCTTTTTGTATTTTCATAATACCATTGCGTAATTTTTTTGTCAATGATTTAAAGATCTTTGCTGGATACCATTAAATTGTTTTATTATCTGCGAACAATTTCTAATCGTTCGCGCTGGATAAGTTTTTCATACTGTCTCAATTGAAATACTGTCTACCTGTGCACTTAAATGATTTTAGACACCAGATCCATATCTATTATAGAGTAAGATCAGTATAAGCAAAACGAGTATCACTATATATCTTTTTTTCATTATTATAAATAACTTGAAGCGTAGAAATTGGTTTTACTCGAATAAGTTTGCGATGTATGCAATCTTTACAATTCCTACATTTCCAACTCCAACATAAGTATCAAGATTTCCAGAACATTTTAAGGTAATACAGGAGGAAGTACATGTGGTTTTGTTACTTTGTCCAGAAAGTTTATATGTATATATAACAAAGTCAGAATCTACGCTTGCATTAGAAGCACTTGCATTTGTCCAGTGCTTTCCACTATAATATCCAACGGCATCACAACTATATATAATATATAGAGATGAACATTATAATTCCCGCAATTTCATTTCATTTATTTTCTTTTTGCGCGTAATCGTTCTATTTCTTTTTATCCGATTATAAATTGATATAACAGTAGGAATATTTGTAAGCATAAAGATAATGATACAATTGTGTATCTTATCCTTTATAGACATCTGATTTTTGGAAACGAAATTATATGAGAGTGTCAATAACCCCTGCTTCTCAACGCGTTCAAAACTTTCTGGTTCAAAATTCAGATACACTATAATTAATACGATTGAAAGAACAAGAAAAATAATTGGTGTTAATGATACGGTAGTTGTTCTTCTTTTTTTATTTAAATATGATTCTAAAAAACGTACACAAATAATGGTTAATGCCATTATTATTACGATGAATAAAATTGTAGAAAATTTCATTTATTCTCCTTTTTGCTCTCTGTATTTTTTTATCAATATTTTTGCTGTGTCAAAATCAAGTTGATCATCTATTACCATTTTTTTAATTAATGAAATATAAGCGTCATTTTCTATTTGATCATTCATTTGCATTTTTTGTATAAGTCGATCAAGTCTCAATCGCACGGTAGGATATGTTATATGATACAATTTTGCAACCTCTTTTAAAGAGCCAGATGACATAACAAAATTTTTTATAAATGTGATATCTTCATCACTTAAATTGTATATCCATTCTTGCGCTTTTCGTCTCATTACCAACCCCTTTCTTTAATATTGTTGATATTATCATTTAATAATGTTAAAGTCAACTGCTAATATTATGTTATTTACATCTTTTTATCTTAATAATCATTCGAAACCTCAAACTTGTAAAGATAAGGTTTTCAGATTCGAGGTTACTCTCAACCCCCTTGCTTTTGTTTATATTTCTTCAATCATCAGTTATAAAAAACAGAAGCATTTTAATCAGTTCACCATATCGGTTTCATTTATATTGGAAGCACAAGGTGTAGAGCAGAGATTGTCCGTGTCGGGTGGGTGGAGCAACTAAGAAATTGTTTGGTATTACAGCGGAAGAACTTTTGAAAAAAGCACGGTAAAATGCTGACTTATCAATTGAAAAATAATTATTTTGTATGGAATATCTGCATGGCCCCATAAGTATGCGGCAAATGCGGAGCCGTGACCTTTCTCGACGGGCAGGAAAAATTCCGGCAGGTTGCGCACGTATTACACAATTGCTTGAGATTGGCGTGTGTTGTTGTATCCAGATGCAGGATCAGCGTTGCTGTCTTAAGCGGCCGGAGCATCTGCCCCTCGGTAAGCTGGATGCCATCCGGGGCAAGCCGCCCATAAATCTGTGGGAGCAGGTCAAGGCAATAGGTATCTCCCAGAAAAGATAATTCTGCAAGATACAGGCGGCTCTGACGTTCTACCACATGTGCAAACTCTTCATAAGCCTTTGACAAAAGCATCAGGCTGATGCAGTCCACAATGTAAGCCTCCTGGATCTGTTCATGGTTCAGATATAATTCCGACAGTTCATCCACTCCGTTTCCAAGCGTCACAAACCCATAGGCATAGTGAGGCAGGGAAACCCCGTCTAAATCCTGATCCAGAGAGTAATACGCATAGGATTCAACCAGGGGAAGAAGTGCCGTATAAATTGCCTGAATATGGGGCAGGTCATCCGGAGGGAAATGGAAACGGCTGCAAAATTCGTTCCAGTCACCGGAGGATAATCCGGGAGTAAGTTTACATTTCATGGGATACATCCTCCTTATCGGAAGCAGCCATAACGGCTGCAATTTCCTGAAAGCGGCCCGTGACCTTATCATAGTTCTTTCGGTGATGGGGAAAGCCACAGTTTATGCAGGATTTGATACCATTTTTTAAATATTCACAGTTTCCACCACAGGATTTCCCGAGTGTATAGAGGGGACAATAACAAAACAGACAGTTAAAGTCCGCCTCCGGGATTCCTTTATGGCATGGAAAATATTCACATTTTTTATTTTGAAAAAACTTATAATATTCGCTCAAAATGGTTTCCTCCAATCAAAGCACAATCATAGCATAATTATATCGGAACAACAAGCGGATCGCAAGAAATGCGAATGACATAAAAATTGCATTTCAGTGGGAAATGATACCTTTTGCCACTTTTATCATTACATTATTTACATCTTTTTAAGAGCGCAGGTATAGTGGCTCAGGCAATTGAGGATTTGAAGCAAAAAGTTGAAAATTAAATAAAAAATACTTGACTTAAAGTTAACTTTAAGTGGTATATTATGATAGATAAAATCGGAAGGAGAATTTATTATATGTATATCGAAAAGATTAACGGACCGGAAGATGTGAAGAAATTGAATATAGAAGAGATGACAGCTCTCGCAGAAGAAATGCGTCATGCATTATTAAAGAGGGCAAGTATTCACGGCGGGCATTTTGGCCCGAATTTTGGCATGGTAGAGGCAATCATTGCACTGCATTATGTTTTTGAGTCCCCAAAGGACAAAATGGTATTTGATGTTTCCCATCAGACCTATCCGCACAAGATGCTGACCGGTCGAAAAGATGCCTATTTATATGAAGAACATTACGACGACGTGACGGGATACAGCTGTCCGCAGGAAAGTGAACATGACCATTTTACGATCGGACATACCTCCACATCCGTCAGTCTGGCATGCGGTCTGGCAAAGGCAAGGGATCTTCGTGGGGAAAGTGCAAATGTGATCGCAATTATCGGAGACGGTTCTTTAAGCGGAGGAGAAGCCTTAGAAGGAATGGATTTTGCGGCAGAATTAGACAGCAACATGATCATTGTAGTAAATGACAATGGTATGTCAATTGCAGAAAACCATGGAGGACTTTATTCAAATCTGAAATTACTCCGCGAGACAAACGGACAGGCAGAGTGCAATTTATTTAAAGCCATGGGACTTGATTATGTCTATGTGGATCATGGAAATGACCTCAGGGAGCTGATCGGGGCTTTCAAACAGGTAAAAGACAGTAAGAAACCGGTTGTTGTCCACATTAATACATTAAAGGGAAAAGGTTATAAACCGGCAGAAGAGCATAAGGAAGAATGGCACTGGCATCTTCCATTTGATATTGAGACCGGAAAATCCCATTTTCCGGAAGTGGAAGATTATTCTTCGGTGACCTGTGAATATCTGATTGAAAAGATGAAAAAGGATCCGACAGTTGTTACAATTACATCCGGAACCCCGACGATTCTCGGATTTACGCAGGAGAAAAGGAAACAGGCCGGCCGGCAGTTTGTAGATGTGGGAATCGCGGAGGAGACAGCGGTAGCACTTGCTTCCGGAATTGCCAAAGGTGGCGGAAAGCCGGTATACGGTGTGTATTCCAGCTTTATCCAGAGGACGTATGACCAGATTTCACAGGATCTGTGTATTGACGGGAATCCGGCAACGATTGTTGTGTATACGGGATCGGTATTTGGCATGACGGATGTTACCCATCTGGGACTGCAGGATATTCCGATGCTTTCTAATATTCCGGGACTGGTTTATCTGGCACCGACAACAAAGGAAGAATATCTGTCAATGCTTGACTGGAGTGTGGAGCAGAAGGAAATGCCGGTTGCGATCAAACTTCCGGGCGGAGACATGATTTCGGATGGCAGAGAAGTCAAAAAAGACTGGAGTCAGCTCAACACCTATGAGGTAACGGAGAAGGGAAGCAAAATTGCACTGATCGGACTCGGAACATTTTATTTCCTGGCACTGCAGACCGCAGAAATGCTGGAGAAAAAAGGTATTCATGCAACGGTAATCAACCCGTATTATATTACCGGACTGGATGAAGGACTGCTGGAGAAGCTGAAGGCAGACCATGACACGGTAGTTACACTGGAAGATGGCATCCTGAATGGTGGTTTCGGAGAAAAAATCGCAAGATTTTATGGAAGCAGTGATATGAAAGTCTATAATTACGGATTGAAAAAAGAATTCCTTGACCGGTATGATGTAAATGAGGTATTAAAAGAGAATCATCTGACAGCAGAGCAGATTGTAAATGACGTATTATAGAAGGCAGAAATAAACAACAAACCTTGTGAGAATCGACACAATATGGTAAAATATAACATACTAGAGCTTATTTTGCATAGTGGTTAGAATAGCGGGCTCATGGAAGGAGCGGTATCATATGAAGAATAAAGATTCGAAAGCAAGGATGCAGATGATTTTCGGGATACTTTTGTTTGCGTTTATTTTTATGGCAGAGTTGTATGCCATAGTCAATTTCCCGAAGATGTTTATTGTTCTGGTTGTTTTGGCAGCAGCAGATCTGATATGCCTGTATGTTGCAATCAGAGGCGTGATTTCAGTATATGAGACAAAATATGCCCGGAGAGAGGAACAGTATGAGAGTATTTTCAAATCCGAAAAGGCATCGTATCTTATGCTGAAAAAATATTTTGAGGAAATATCCGTCAAGCTTGCATATATGGAAGAAGCTTCTAAGATTCCGACAGAGGAAATTGTTAATGCACAGAAGGGAATAGCGAAAGTAATTATCAAGCGGTCCCATGAGAATACCGATGCATTGATGAATTCATATGAACAGCTGATGGACCGGTTTGATACGTTCCAGAAAGGAATGGATGGGTTCGGTACAGTTGCGGGTGCTTATAAGGACGAGATTCTTTCAGCCTGTAAGGATGAAATTTCTTCGGTGCAGAAGGATGGAAAAGAACAGGAATATTCACAGGATAAAGAGATAGCCGCAAAGCTGCAGGAAATCATTATTGCAATGAAAGATATGGAACTGCGCCTGAATCAGACCATTATGAACAGTCAGAACGTGGTTGTTTCCCAGCCGCAGGTTTCTGTACCTGTGGCAACACCTGTAGAGCCACAGCCGGCACCGCAGAATCATATGGAAGAAACACCTGTAGAGCCGGAGATTTCACCAGAGCCGGAAGAAAGTATGGAGCCGGAACCGGAGATTTCGCCGGATCTGGAAGAAAACCCGGAACCGGAGATTTCGCCGGATCTGGAAGAAAACCCGGAACCGGAAATTTTGCCGGATCTGGAGGAGAGCCTGGAACCGGAGATTTCGCTGGAGCCGGAAGAAGATATGGAACCGGAGATTTCGCTGGAGCCGGAAGAAGATATGGAACCGGAGATTCTGCCGGATATACCGGAAGAAGAGAGTTTTGAGCCGGAGGAAGACCTTCCGGTCATGGCTGCAGATGAGATTATTCCTCCGGACCCGGAAGAATCCATTGAGGAAGCAGAGGAACTGGTAGAACCGGACCCGATTCCGGAGGATGCGATTGTTGAGGAAGCGAATGATGAGAACCTGCCAGAGGAAGAACTTTCGCCGATGCCGGATCTGTCAGATCCAAACCGCGCCATGAGCCCGGATGAAATAGCTGCGCTGTTTGCAAATATGGGCAATGACGACAATGCGGATAAAGCCGGGGAACCTGCCGAAGAAACGGTGGAACCGGAGGATATTCCCGAGCCGATTGAAGAGCCGGAAGCCGTAAAAGAAGCACCTCTTCAGCCGGAAGAACCGGCAGATCCCAATAAGGCATTAAGCCCGGATGAGATAGCTGCCCTGTTTGCAAGTATGGGAACCTGAAAAGAATAAAATAACAGGCAACGGACGCCATCTGTTCCACGTAAAAACGTTTGACAGATGGCGTTTTGCTATAAAAATGCCATACAATGAAAAAAATAGTTGCATTTCTTTTTCATTGTGTTATACTTAGGTCGTTGCAATTTAATAGTTTAAAGCAGAGTAGACACATGTGCGTTAAGTGCCGGATGAACAGGGAGTTGTCACCCGGACGAAAAGAGAATCTTGCGGTACATGAGTCGCATCCCGCTGCATCCGAAGATAATATTATCTCCAGTTGTAGTACGGTGAGGTCTGCAAAGGAGGTAATTTTTTTATGAAAAAATTCGTTACTTTGTTCACCGATTCTTTCCGTGAATTAAAAGCGGTAAGAACCATCACTACCATGGCAATGCTTGCTGCAGTTGCTGTCATTCTAGGATTTTTCTCCATTGAATATGGGCAGTTTATTCGGATTGGTTTTTCCAGTATTCCAAATGGTATCATTGATTATCTGTTTGGACCGGTGGTTGGAGGAATTTTCCATGGTGCGTTGGATATTATCAAGTATATGATGAAGCCAACCGGACCATTTTGTCCACAGCTGACGCTGGTTGTTATACTGGCCGGAATCCTGTATGGATGCTTTTTTTATAAGAAAAAGCTTACGATCTGGCGTGTGCTGGCAGCTAAATTTGTAGTTATGCTGGTCTGTAACGTGATTCTGACAACACTTTGTCTGAATGTGTTATATGGACAGGCATTTATGGTGCTTCTTCCGGCGCGTGCACTGAAGAACCTGATTATGTGGCCAATTGATTCGGTGATCTTTTTCGCAATCACTGGATTTTCCTGTACAAATGTACGGTTCATAGCAATAACACAGCAGCTGTCTTTTGCAAAATCTTCATCCTGTAAGGAACGGACGCATTTTAACTTGCCCTCTTTCATCATTGCATAGGCAAAGGTATCACTTAAAAGAGCGGCGGAGATCTCGCCACGTTCCATAGCTGCGATACATGCGTCAGAAGAAACCTGAGTCAGGGTTACATCCTTTAAAGGATCGATCCCATCTGCATCTAATAATAAAGAAGTGATGTTGTAATCAGATGCTCCTATTCCATTTGGTACAGAGATCTGAGTCCCTTTCAGATCTTCAGTGGTGTTATATTCGCTGTCTGCCAGTGCATAAAGAGACTTACAGCCAATATGCGCGCCGCCGACAAAGGTAATATCTACACTGTTGGTGATCGGTACCAGCATGGTAGCAATATGTCCTACTGCCACGGTAGCCTGCTGTGTTCCCAATGCTTCTATATAAGAAGTTCCTTTAAAACCTTCTGCAGTCAGCCCAGCTTCTTCATAATATCCTTTATCATCTGCTACGGTAGGTCCTGAAGTACAGCCATCAGACATATAATATAATACAGGCTTTCCATAAGCTGGCTCTTTCTCCATAGCTGCTTTCTCTTCTTCTGTTGGAGTCAGATCAAAATCCTCCATATCAACAAAACGTCCGGGAATATCTACCGGAGTAAACAGTGCTTCCCATTTGCCTGCCGCAAAAGCTTCTGATGCATTCATATGAACATCTGATACATTTACTTCTACTTCCACGCCATCCTGGCCCATTTCGATCTGTCCATCATTGTTCAGATCTCCTGCCAGCTGTTCCTTTTCGGTTGCTTTTGTTGCCTCTGCCTGTTTTCCCCCACAAGCTGTCATAGACATTCCTACTGAAAGTGCCAGCATTGCTGCAAGTGTTCTTTTCGTTCTCATAATACCTTCTCCTTAATAAATGATGTTATATATTTCTCCCCGCAAAATGAAGCTGGTTCAAAATCATATTTCTGTATCTGATAAATCTCTCCGAAGAGCGGTCTCTTGGAAATTCTTCTTCTATTTTAATATCTGCAATGATCCTTCCCGGATTTGCGTCCATTACAATAACCCTTGTTCCCATATAAATGGCTTCATCTACATCATGTGTCACCATCAACGCCAGCTGCCTGTGTTCTCTCCACATAGAAAGGATCTCGTCCTGCATATTCATGCGTGTAAATGCATCAAGAGCCCCCAGCGGTTCATCTAACAATAAGATCTCCGGCTGACTGATCAGTGTCCGGACCAGTGCCACTCTCTGAGCCATTCCTCCTGAAAGTTGTCCCGGATAATCGTCCCGGAAACCTTCCAGTCCGATCACATGAAGCATATGCTCCACTTTTTCTTTTCCATTTGCATCGTTTAACCTTCCCTGCATTTTTAAAGGAAAAGCAATGTTCTTCTCCACTGTAAGCCATGGAAATAAGGTAGGTTTCTGAAAAACCATTCCTCTCTCAGGGGATGGACCTGTGATCTCTTTTTCATTTACTGTTACTTTTCCTAATGTAGGCTGGATCAGACCGGCCACCAACCGCAGGATCGTGGATTTTCCACAACCTGAAGGTCCCACCAGACTGATGAACTCCCCACTTCTCATTTCAAGATCAATACAGTCAAGAGCATGGGTGACTTCATCATTTTCTACCTTTGCAAAGCTTTTGGAAATATTTTCCAGTTTTAATAATATTTTGTTGTTCTCATCCATAATTCTTCACTGCTCCGTTCTGCCACCTGAGCACATGGCATTTCACGCGGTCTAATATTTTTGTTACAACTGTAAAAATAAAGCAGATCACAAACAGAGCCGCAAACATTTTGTCATAACTTGCCCAGGATTTGCTCCAGTTCATATACCATCCAAGTCCTGATTTTACGCCGAGCATCTCTGCGATCATAATAGCTGTACAGGAACTGCTCATAGCCTGGGTACATCCCTGTAAAATAGAAGGCATGGCGTGAGGCAACGCAACCTGAAAAACAAGCTGTTGCTCACTGGCACCTAAGGTACGGGCTGCTTCAAAATAATCTCTGTCTACATTTGCGATCCCTGTCATAGACGCAACGGTTACCGCAAACCAGGAGCCAAGGGCAATGATAAATACCGCTCCTCCAAATAAAGAAGATGCTATGACCATCATGATCGGGATCCAGGTAGACGTAGGGATCGGACCTAAAAATTTGATCACCGGATCTACCCAGTAACGGGCTTTTTCTGAATAGCCGCAGGTAATACCTGTTACCAGTCCCAGGCTCACACCTGCAAAATATCCCAAAAATAAAAGTCCCAGCGTATGGATGGTACAATCCAGTATCATGGCCCGGTCTGTCCATGCTGCGTTTAATATAAAGTTCATACACGGTACAAAAGGCTGGGTAAGAACTCCTGTTTTCAGGGTCAGATAATCATAACCTGCAAACAATAAAAACAGCGCTGACCATAAGGGCGCACGGTAACGAAATTTCTCATACAACCGCTTATCTCCCTTACAATGCAAAATAGCGGCAGCTATGCCGTATCCATTATAAAGAACCATCATCAGGATCAAAAATCCCAGGTATGTATACGGATTTCGGTTCATACTATTGTCCGGTATCAGCATATACTCCAAAATTGCTGTCACTGCGCAAATTTCCGGAAGGACCAATATTAATTTCTCGATCAGCCGTTCCTTTCCCGTCTTTTCTTTTGTCTCCAATTCATGCAGTTCTTGACGGGTCAGGCTGACCTTCTTTTGCAGATCTATATTTATACTCTCCCCCATAGTTTCCCCCTGTAAATAATCTTCGCATCTCTTGCTGTGTGTTATTATTTTATCGAGCGGAAGGGAATTTGTCCAATCGCTTTCCTTCAAAAATTTTACTCATTTATTGATATCATCTATAAATCCTTTAAAACCGCAGAAATAAGAACTGCAAACGATACTATATCTATGCTACCAAAAATTTTTAGATTGTTAAAAATTATTGCAAACATTTTGTATTTTTTATAGTGCATTTTTTACAATTCTATGTTATACT
>OHKY01000355.1_pt1 | contig 21007 bp, 13 predicted proteins | sample 1568941 | NCBI WGS metagenome assembly OHKY01 (sample SAMEA3879521, study PRJEB24766) | human gut metagenome | biome: human-associated habitat; feature: feces | place: USA | collected 1985/1987 | reverse complement strand
CGACGACCGCCGCCAGTGGCGGAAACAGGGAGGAGCTGTTGGGGCCGCGGCCAGCGGGATGCGAGCGGCAGCGAAGCAGACGCTGGGAGCCGCAACCCGGGCAGTGGCGCGAAAGCGCCTGAGAGGGCTACACCGCCAAACACCACAGCGGCGTCGTGATGAGCCGATTCCAATATCCGCGCCCCGCCGGGCGTCGTGATTTTTCTGCATACCTTGCAGAAAAAGAGGCCAAGACCCATTCTGTCAGGTCTTGGCCTCTTTCCTGTTTCCTTTATAGTCCGAACAAATCGGCGTGTGTGCCGGTGCTTACTAAGTACAGTTCTGTGTCGGTCTGCCGATAAATCAGCAGCCAATCTGGCTGTATATGGCATTCACGGCAGCCGGTATAGTTGCCTGTTAAGCTGTGATCTCTGTTCTTCGGGGGCAGCATGTCCGGCACGCGCAGCACATCAACGACCGCCTGCAGCAGATCCATGTTGTAATGCCGCCTCATGCAGGTTTTATAATCCTTTTTGAACTGCGTGGAAGTGTTCAGTTTTAGCATAGCTTAGCCCTCCGCCGCCAGTTGAGCGAAGAGAGCCGCGGTAGAACCCTCAAAATGTTCTCCCTTGCCTGTTTCAATCATATTTTCGACTTCCTCAATCGCGGCCAGAGTCTTCGCATTGGGCGTTTCCACATCATCGGGGAGCGCAGCCCCCTGCAAGTAGGCAATAATATACAGCAGCTTGTTTTCCGGCACTTGGTCAATCAAGCTCTTCGCCAATTCTCTTGTACTCATAACACACCCATCCTTTCGTGTAAAGTTTCAGGCTTATAAGTATTATAGCACTTTTTTTCTTTATTGAACAGTCCTGCATACCTTTTCCCAAAAAGCAAAAGCCCCACGACACACACCGCTTTTCAGCGGTATATCGTAGGACTTTTTGGAGCTGGTGACAGGAGTTGAACCTGCAACCGACTGATTACAAATCAGTTGCGCTGCCATTGCGCCACACCAGCGGGTATCGTTTGCACAGGGTACTTTAGTAGAATACCAGAAACCTCCCCGCTTGTCAATATCTTTGTCTGCCCCCGGCCCCGCTGTACGGCCCATGCAGCGCTCTGTTTCAGGGCGTTTCGAGACATCCGCGAGGCGATTCATGCACAAAACACGGCGATTCACGCAGATCCGGCCACATTATGGCCGGAATGTGGTAGTCTAAATTAGACTCAACATTTATGCTTCTTTCACAAGCTCCTGCCGCTTCATTGGGAGCTTCTGTGCAAAACCCACACTTTTCAGAGGAGGTTTCTATGATTTCTTACCGCAAGCTCGCAATGCGCGTTCTGGGGCATCCGCTGCGGGTGCCGACAAACACCCCCCGGCCCGCGTCCCACCGGGTGACGGCGCTGGCGCTGACAGCCGCAATGGTGGCCGGCATGGCCGCACCGGCGTATGCGGGTACCTATTACATAGGCGATGGTGACATCACCATCACCAAAGACGCTGAAGGCAAAACCTATGTGAAGCACTCGGGAAAAAGTTATGAAAACAGCCTCGGTGATGAAGACAACACCGACATCATCATCAAGGGCGGCAAGCGCTCAGAGGATACCACCGCCCCCGGCGGCAGCTCTTCTGAGGGCGGCACCCCTGCAACCTCTGCCGCCAAATCCGCGTCGGCCACGCTCAAAGTAGAAGACAGCGAAAACGAAGACAAAGACATGGCCTACCCCGGCGACACCAAGGGCAGCGACTCTTCTGAGGGCGGCAGCGAGGAAAAGGAGAACCAGTCCACGGAAAAGGACCAGACCGGCGACACCACCGACGGCAAGAACACCGGTGCGGGAAGCTCTGACCCTGAGAGTAAAGGCTCTGAGGGCGGCACCTCCGGCTCTGAGAGCGGCACCACCGGCTCCGACGGAACCACCGGCTCTGGCGGCAGCGACACCAAAGCGGACGACACTCCCACCTCCGGCGGCGAGGAAAACGACCCCAAGCCCGGCGGCGCTCCCACCCCTGCCGAAGGCACGGAAAGCACAGAGAGCAACCGCTCTGCGCCCGAAAGCCAGTTCACGTACACCAGCGCCTATAACGACGAAGGGACCCCGAACGAATCGACCACGGCCTTGAAAACCGCGGCGGATAACTTCAAGGCCGCGGCCACAAACATCATCCGCATCATCAACAAGCTCGTGAACAATGAAAGCACCGGAAAAGATAACACTCTCAACGTGACGCTGGACAATGTCAACATCACGGCCAAAAACGACGCCGCCCTCAGCGTCGAGGGCGCGGGCGACACGAAAATCACGCTCAGAGGCAGCAATACCCTTACCAACGACCTCCTCCATGCCGGCCTCGAGCACAACGAAAAGAGCGAGGATGGCAGCTACACCGGCAAACTGACCATCACATCCGAAAAAGATGCCGATGGCAACGACACCGGCAGCCTGACTGCCACAGGCGGCAATGGCGCTGCTGGCATCGGCTCGAGCGACGGCAATGGTGCCGGCACCATTGAGATAACAGGCGGCAACAATGCTGCCGGCATCGGCAGCGGTTACAACAGTAACGGCAATACTACCATCAACATCGAGGGCGGCACCATCGTAAAAGCCCAGGGCGGCTCCGGTCGTGGCAGCTCCGGTGGTGCCGGCATCGGCAGCGGTTACACTGGCAGCAGCACTACCAATATCACCATCTCCGGCGGCACCATCAAGGAAGCCGTGGGTGGCAACACCGGCGACGGCATCGGCGGCGGCGGCAGCAGCAATAATACTACCGTCACGATCAATGGCGGACGCATCGAAAAAGCGCAGGGCGGCCAAGGCTATTCCATCTTCGACGGCGGCGACGGCATCCACAGCGACGACGCTCTCACCATTCCTGGCACTGCCTCCATTGGCAGCGCCATCGGCGGCAGCGGCGGCAGCGGCGTCGGAGTCAGTGGCGCCGGCAACGGCATCTACAGCGGCGGCAAGCTCACCATCGAGGGCGGCACCATCGGAACCGCGCAGGGCGGCAGCGGCAGAAGCGGCGGCTATGGCATCCGCAGCAACCAAGAGCTCACCATCGAGGGCGGCGAGATAAAACAGGCTACCGGCGGCGACGCCACCGGCACCAGTGGCAACGGCGGCAGCGGCATCCGCAGCAAAATTGTGAAAATTTTGGGCGGTATCATCACGAAGGCCAAGGGCGGCAACGCCACAGGCGAGGACGGCGACGGCGGCGCGGGCATTGCCAGCGACGGCGCGCTCACCATCTATAGCGGCAACATCGAAACCGCACAGGGCGGCACTTCTGCCAATGTCACCGGCGGCAGCGGCATCCGCAGCGGCGATACGCTCACCATCTCCAACAGCGCCACCATCACGAACGCTACCGGCGGCACTTCTACCAATGGCAACGGCGGCAGCGGCATCTACAGCAACCGTGAACTCAAAATCGATGGCAGCGCTGCCATCACGAACGCCACCGGCGGCGATTCTACCGATGGCAACGGCGGCTATGGCATCCGCAGCAGCAGCATGCTCACCATCTCCGACAGCGCCGCCATCACGAACGCCACCGGCGGCAGCGGCAGGCGCGGCGGCAACGGCATCTTTGGCACTGCCATGAAAATCATTTCCAGTACCATCGGAACCGCAAAGGGCGGCGAAGGCAAAACTTCCGGCGGCAATGGCATCTACAGCGTCGGCCCACTCACCATCCAAAAAGCCACCATTACGAATGCCACCGGCGGCAACGCCACCAGCATCGATGGCACCGGCGGCAACGGCATCTTCAGCGACGGTAAGCTCACCATCGAGAACTCCACCATCACGAACGCTACCGGCGGCAACGCCGACAACGGCACCGGCGGCAGCGGCATCCGCGGCGACGGCAGCAGCGATGACTTTAAGCTCTACATCTACAGCGCCACCATCGAGAACGCCACCGGCGGCAGTGGCAAGTGGGGCGGCAGCGGCATCCTTGGCAAGACCATGGAAATCCTTACCAGCACCATCAAAAAAGCCATCGGCGGCAGATCCACCGGCGAGGAATCCTACCATACTGGCGGCGCGGGCATTGCCGGCAGCGAAAGCCTCACCATCAAGGGCGGCACGACAGTGCAGGCTGTCGGCGGCGACGCCGACAGCGGCACCGGTGGCAGCGGCATCCGCAGCGGAAGCGACAGCCGCAGCGGCAGCCTCTCCATCTCCGGCGGCACCATCAGCGCCGCCGGAGGCAGCGGCAAGAGCGGCGGCGCGGGCATTGCCAGCAGCGGCACCGTCTCCATCTCCAACGGCAAGATAGAGCAGGCTGCCGGCGGCAGGGCCACCGGCGAGGACGGCACCGGCGGCAGCGGCATCCGCAGCAACGGCACACTCACCATCAGGGGCGGCGAGATACAGCAGACTGCCGGCGGCGACGCCACCGGCAAAGGCGGCACCGGCGGCAGCGGCATCCGCAGTGGCGGCAGTGTGAAACACCATCACGAAGGCCACCGGCGGCAGCGGCAAGAGCGGCGGCGACGGCATCGGCAGTTACGGCGCCCTCACCATCTCCGGTAGCGCCAAAATCGGAACCGCGCAGGGCGGCGCTTCTACCAATGGCACCGGCGGCGACGGCATCCACAGCGGCAGCGTTGTGAAGATTTCGGGCGATACCATCACGAAGGCCACCGGCGGCAACGCCACCGGCGAGAACAGCACCGGCGGCAGCGGCATCGGCGGCAGCTTTGTGAATGTTGCGGGCGGCACCATCAACACCACCGGCGGCAGCGGCAAGAGCGGCGGCGCGGGCGTGTCCACTGAAAGCGGCATCGTCTCCATCGGCAATTCCGACACCCCGCTGGACCTCACCGCAACCGCACCCGACGCCGACAATGCCATCCGAGGCCGCGACGGCAAGAAGCTGGACGAGATCATCCAGCTCAAGGAAAACGGCAAGCGGGGCCTCGTGAAGCTCGTAGAGAACGGCGTAACGCGGCTCTTCCACAACGGTGTCTACACGAAGAGCATCTATCCCGCCGGCAGCGAGACCCACCCCCTCGGCGATTGGGTCATCACCAAAAAGCCTACCTGCACCGAGAAGGGCGAGCGCCAGCGCAGCTGCAAGGTCGAACACTGTGTCGTCACTGAGACGGAGGAGCTGCCCGCCCTCGGCCATCAGTGGAGCGGCTGGATGCCTGTCCAAGGCGACAGCAGCCGCGAGTACCGCATCTGCGCGGTCTGCAATGCGGTGGAGTACCGCGATGTCTCCCACAACAGCGGCAGCGGCGACAGCACCATCTCCACCGGCCTGCGTGTCCTCGACCTGGCTCAGACCGACATCCTCCAGAACGCCCAGCTGGTCCGGCTGAACCAGATCAGCGATGTTCTCTATATCGATGTCTCCCATGAGACGGCGTCCCTGCAGGGCGTCCTTTCCGATTTGACCGGCCTTCTCTCTGAGAACATCGAGACCGTTGTCTTCTCCACCGAACGCTGCACTTCCACCCTCTCCCTCTCCGATGTTGCAGCCCTCGGTGCGGGTGATACGCCTTTCACCCTCCGCCACAGCGGCTCCACCGCCACCTTCACCGTGGGCGGCGCAGACCACAGCGCACTGCTGAGGTAAGCAGATCTCCATCCTCCATTCCTTCCACATAACGGCCAAGGCCCCCGCAGTTCTGTTCCGGACTGCGGGGGCCTTGGCGTTTTATTCTGATAAAATCTTACTTCAGCTCCCGCTGTACGGCAGCAAAGTCCTCGAGGGTCAGGGCCTCGGGGCGGATGCGGGCGTCGAAGCCCGCATCCTTGATGGCCGCGATGACCTTATCCTTCGGCAGTCCGAGGCCGCTGGCGATGGCGTTGGCGGCGGTCTTGCGGCGCTGGCCGAAAGCGGCACGGATGAGGGCGAAGTAGCCGTCCTCATCCTCCACCTGTACGGCGGGAGTAGGGCGGATGTCCATCCGCACCACAGCGCTGGTGACCTTCGGGGCCGGGTAGAAGCTGCCCGGCGCGGCGGTGAACATCAGCTTTGAGGTGGCGTAGTAGCTCACGGCGCAGCTGATGGCGCTGGACGCCCGGGTGCCGGGGGCGGCGGCCAGACGGTCGGCGGCCTCCTTCTGCACCATGACGGTGAGGTTCCGGATGGGCAGGCGGTCGCCCAGCAGCTTCATGACGATGGGGCTGGTGATGTAGTAGGGCAGGTTGGCGCAGACAGCCACCGGCATCCCGGGGAACTCCTCCTCGATGAGGGCGCGGAGGTCTGCTTTCAGAACATCCTGCAATACCAGCTTGAAGTTCTCCACGCCCGCCATGGTCTCGGCCAGCAGGGGCGGCAGGCGCTCGTCCACCTCGATGGACACCACCTTGGCGGCGCGCTGGGCCAGCTCTTTGGTCAGCACGCCGATGCCGGGGCCGATCTCCAGCACGCCCCAGCTCTTATCGACGCCGCTGGCGTCCACGATCTTGGGCGGCAGGCCGGGATTGATGATGAAGTTCTGTCCAAAGCCCTTGGAGAGCGCGAAATCGTATTTTTCGCACAGGGTGCGGATAACGGAGAGGTCGGTCAGCTCCGGCATAGTGGTTTTCCTTTCTGTTTCTTGCTAAAACAGCAAAACCTCTCCGTCACGCCTTCGGCGTGCCACCTCCCCTATCGAGGGGAGGCCTTGGCATTCCGCAAAGCTTACTCTCTTCGCCAGAGGCTCCCCTCGGTAGGGGAGCTGTCTGCGAAGCAGACTGAGAGGTTGAGCTATTTACACGACTAAAGTTATTTTCAAAAAGTGTTTACTGCGCACTTGCAGCCTCCTGCTCCCCTTCCGCACCGGCCTCGGAGGAAGCGGTGCTCTCGGCTGCGGCCTCCGAAGAGGCTGCGGCGGAGTCGGCGGCGATGTCAGCGTCGTTCACGCCGCCCACGGTGGTGACGCCGGTGAGCTGCTGTGCGCAGCTGACGGCGCGCTGTATCTGCGGGTCCGTGTCGAGGGTGTAGTCATAGTAGCTGGCCTGCTCGTCGGCAGTCAGCGGGCGCTCCACGTCCACGGTCAGGCCGGTGCCGTCGAAGCAGGAGCCGTCGCCGCAGATGAGCTTTGCCACCGTGACCACGACGGCACTGCCGTCCGAGAGGCGCTGGGGGCTGCTCTGGATGGTGCCTTTGCCCATCGTGGTGCTGCCCACGAGGCGGGTGCCGCACAGGGTGCGCAGGCTGGATGCAAAGAGTTCTGCCGCGCTGGCGGTGTTCTCGTTCACGAGGCAGACGGTGGGCTGGCTGATGACCGAGTCGCCGGTGCTGCTGCCCAGCAGGGTGCGGTTGCCTGCCTTATCCTCCGCGTAGGCCAGCACGCCTTCCGGCGCGACGAGTTTGATGCAGCTGATGGCGTCGTCAAGGATGCCGCCGCCGTTGTCGCGCAGGTCGAAGATGAAGCTCTGGGCGCCGCTGGCGGTCAGGCTGCGGAGCGCAAAATCCAGCTCACTGGGGGTGGAGTTGTCGAACTGCCAGATCTTGATGTAGCCCACATTGCCCTGCACCAGCGCGGGATCGACGCTGTTGGCCGTAAAGCCGGAGTGGGTCAGGTCGGCGGTGTGCTGGGCGTTCTCGCTGTCCAGCCAGCTTACATTGACGCTCGTGCCGCTCTCGCCCCGGAGTTTGTTCTGGACAGCCTCCACGCTGCCCAGACTTTTGATGTCTGCGCCGTCGATGGTGGTGATGTAATCGCCCCGCTGGAGGCCGGCCTCCTTGGCAGGAGACTCGTCATACACTTTGATGACCTTGGCGTAGCCGGACTGGTCGATGGCCAGCTCCACGCCGATGCCCATCAGCTTGCCGCTCTGGGCGTTGAGCAGATCGGTATAGGCCGAGGCGGTGTAGTAGCGGGCGTACTTGTCGCCGGTACCCAGCAGATAACCGGCAGTCAGACGGTCGTACAGCATGGTCTCGTCGATGTCGTAGTAGTCGTTGGCGCGCACATAGCGGTCTACCTCGGCCACCTTGTTGTACATACTCTCCTTTTCCTTCACGCTGGTGACGGTGTGGTCAAACAGCCGCATCGCCATCAGCATCGTGATGGAAAAAGTGACCGTCATTGCCAGAATGACGATGGTCACGGTCATCCCTACGGAAATTTTGCGGTTCATTCAATGTCCTCCCCCAGTTCAGACCAAAAGCATCAGAATGACACTGCCCAGTACCGACAGCAGGAACACTCCTGCCAGAATCAGACAGCCCACCCGAAGGATACGCTTGCGTTTTTGCTCGTTCATTTCGCCTTGTGGCCTCCTTTGACCCCTCGACTTCAATTACAGTTGTGTTATCTTATCGGAATATAACCGCGGGGGTTGACCGCATTGGCCTTGGAGCCGCCCTTCCACACCTCGAGATGGAGGTGGTTGCCGGTAGAGTTGCCGGTGGAGCCCACATAGCCGATGAGGTCGCCCTGATTGACATACCTGCCCGCCGACGTTGCCACCGAGCGCATATGGCCGTAGAGGGTGGAGTAGGCGTTGCCGTCTGTCATTTTACCGTGATAGATGATGACATAGTTGCCATAGCCGCCGCCGGACCAGCCGGCCACCTGCACATAGCCGCTGGCGGCTGCGTAGATGGGGGTGCCTGCGGGGGCGGCAAAGTCGATGCCGGCGTGGAGCTTGTTGACGCCGGAGACCGGGTTCTTGCGCCAGCCGTACTCGCTGGAGATGCGGGTATAGCTCTTGAGCGGGCAGATAAAGCCGCTGAAGCTCAGCTGGGGCTTGCTGGCCGCTGCCGCTGCGATGAGCTTCTGGATCTCCTTCTTGACGGCCTCGTAGTTCATCTCGTCCGACTCGATGGCCGCCTGGGCGTTCTTCTGGGCCTGCTGGGCCTCAGCGGCGCTCAGACGGGCCTCCTTGACGCTGTTGTTGAGCTCACTCTGCTTGGACTGCATCTGCTTGTTCTGGGCGTCCAGCTCAGACTTTTTGTTCTGCAGCTGGGTGCGCTCCTCCACGAGCTGGGTGCGGTCGGCCACAAGGGCTTCCTTCGCAGCCTTCATGTTGTCGAGTATCTCGGTGTCCTTCACCGAGATGTCCTGCATGACCTCATTGAAGGTCAGAAGCTCGTACAGATCGTTCACGGACCGGAGCATGGCGACGCTGCCGCCGTCCCGCAGCTCCTGCATGGCGGCCATGTGGCTCTTGAAATCGTCCCACTGGTCGGCGATCTCCTGCTCTTTCCGGGCGATCTCGTTCTGCTTGGCGGTGATCTCCTGCTCTTTGACGCCGATGCTGTTCTGCACCTCGGAGATCTGGCTTTTGAGGACGCCGATCTGGCTCTGGAGCACCGAGACTTTTTCCTTCAGCTCAGACTCGAGGGCCTTGGCAGCAGCTTCCTTCTTTTTGGCGTCGTTCAGCTCCGTCTTATGCTGCTTGATGGACGCAGAGATCTTGTCCAGCTTGTTCTGCAGCGAGCTCATGCTGGTGGCCGCACTGGCCGGGTAGACCGTCACGCTCAGCACGAGGCAGGCGGCGGCCAGAAAGGCACAGGCGGCGCGCATCATGGCCGAATGGCCCGACGGCTTTGCGTGGCGGGGCGGATGGTGCAGGACAAAGCCTGCGGAATGCTTGTCGTGGTACACAGTAGGCCCTCCTTACACGTTCAGGTGCTTTCGGATGGAGAACATACTGCCCAGACCACCCACCAGAGCGCCGCCCGCGAGGCTGTAGATCAGGATGGTGGGCCAGACATTCTCCAGCGGCACCAGAGCCGTACCCATGAGCATCTGCCACAGGCCGCCCAGCGTGGGCGACAGCCGAACGATGTAGGCATAGCCGCCGATGGTGGCAGCTGCCGTCAGGATGCCGGAGAGCAGGCCCATCGTCAGGCCCTCGATGACGAAAGGCAGGGTGACGAGGGCGTTGGTAGCGCCGACATACTTCATGATCTCGATTTCACGGCGGCGGGCAAAGACGCTCAGCCGGATGGTGGTGCCCACCGTGATGATGCTGACGGCCATCAGCACCAGCACCAGACCGCGCCCGACCTTGGTGACAGCCTGCTGGACCTTCACAAAGGTCTTGGTCATCTCGATGGGAGCCGTGACGCTGTAGACGCCGCTGATGTTCTCGAACTGCTTGCTGATGGTCTCCATCTGGCTCAGATCAGACAGGGAGACGCGGTAATTGGCCTTAAAGGGGTTGTCGTTCTCGAACTCGTTCAGCAGGGCGGCATAGTCAGACATATAGCCCTTGTACTGGTTGAGGACGTCTTCTTTGGACATATACTGCACCCGGCTCACACCTGCGGCGCCGCTGAGGGCATTGCCCACAGACTGGATGGTAGCGTCATCGGCCTCGGGGTCCACGTAGACCACCATCTCGTTCTGGCTGCCCAGATAGCTCACCATGCTGTCCACATTGACTTCAATGAGGCTGGCGAAGGCGTTCAGGGTCATGCAGACGCTGAGGGAGGCGATGCAGGCGATGGTCATGGCCCAGTGCTTGCCGAGGTTGAGCACGCCGCGCCGGGTAAGGAACCCAAACGTAGAGATTTTCATACGTGCACCTCCTCGCCGAAGCTGGCCGGAACATCGGAGATGATGCGGCCCTGCTTCAGGGTGATGGTGCGGCGGTTGAAGCGGCGCACCAGTTCATGCTCGTGGGTGACGACAAGCACCGTGATGCCCATCTCGCTGACACGTTCCAGCAGTTCCATCATCTCAAGGCTCATCTCGGGGTCGATGTTGCCGGTGGGCTCGTCCGCGATGACGAGGCGGGGGCTGTGGGCCAGAGCGCGGGCCACGGCCACGCGCTGCTGCTCACCGCCGGAGAGGAACTCGGGGTAGACCTTTGCCTTGTCTTCCAGATGCACCAGCTCCAGCATGTAGTTGACGCGCTCTTTGATGTCTTTTCTGCCGATATTGGTGACATGCATGGCAAACGCCACATTCTCATAGACCGTCATGGTGGGGATGAGGCGGAAATCCTGAAAGATGATGCCCATCTGGCGGCGGAGGAAAGGCACTTTGCCCCGGCGCAGCCGGGCGACGTCCTTGCCGTCCACCATGACGCGGCCCTCGGTGGGCAGCTCTTCGCGGAGGATGAGCTTGAGCAGAGTGGACTTGCCGGCGCCGGAGTGGCCCACCAGAAAGACGAACTCGCCGTCGTCCACATGGAAGTCGATGTCCTCCAGAGCGGGAGTGTCACTCCGTCTGTATAACTTGGTGACATGTTCAAAATCTATCATGAGTATCTTGCTCCTGAAAAATTTATTTGGCACAGAAGTTCCAAGCCATTACAAAAGAAACCGGCCAGCATCGGGGTCGAGCGGCCGGTTTCGGCGTCCGCAGCCGGAGCGGCTGAGACGAAATATCAATATTTGGCCGGGTTGTTGGACAGGTACTTCTTGACCATGAGCGCTACCTTGAACACGATAGCGTCGTCGAACTCACGCAGATCCAGACCGGTCAGCTTTTTGATCTTTTCCAGACGATACACCAGCGTGTTGCGGTGGACGAACAGGCCGCGGCTGGTCTCGGAGACGTTCAGGTTGTTCTCGAAGAAGCGCTGGATGGTGAACAGGGTCTCCTGGTCCAGGCTCTCGATGCTGCCCTGCTTGAACACCTCGCGCAGGAACATCTCGCAGACCGTGGTGGGCAGCTGGTAGATAAGACGTGCGATGCCCAGATTGTCGTAGCGGATGATCTGCTTTTCGGTGTCGAACACCTTGCTGACCTCCATGGCGATCTGTGCTTCCTTAAAGGAAGTAGCCAGATCCTTCACGTTGGCGATGGGGGTGCCGATGCCCACGACAGCCTTGATGTAATGCTCGCCGGACAGGGTGTCCACGATGCTGGCGGCCAGCTTCTCCATATCGGTGCGGTCGATGCCCTTGCGGATCTCCTTGACCAGAACGGTGTCCGTCTCGCTGATGTTGAAGACGAAGTCCTTCTGCTTGTCGGGGAACAGGCTGCTCACCACGTCGTAAGCGGAGATGTCGCCGCCGCTGGTGACGCGGACGATGAACACCACGCGGGAGACGTCGGTGGCAAAGTGGAGCTCACGGGCCTTGGCGTAGATGTCGCCGGGCAGGATGTTGTCCAGCACCACGTTCTTGATAAAGTTGGCCTTGTCGAATTTCTCGTCGTGATACTGCTTGATGCTCTGCAGGCTGATGGACAGCACAGCGGCGAACTGGCCCGCAGTCTCGTCCGCACCTTCCACAAAAACGGCATAATCGTTATGCTTTGCGCTGGAGAACTGCTGGTAGGTGTAGCCATCCCGCACGAAGCGGTCACCGGCCGTCAGACGCTCTGCCATGAAGCCCTCGCGCACCTCGCCGATCAGATTCAGCTCCGAGCAGGAGATGACAGCGCCGGTCTCATCCACCACGCCGACCACGCGGTCGATCGCGTCCTTCATCTGGTAGATCACGCTCTGAAATACTCTATTGGCCATAAATGGATACCCCTTTTCCTCTCTTGTGCAAACCGCAGGTGGGCTGGATTGTGATTTTTAACAATTTCGCCGCATTACATTTTATATTTTACACAAAAGAATTTACTTTTGCAACATATTTCACCAAAAAAAATTCTTCTTTCTTGTTGAAATTATCTTTCGGGGCCATTTTCGAGCCAAAAAGGGCCTTTCTGCGTGGTTCTGAGGGCTATTTTACCGGTAAAATGTGATACTTTTTTGAAAACCGGGTGAAAAGCAGTCCTTTACCCCGTGGTAATTTTCGCCACCTCGTCGGCTGTCAGCTCCCGCCACTGGCCCGCAGCAAGGCTCTCGTCCAGCGCAAGCCCGCCGATGGCGTCCCGGTGCAGGGCGTTGACGCCCGCACCGTAGACGCCGAACATCCGCTTGATCTGATGATACACGCCCTGCCTGAGCAGGACGCGGACCGTCAGCCCGTCGGGGGTGAGGGCGGACACTTCCGCCGGCGAAAGGGCCGTGCCGTCGGCAAGGGTGACGCCTGCGGCAAAGCCGGCCTTCATCTCTTCCGTCAGCGGGGTGTCGATGACGACGGTGTAGGTCTTGGAGACATGGCGCCTGGGCGCGAGGATGTCGTGGGCAAAGCCGCCGTCGTCCGTCAGCAGGACGAAACCGGTGCTGGTCTTGTCCAGCCGCCCCGCCGGGAACAGCTCCCGCCGGGGATAGGCATCCCCCACCAGATCCACGACCGTCGTGTCCCGCTTGTCGGTGGAGGCGCTGACGACGCCCTCGGGCTTGTTGAGCATAAGGTAGACGAACTGCCGGTAGGCCAGCGCCTTGCCGTCCACCGCCACGGCGTCAGCCTCTTTCAGCTGGGTATCCCCTTTCCTGCAGACCGCGCCGTTGACCGTGACGCGGCCTTTCGCCAGCAGTGCCTTCGCCTCGCTCCGGGTGCATTGGGCCGTCTCGGCTAAATATTTATCGAGTCGCATGAAAACTCCTTCTGTGTGCAGAAAAGAGGCCGTTGCCTGCGGCAACAGCCTCTTTTCCTGTAAAATCACGTTTAGACGCTCAGGTTTGCGTGCTGTTCCACAGCGTCCGGGTTGGCATCAAAGATGGGCTTGAGGATGTGAGCAATGAACTCCTCCACCTGCTGGGGAGCGCGGCCCACAAAGTTCTCCGGCACAAGGCCCGCCGCGATCTCCTCCTTGGTCAGACCAAAGGCCGGGTCGGCGGCGATGCGGTCTACCATGTCGTTGGGCAGACCCTCTTCCTTGACCTGCTTGCCGGCGGCGATGGCGTGCTGGCGCAGACGCTCGTGGAGCTCCTGACGGTTGCCGCCCTTCTCCACGGCCTGCATCATGATGTTCTCGCTGGCCATGAAGGGCAGCTCAGCCATCAGGCGGCTGCGCACGACCTTGGGGTAGACCACGAGGCCGTCGGTGACGTTGAGCATGATGTTCAGGATGGCGTCGGTGGCGAGGAAGCCCTCAGCCATGGCAACGCGCTTGTTGGCGCTGTCGTCCAGTGTGCGCTCGAACCACTGGGTGCCGGTGGTGAAGCTGGGGTTGAGCACATCCACCATCAGGTAGCGGCTCAAAGCGCAGATGCGCTCGCAGCGCATGGGATTGCGCTTGTAAGGCATGGCGGAGGAACCGATCTGGTTCTTCTCAAACGGCTCTTCCATCTCCTTGAAGTTGGCCAGCAGGCGCAGATCGGTGGCGAACTTCATGCAGCTCTGGCCGATGCCAGCCAGTGCGTTGAGAATGAAGGCGTCCACCTTGCGGCTGTAGGTCTGGCCGGACACCGGGATGACAGCCTCGCTGTCGAAGCCCATCTCCTCGGCGATGGAAGCATCCACGGCGCGGATCTTGTCGGCGTCGCCCTTGAACAGCTCCATAAAGGAAGCCTGGGTGCCGGTGGTACCCTTGACGCCGCGCAGCTGCAGGGTAGCCAGACGGTGGTCGATCTCGTTGAGGTCCATCACCAGCTCGTTGGCCCACAGGGTAGCGCGCTTGCCCACGGTGGTGGGCTGGGCAGGCTGGCAGTGGGTGTAGGCCATGCAGGGCATATCCTTGTACTCCTCGGCGAACTTTGCCAGCTTTGCCAGCACGCCGATGAGCTTCTTGCGCACCAGCTCGAGGCCCTGACGCATCACGATGATGTCGGTGTTGTCGCCGACATAGCAGCTGGTGGCGCCCAGATGGATGATGCCTGCCGCCTTGGGGCACTGCTGGCCGTAGGCGTAGACATGGCTCATGACGTCGTGGCGCACCAGCTTCTCCCGCTCGATGGCGACTTCATAGTTGATGTCGTCCACATGAGCTTCCAGCTCGGCCACCATCTCGGGGGTGATATTGGTCAGGCCCTGCTTCATCTCGGCCCGGGCCAGGGCCACCCACAGGCGGCGCCAGGTGCGGAACTTGTTGTCGTCCGAGAAGATGTACTGCATCTCATCGGAGGCATAACGGGTGGAAAAGGGGCTGATATAACGGTCATGCTGAGACATTGGTTGTTTCCTCCTTGTAGCCCTCTCAGTCTGCCTCCGGCAGCCAGCTCCCCCAAAGGGGGAGCCATTGGCAAACCGGGTAACTCTGCGCTGTCCGCCGGAAGTGTACTGGCACATCAAAGGGCGGGCCTCGCTGCAGAGGGCAGAAGCTTCTCAGCAGGGCATTTTGTCAAGCTGCTGTGAATCTGTACAGCAGGGCACTATCGTTTCCGAAACAGAAAACTTTATTCATCCTGCTCAGACCTGACCGACACGCCAGTGGCTCCCCCTCTGGGGGAGCTGACGCGTAAGCGTCTGAGAGGGCTATTATACCATCAAATCTTGAAATAGTCCACGCCGCCCTCGAAAATAGGCTGATACTTGTCGCCGGTGACGTTCTTGTACAGGTACTCGCCGCTGCGCTCCGAATGGCCCATCTTGCCGAAGACACGGCCATCCGGGCTGGTGATGCCCTCGATGGCGAGGACGGAGCCGTTGGGGTTGTACTTCATGTCCATGCTGGGGCTGCCGTTCTGATCGACGTACTGGGTCGCGATCTGGCCGTTGGCGATGAGGGTGTCCAGCACGCTCTGAGGTGCCACGAAGCGGCCCTCACCGTGGCTGATGGCCACGGTGTGCTGGTCGCCCACGCTGCACTTGGACAGCCAGGGGCTGCCGGTGGAGGCGATGCGGGTGCGCACCAGCATACTCTGGTGGCGGCCGATGGTGTTGAAGGTCAGGGTCGGGTCGCAGGCCGTGATGGGGCGGATGTCGCCGTAAGCGGCCAGACCCAGCTTGATGAGGGCCTGGAAGCCGTTGCAGATGCCCAGCATCAGACCATCCCGGTGCTGCAGCAGGTCGCGGACCGCCTCAGTGACCGCAGGATTGCGGAAGAAGGAGGCGATGAACTTTGCGCTGCCGTCCGGCTCGTCGCCGCCGGAGAAGCCGCCGGGCAGCATGACGATCTGGCTCTCGTTGATGGCCTTGACCAGTGCCTCGCAGCTGGCGGTGACGTCAGCGGGGGTCAGGTTGCGGATGACCAGCACCTCGGGGTCCGCACCGGCGCGGGCAAAGGCGTGGGCGGTGTCATACTCGCAGTTGGTACCCGGGAAGACCGGGATGATGACCTTCGGCTTTGCCACGCCGATCTTGGGCGCAGCGGGGGCGGTCAGGCTGCCGTTGATCTTCTCGACGGCGGGGCCGGCCTTGCGGTAGGGATAGACGGGCTCGAGCTTGCTCTCCCAGATCTCCTGCAGCTGAGCCATATCCAGCTTGTCGCCGCAGCACTCGAAGGTATAGTCCGCGGTGGTCTCGCCCAGCAGCTCGCCGGCCGGGGCGTCAGAGACCATCTCCAGCACGATGGAGCCGTACATGGGCTTAAACATATCGTGGGTGGTCATGCTGTTCATCATCTTGAAGCCGATGCGGTTGCCCAGACCCATCTTGAAGAGAGCCTCGGCCAGACCGCCATAGCCCACAGAGGAAGCAGCGGCCACCATGCCATCTTCCATCATCTGCTCAACTTTCTTATAGTTGGCCTTCAGGGAGAAGAAGTTGGGGCAGCCGGTGACAGGGTCCAGGATGGGCCGGATGAGGACGACGGTGCTCTCCGGCTTCTTGAACTCGGTGGAGACGACGCGGCCGGCCTTGCCGATGGCGGTGGCGAAGGACACCAGCGTGGGAGGCACATCCAGCTGCTCGAAGGAGCCGGACATGCTGTCCTTACCGCCGATGGAGGCGATGCCGAGGCCGATCTGCGCGTCCAGTGCGCCCAGCAGAGCGGCCAGCGGCTTGCCCCAGCGCTCCGGGGAAGTGCCAAGGCGCTCGAAGTACTCCTGGAAGGTCAGGTAGGCGTCCTCATAGCGGAAGCCGGAGGCCACCAGCTTGGTCACACTCTCGACGACGGCCATCCGTGCGCCCACATACTGGTTGGCGCTCATGAGGTAGGGGTTGTAGCCCCATGCCATGCCGGAGCAGGTGTTGGTCTCGCCGTCCACGGGCAGCTTTGCGACCATGGCGTTCTGGGGGGTCAGCTGGCATGCGCCGCCGAAGGGCATCAGCACGGTGGCCGCGCCGATGGTGGAGTCGAACCGCTCAGAAAGGCCCTTCTTGCTGCAGACGTTCAAATCGCCCACCATATTCTTCATCTTCTGCTCAAAGGTCACGCCGGCCCACTGGGGCTGCCAGACAGTCCCCTTCTCGATGTGGACGTTCTGGTGCTTCTCAGCGCCGTTGGAGTTCAGGAACTCGCGGCTGATGTTGACGATGGACTTGCCGTTCCACACCATGCTCAGACGCTTTTCCTCGGTGACCTTTGCCACGGGGGTGGCCTCAAGGTTCTCCTCGGTGGCGATGGCGATGAACTTGTCCACATCCTCAGAGGCCAGAGCCACAGCCATACGCTCTTGGCTCTCGCTGATGGCCAGCTCGGTGCCGTCGAGGCCGTCATACTTCTTGGTGACCTTGTTCAGGTCGATATACAGGCCGTCGGCCAGCTCGCCGATGGCGACAGAGACGCCGCCGGCACCGAAGTCGTTGCAGCGCTTGATCATCTTGCAGGCGTCCTCGCGGCGGAACAGGCGCTGCAGCTTGCGCTCGATGGGGGCGTTGCCCTTCTGGACCTCAGCACCGCAGTGCTCGAGGCTGTCCAGCTTGTGGGCCTTGGAGGAACCGGTGGCACCGCCGATGCCGTCGCGGCCGGTGCGGCCGCCCAGCAGGACGATGACGTCGCCGGGAGCGGGGCATTCGCGGCGGACGTGGGAGGCGGGCGTCGCGCCCACAACAGCGCCGATCTCCATCCGCTTTGCCACATAGCCGGGGTGATAGATCTCATCCACCTGACCGGTAGCGAGGCCGATCTGGTTGCCGTAGGAGGAATAACCGGCGGCAGCGGTGGTCACCAGCTTGCGCTGGGGCAGCTTGCCGGGCAGGGTCTCACTGACGGGCTTGAGGGGGTCGCCTGCGCCGGTGACGCGCATGGCCTGATAGACGTAGCTGCGGCCGGACAGCGGGTCACGGATCGCACCGCCGATGCAGGTGGCAGCGCCGCCGAAGGGCTCGATCTCCGTCGGGTGGTTGTGGGTCTCGTTCTTGAAGAGGAACAGCCAGTCCTCGTCCTTGCCGTTGACGTCGCACTTGATCTTCACGGTGCAGGCGTTGATCTCCTCGGACTCGTCGAGGTTCTTCAGGATGCCCTGCTTTTTCAGTTCCTTGGCACCGATGGTGGCCAGGTCCATCATGCAGCGGGGCTTGTTCTCGCGGCCAAGGTCGGCGCGCATGGCCATGTAGCGGTCGAAGGCTTCCTGCACCACGGCATCGTCGATCCGGACGTCGTCCAGAATGGTCCCGAAGGTGGTGTGGCGGCAGTGGTCCGACCAGTAGGTGTCGATCATCTTGATCTCGGTGATGGTCGGGTCGCGCTTCTCCGAGCGGAAATACTCCTGGCAGAACTTGATGTCGCCCAGGTCCATGGCGAGGCCCTTCTCGTCGATGAACTTTTTCAGGCCCGCCTCATCCAGCTCGTTGAAGCCGTCCAGCACCTCCACTTCGGTGGGGATGGGATACTCCATCTTCAGGGTAGCCTTGGTGTCCAGCGAAGCCTCGCGGGCCTCCACCGGGTTGATGACGTATTTCTTGATCTCAGCCACCTGCTCATCGGTCAGGGTGCCTTCCAGCAGGTAGACGCGGGCAGAGCGCACCAGCGGGCGGTCGCCCTGGCTGATGAGCTGGATGCACTCGGCGGCAGAGTCGGCGCGCTGGTCGAACTGGCCGGGCAGATACTCCACGGCGAAAGACACGCCGTCGGAGACGGGCAGCTCGGCATAGGTGTTATCCACCGGCGGCTCACTGAACACGGTGGGGACGCACTGCTCAAACAGAGCCTCGTCGATGCCCTCCACGTCGTAGCGGTTGAGCAGACGCAGACCGTTCAGCTCCTTGATGCCCAGCAGAGAGACGAGCTCATTGCGCAGGCTCTGGGCCTCGCCGTCGAAGCCGGGTTTCTTTTCAACATAGATACGATATACCATTGGGAAATCCCCCTTGTTGTCAGCCCTCTCAGTCACCTTCGGTGACAGCTCCCCCAAAGGGGGAGCCACTGGCGTGCCGGTCAGGCCGCACAGCCTGAGAGGAGTTTTATTTTACCAGAAACAGAAGTGCTCCGCTGTCCAGATTCACGACATCTTAACAGGTATTATTGTTCAGAAGCCGCTTTTCTTGACAACAGCGCACTGTATTTTGCGGCATATATGCTTTCAGCAGTCAGCTCAGAGCTTCCCGGCCTGCCAAAGCCTCTCCCCTTGGGAGAGGTGGCATTGCGAAGCAATGACGGAGAGGGCAGGCCCGGTGCGGCAAAGCCGCCGCACAGCGATAAGCAGGCCCTTCGTCAGCGCGATGCTATCGCCGTGCCTGCGCATCTTTGTCAGCATCCTTGCCCTCTCAGTCACCTTCGGTGACAGCTCTCCCAAAGGGAGAGCCTTCAGAGCTGCATTTACTGCTTCTCTGCCAGCGCTTTCAGCGCCCGCATCCCGATGTCGGTGCGCTTGTGCAGCTTGTTGAAGTGGATGTGCTCCGCCGCCTCGTAGGCGATGGAGATGGCGCGGGGCAGGCCGGGCGCGGTGGCCGTCACACCCAGCACACGGCCACCATTGGTGACGAGCTGGCCGTCCTCGGTGATGGCCGTGCCGGAGTGGTAGACCGTGACGTCCGGCTCATCGGGCAGCTGGCCGTCCACCAGACCGGTGATGGGCTTGCCCTTCTCGTAGGCCACCGGGTAGCCGCCGGAAGCGAGGATGACGCAGGCGGCAGCGCCGTCGGAGAACCTGACCTCGGTGTCGGCCAGCATCCCCTCGGTGCAGGCGGTCATGACCTTGAGCAGGTCGCTTTCCAGCAGGGGCAGCACCACCTGCGTCTCAGGGTCGCCGAAGCGGCAGTTGTACTCGATGACCTTCGGGCCGTCCGGGGTGAGCATTAGGCCGAAGTAGAGGCAGCCCTTGAAGGGGCAGCCCTCGGCGTTCATGGCCTTGATGGTGGGCAGGAAAATTTTCTCCATGCACTCGGCAGCGATGGCCGGAGTGTAATAGGGGTTCGGCGCGACGGTACCCATGCCGCCGGTGTTCAGGCCGGTGTCGTGGTCGTTGGCGCGCTTGTGGTCCATGGAGGACACCATGGGCTTGACCACCTTGCCGTCGGTGAAGCTCAGCACACTGACCTCGGGGCCGGTGAGGAACTCTTCCACCACGACGTGGTTGCCGGAAGCGCCGAACTTCTTGTCCAGCATGATCTCCTTGACGCCCTCGGCGGCCTGCTCTTCGTTCTCGCAGATGAGCACGCCCTTGCCCAGCGCAAGGCCGTCGGCCTTGATGACCACGGGGTATTTGCCCTCAGCCTTGATGTATTCCATGACCTTGGCGGGGTCGTCGAAGGTCTCATACTTTGCGGTGGGGATGCCGTACTTCTTCATGAGGTCTTTCGAAAAGACCTTGGATGCCTCGATGCGGGCAGCGGCCTTGTCCGGGCCGAAGGCCGGGATGCCGACTGCCGCCAGCGCATCCACCATGCCCAGTGCCAGCGGGTCGTCCTGAGCCACCACGACGTAGTCAAACTTTTCCGTCTCCGCAAAGCCGACCATCGTTTCCACGTCGGTGGCCTTGATGTTGACGCAGTGGGCGTCATAGCCGATGCCGCCGTTGCCGGGCGCACACCAGACTTCGCCGCAGTCGGGGCTCTTCTTCAATGCCTTGATGATGGCGTGCTCGCGTCCGCCGCCGCCAACGACCAGAATTTTCTTTTTCATAGTTATACCTTCTCTGTAGCCCTCTCAGTCAAAGCCTTCCGGCTTTGCCAGCTCCCCCAAAGGGGGAGCCTCTGGCGTGTCGGCAAGGCTCATAAAGGCTGAGAGAGTTTTTTGTATCAGAAACTGTAGTGCTCCGCTGCTCAGACCAGCTGCTTCTGACCTCTATAGCAAGGCCCGGCATTTTGCGGCATCGCGAGCTTCGCTCGTCCAGCTTTGTCTGCCCGGCCTGCCAATGGCTCTCCCTTTGGGAGAGCTGGCGCGCAAGCGCCTGAGAGGGCAAGCCCGGTACGACAATGCCGCCGCACAGCGATAGGCAGACTCTTTGTCAGAGCGATATTATCGCCGTGCCTGCGGATTTTTCTCAGCGTCCTTGCCCT
>OHKY01000329.1_pt1 | contig 22945 bp, 13 predicted proteins | sample 1568941 | NCBI WGS metagenome assembly OHKY01 (sample SAMEA3879521, study PRJEB24766) | human gut metagenome | biome: human-associated habitat; feature: feces | place: USA | collected 1985/1987 | reverse complement strand
CTGCTGCATACTCGCAATGTGTTGGTAAAGAAAAGAGTAGAAATGGAGGAACGTATGGAGCCTTTATTAGAAGTTAAAAATCTTTCAGTCAGCATTGACGGTCCTGCCGGAGAAGTCCAGGCAGTAAGAGATGTGTCTTTTTCATTAAAAAAGGGAGAGGTGCTGGCTATAGTTGGAGAATCCGGATGCGGGAAGAGTGTGCTTTGCAAAAGTATCATGAAGCTTTTGCCACCAAGTGCAAAGATTAAAGAGGGCAGCATTTGTGTGAACGGACAGGATATCACCTGTTACAGGGAAAGGGAGATGCAGAAACTGCGTGGAAGAGTTTTTTCTATGATCTTTCAGGATCCTATGACATCCCTGAATCCAACTATTAAAATTGGAAAACAGATTGGGGAAGCAGTGGTGATCCACAATAAGAACTACACGAAGGAACAGGTAAATAAGAAGGTTCTGGAGCTTATGGAACTGGTAGGTATCTCCCATCCAAAGGAACGATATCATCAGTATCCCTGGCAGTTCTCCGGAGGAATGCGTCAGAGATGTGTTATGGCCATTGCTCTGGCAGCAGATCCGGATATTTTATTTGCAGATGAACCAACTACTGCACTGGATGTGACCATACAGGCACAGATTCTGGATCTTCTGCGGGAAATACAGATGAAGCTTGGAACAGCTACCATACTGGTATCCCATGATCTGGGAGTGGTTGCACGTGTGGCAGACAGAGTGGCAGTCATGTATGCAGGCAAGATCGTAGAGATCGGTACAGCAGAGGAAGTGTATTATGATCCCAGACATCCATATACATGGGGACTGATGAGATCACTGCCTGCATTTGCAAATGGAAAAGAAAGCCTGTACACCATCCCCGGCATGCCTCCTACTTTGATAGATCCGCCGAAAGGTGATGCTTTTGCATGTCGAAATGAATATGCCCTGAATATTGATTATGAAGAAATGCCGCCTATGTTTAAGATAACAGATACTCATTATGCGGCAACCTGGCTGCTGGATCCAAGAGCACCTCAGATCAAATCACCTATGGGAGGAACAGCGCATGAGTAAAGAAGTTTTATTGGATGTCAGGCATCTGACTCAGCAGTTTCATCTGACAAAAAAGATCAAGGTAAAGGCTGTAGATGATGTCTCATTTCAGATCCATAAAGGTGAGATCTTTGGTCTGGTAGGGGAATCCGGTTCAGGAAAGTCCACAGTTGCCAGATGTCTGATGAATATATATCAGCCGGCTCAGGGAGAAATCTGGTATAAAGATGTAAATATCTGCGACAAAAAGGAATTCAAAAAGCATAAAAAAATGCTGCAGACCTGCCGCCAGATGATATTTCAGGATTCCGCATCCAGTCTGAACCAGAAAATGAAGGTGTCAGATATTATTACGGAACCAATGAGAATCCAGCATATCACACCTCCGAGAGGAAGCTTTGTGAAGGAAGCTGCTTTTCAGATGGAATATGTAGGACTTGAGAACAGTTTCCTGGACCGTTATCCATCTGAATTATCAGGGGGACAGAGACAGCGAGTGGCCATAGCCAGATCTCTGTGTATGGAACCGGAATTTCTGGTGGCTGATGAACCTATAGCTTCTCTGGATGTGTCCATACAGGCCCAGATCGTCAATCTGTTCCGTCATCTGCAGAAGGAGCATGGATTTACATTTCTGTTTATAGCCCATGATCTGGCTATGGTTGAGTATCTCTGCGACCGTGTGGGAGTTATGTATCATGGAAAACTGGTAGAACTGGCGCCATCAGAAGAATTGTATTCCAATCCGGTGCATCCTTATACAAAAACATTGCTGTCTGCAATTCCTGTTCCTGACCCGATCAGGGAGAGAAAAAGAGTTCTGCAGTACTATGATGGCGAAGGAATGGAAAACAGCGTGTGGACAGAAGTGTCACCCGGACATTTTGCAATGCTTCCGGCTAATGGAAAGGGGTGCAGTATATAATGAGACAAAAAAAGTTAGTTTACTATGGTAAAAAATGTCTGATATTCCTGATATCAGTATTTATATTGTCTGTAGCTGTATTTTATGTAGCCCGTCTGGCGCCTGGAGATCCTCTGATCTCCTATTATGGTGACCGTACAGAGAAGATGAGTCCGGAAGAACGTGAATGGGCTATGGAGAAACTGGGGCTGAACGAACCAATTTCTGTGCAGTATGTGAAGTGGGTAAAAAATGCCTTTCATGGAGAATTTGGAATTTCATTTAAATATAAACAGGATGTAGTGGAAGTGATCGGCGGCCGTATTGGCAATACACTTGTACTTGGAGGAATCGGATTTATCATTATGTTTGCCGGAGCCTTGCTCCTGGGAATCCTGTGTGCCTGGTACGAAAACCGGCTGGCAGACCGGATCCTGTGTAAGCTGGGAACCATATCCAGTTGTATTCCTGAGTTCTGGATGGCTCTGGTCCTGATCCTTGTTTTTTCTGTAAATCTTAAGATCCTGCCAAGCAGTGGAGCTTACAGTACAGGAAATGCAGGAGATATCGGTGACAGAGTGCTGCATCTGATCATGCCTCTGACCATCGTGGTCATGGAGCATTTATGGTATTATGCTTACATGATCCGAAATAAGATCCTTGAAGAGGTTCGCGCAGATTATGTACTTTTGGCAAAGGCAAAAGGCCTGGATAAGAAAAAGCTTATGTTCAGACATTGTGTCCGAAATGTAATGCCTGCTTATTTGAGTATTATGGCCATTGCAGTCCCCCATGTACTTGGAGGAACCTATGTGGTAGAAAGTGTATTTTCTTATCCCGGAATCGGAGCTCTGTCCTATGAGAGTGCCAGATATCATGATTACAACCTGCTGATGCTGCTTTGTATGATGTCAGGAATCCTGGTTATTTTCTGTAATATCGTCAGTCAGACTATTAATGAACAGATAGATCCCCGTATGAAGGATGAAGTAATAACCGAGAAATCGGAGGTAGTAGAAGGATGACCAATCATTTATTTGAACTGGCAGGAAACAGAAAGACAGAAACCGTAATTCCCAAATCAAAGAAAAAGTGGTATCAGGGAAAACCCGTTGTTTCAGCAGCAATCCTGATTCTTATCGTACTGGGCTGCCTGTGTGCGGAACTGATCATGACAAAGGATCCTGCTTATATGGATCTGTTAAACTATAATAAAGCTCCTGACAGGGAGTTCCTTTTTGGAACAGATACTATGGGAAGGGATATTTTTTCCATGATCTGGTATGGAGGAAGGATCTCAATTCTGATCGGTGGATTAGCCACAGTTATTTCTACTTTTATTGCAGTGGTAGTCGGTGCCTTCAGTGGAGTGGCACCTGCCTGGCTTGATGAACTGATCATGAGATTTACAGAAATATTCTTAAGTATACCAACTCTGCTCCTGATTATTTTGCTGCAGGCTATCATGGGAGAGGCCAATATCCTGAGTCTGTCCTTTGTGATCGGTGTGACCAGCTGGACCAGTATTGCGAAAGTAGTACGCACAGAGGTACGGCAGATACGAAACAGTGAGTATATCATCGCTGCAAGATGTATGGGAGCAGGATTTTTCCGTATTTTGTGGAAGCATCTGGTGCCGAACTTTTTCTCGTCCATTATGTTTATGGTAGTCATGAATGTAAGAACTGCAATGATCTCTGAAGCTACTTTAAGCTTTATGGGCATTGGACTTCCGATAGAGGTTATCACATGGGGAAGTATGCTGTCTCTGTCAGATAAGGCATTAATGACAGGTTCCTGGTGGATCATTCTGATCCCCGGACTTTTCCTGATCACCACAGTGCTCTGCCTGACCAATATAGGAAACGCCTGCAGAGAGCAGACAAACAGAAAAGAAAGTAATTTTTAAAATTTGACCGAAATCTCGCTGTTTTGTTGCTGATTTGTCTGATTTATGATATTATGGAAATATCTTAAAAAATCTAAAAAATAAGGCAGGAGTGGTCAAAATGTATCAGGAAGAATACAAACGTTGGTTGGCAGCAGATCTGCAGGATGCGGATCTTAATCCGGAATTATCCAAAATCGAAGGAAATGATGAAGAGATCAAAGATCGTTTCGCAGTAGCGCTGAAATTTGGAACAGCCGGACTTCGCGGAGTTCTCGGAGCCGGAACCAACCGTATGAATATTTATGTAGTTCGCCAGGCAACACAGGGACTTGCGAACTGGGTAAAAACACAGGGCGGTAATCAGACAGTAGCCATCAGCTATGACAGCCGTCTTAAGAGTGATGTATTTGCAAAAACAGCAGCAGGCGTACTGGCGGCAAATGATATCAATGTCAGAATTTATGACGCACTGATGCCTGTACCGGCACTTTCCTTTGCAACACGTTACTATGAATGCAATGCAGGTATTATGGTAACAGCATCCCACAACCCGGCTAAGTACAACGGATATAAAGCATATGGTCCTGACGGATGCCAGATGACAGACGATGCAGCTGCCATTGTATATGAAGAGATCCAGAAAACAGACGTACTTACAGGTGCGAAATATATGTCCTTCGCAGAAGGCGTAGAACAGGGAAAGATCCGTTTTGTAGGAGATGACTGCAAGCAGGCTCTCTATGAAGCTATCGAATCCCGTCAGGTTCGTCCGGGTCTCTGCAAGACAGCAGGATTGAAACTGGTTTACAGCCCGTTAAACGGATCAGGACTTGTACCTGTAACTCAGGTATTAAAAGATATCGGAATCACAGATATCACAATCGTTCCGGAACAGGAATATCCGAACGGATACTTCACAACTTGCAGCTATCCGAACCCGGAAATCTTTGCAGCTCTGGAGCTTGGATTAAATCTCGCAAAAGAAACAGGTGCAGACTTAATGCTTGCAACTGACCCGGATGCAGACCGTGTTGGTATCGCAATGAAATGCCCGGATGGTTCCTATGAGCTGGTAACAGGTAATGAGGTAGGTGTACTCCTTCTTGACTATATCTGTGCAGGCCGCATTGAAAAAGGCACAATGCCAAAGAACCCGGTAGCAGTGAAATCCATTGTTTCCACACCACTTGCAGATGCAGTGGCAGAGCACTATGGAGTAGAACTCAGAAGCGTACTTACAGGATTCAAGTGGATCGGCGATCAGATCGCACAGCTTGAAGCAGCAGATGAAGTAGACAGATTTATCTTCGGATTTGAAGAGAGCTACGGATACCTTGCAGGACCATATGTACGTGACAAGGATGCTGTTATCGGATCTATGCTGATCTGTGAAATGGCTGCATATTACAGAAGCATCGGAAGTTCCCTGAAACAGAGAATGGAAGAGATCTATGCACAGTACGGACGTTACCTGAACAAAGTAGACAGCTTCGAATTCCCGGGATTAAGCGGAATGGATAAGATGTCAGCTCTGATGCAGGGACTTCGTGACAAACCTCTCACAGAGATCGCAGGTCATGCCATCGTAAAAGTAACAGATTACCAGAAACCGGAAGAAACAGGACTTCCTGCAGCAAACGTACTGATCTACAAGCTGGATAACGGCGAGACAGTAGTTGTCCGCCCATCTGGAACAGAACCAAAGATCAAGATCTATTACACAACTCTCGGCAAGAACCTGGAAGAGGCAGAAGCTGAGAAAGAGAAGCTTGCAGAAGCATTAAAACCGATCATGGCATAAGCAATTGTAAGCAGAACTGAATAAAATATACCAAACCGGAAAGGCTGTGCTCATTGGAGGTGCAGTCTTTCTTTTTGTAACCCGCAGGGGCCTTACTGTTACTGTGAACGGAGTGAACAGTAACGACTTACTTAAATAGGATTGATATAATTAACACTCTTTGCTACAATAAAAAACAGCGAAAATAAGAATAAGACTGCTTATGAATGAAAGGAAAACATACTATGGAAGAATATGAAGTAATCAGCATCCCGGTATCTGACGGAACAGAACGGGATTTTGCGATCATGGATACCTTTGAATTTGAAGGACAGGGATATCTGGCAGTTTCTCTGATCGAAGGAGATGAGATCCAGGAAGGCGTTTACATTTACCGTTACCACAATGCAGAAGATGGAGATGTTGTGGTAGAGCAGATCACTTTGCCTGCAGAATACAAAAAGGTGACAAAATTTTACGAACAGATGTAAGCAAAAAAATATCTCGAAAAGAACCTGCATCTTGTGATAAAATAAAAAAGAAAATCAAATTTTGATCAATAAAAACAGGAGGAAAAACGATGGAAAAATCAACCGTTTATTTTACTGATTTCAGATGTCCGGTTGGCACCAGCCAGCTTGATAAATTGAAGAAACTCTGCGTTACAGCCGGAATCAAAGACATTGATATGGATGGAAAATTCGTGGCTATTAAAATGCATTTCGGAGAACTTGGCAATCTGGCTTTCCTGCGCCCGAATTACGCAAAAACAGTAGCTGATCTCTGTAAAGAGCAGGGAGGACTTCCGTTCCTCACAGACTGCAACACTCTTTATCCGGGAAGCCGTAAGAATGCACTGGAGCATCTGGAGTGCGCAAATCTCAACGGATTTAACAGCATTTCAACAGGATGCCAGATCATCATCGGTGATGGCTTACGCGGTACAGACGAAGTAGAAGTACCGGTAGTTAACGGTGAATATTGTCAGACTGCACTGATCGGACATGCGATCATGGATGCAGATATTTTTATCAGCTTAAGCCACTTCAAAGGACATGAAGCAACCGGCTTCGGCGGTGCTCTCAAGAACATCGGAATGGGATGCGGAAGCCGCGCTGGTAAGATGAAACAGCATGCCAGCGGAAAACCTGCAGTAAATGAAGAACTCTGCCGCGGATGCCGTCGCTGCGCGAAAGAGTGCGGAAGTGATGCGATTACATATCCGAATAAAAAAGCAGTCATTGATTATGATAAATGTAAAGGCTGCGGCCGTTGTATCGGAGCCTGCGGTTTTGATGCAGTATACAATCCAAACAGCAGTGCGAATGAACTTCTTGACCGTAAGATGGCAGAATATGCACAGGCAGTCTGTCATGGCCGTCCGCATTTCCATGTAGCGCTTGTTCAGGATATCAGCCCGAACTGTGACTGCCATGGCGAAAATGATGCACCAATCCTTCCTGATATCGGAATGTTTGCAAGCTTTGACCCGGTTGCTCTGGACCAGGCCTGCGCAGATGCCTGTCTGAAAGCAACTCCGATCGAGAACAGCCAGCTTGGAGAACACCTGGCAAAACCTGACTGGCATTGCCACCACGACCATTTCAAAGATTCCAACCCGAACATTGAATGGCAGGCAACACTGGATCAGGCAGAGAAGATTGGTCTGGGAACCAGACAGTATGAACTGAAGATTGTGAAATAATATGTTTATCAGCAGTGGAAAATAAATGCGAAAAAGTAATAAACAAAAAGGACCGGATGAATGAACTATATTGTCTTTGACCTGGAATGGAATCAGAATCCTTCGGGAAAGAAAACACGTAACGACAGGCTTCCATTTGAGATTATCGAGATTGGGGCTGTAAAAGTAAACAGCAAAAAAGAAATAACGGATCATTTTCACCGACTGATCAAACCACAGGTCTATAAATGGATTCATGACAGCATCCATGAGGTAATTCATGTAGATTATAAAGATCTTATGAAAGGCGTGCCCTTTGAGCAGGCAGTCAGGGAATTTATTGACTGGTGCGGAGAAGACTGGTACTTTTTTACCTGGGGAAATCAGGACGTGATGGAACTTCAGAGAAATATGAAGTTCTATGGGCTGCTGGATCTGCTTCCCGGACCTGTGACCTATTATGATGTGCAGAAACTATACAGTATCAGTTATGATGACGGTACACACAGGTGTGCATTGGAGCATGCGATCGATGAGCTGAAAATAGAGAAATCCAGGGGATTTCACCGGGCGCTTGCAGATGCCTGGTATACAGCGAAAGTCCTGGAGAAAATAAATAACATAATCATCATCAATCATCCGTCACTGGATGTTTACCAGAATCCAAAGAAGAAAAAAGACGAGATACATATTTCCTATCCGGATCATGACAAATATGTATCCAGAGAATTTGCCACAAGAGAGCGAATCATGAAAGACCGCGAGGTGACCAGCACCAGATGTCCGGTCTGTCATCTGCCTGCAAAGCGCAAACTCCGATGGTTTATGAATAATCCAAAGGTTTATTACAGCATATCCAATTGTGAAGAACATGGGCTGATAAGAGGCAAGATCCGCATCCGAAAAACAGAAGATGAGAAATATTTCGCTGTGAAGACATTGCGTTTCACAGATACAGAAGAAGCAGAGGAACTTCGTGAAAGAAAAGAAGTCCTCCGCCTCAGGCGAAAACTAAAAAGAAGCGTTGAGAAGGAAATCTGAAAGGATTTCCTTTTCATATTGCATTCCATATCCGACCATATGGCCGTCTAAATAATATTTACTTTTAATTCGCTTTGGACCGACAGAATTGTTCAGAAGTTTCTGCTTCTTTACAAGCTGGCTCACATCGGTTCCTGTGGGGACAGTTACGTACACATGCCTCATATAATAGAAGGAACACAGATTATTCCAGTCCTTTAACAGGTGCTTTTCGCATGGGAGAAATACTGCCGGTACCGGATCGGTATCTATATTCAAGTCTACTTTTTCAAAATTGTCGAAGCCGTAATCCAGCAGAGAAGTTGTGTCAGGAAAAGCACCGTTTGTAGAATTCAGCACAACTGCAATGAGAATGGAATTTCCTCTCTTGGCATAGGTGACAAGCGTACTTCCCGCTGCATCGGTGTATCCGGTCTTTCCTCCCAGAACCCCATCGTATGCATAAGACTGTCCGGGCATCATCTTATGGTGATTGAGAAGATAACGGGTTTCAGACTGCTTATTAGTCGGAGGAATCTCATAAACCTGTGTGGTCACAAATTTACGGAATCTGGGATTATACCAGGCTGCCTTTGCAATCTTCATCATATCACCTGCGGTGGTATAATGCGTCTCATCCGGAAGACCATTTGGATTATTAAAATGGGTGTTCTTACAGCCAAGCTGAGCTGCCCTCTGGTTCATCAGTTCAACAAACTTCTTTACAGAACCGCTTGTTTTTTCTGCCAGAGCAAGAGCCATCTCATTGGCGGATTCCAGCATCAGAGCCATCAGGGCCTGCTCTACTGTGAAAACCTCTCCTGTTTCTGCGTAAATGCTGGAGCTTCCGGCCTCAATCCCATAAGCCGCTTCCTGCGACATGGTGATCGTATCGTTCATATCCAGATATTCACAGGCCAGAAGAGCGGTCATGATCTTAGTGATACTGGCGGGATATAGCTTATCTTTGGCATTCTTGGAATAAAGAATAGTATCAGTGACTGCATCCATCAGTACTGCGGACTGTCCCTCGATATTAGGACCTGCGGGCCATCCTTTGACAGAATCAATATCTGAGGCCTGTGAATAGGTTTCCGAATGACCGGCTTCAGGAGTGGCAGAGGTCTCGGCAGCGTAAGTGACTGCAGGCTGGGAGGTCAGAATCCCTGCACAAAGCATTCCGGTGAGGAAACGTTTCATTAATTTATGAAATTTTGTTTTAAACATTTGAAATTACCCTTCATTAAATATACATAGTAGTTGCTTTCCATATCCTAGAGCGTGTCTGAAAAAGGCTTTCTGCAAGATGTGCGTCACAATTTGTGGTATATTTTGCCCGGATGAGGGCGCCGTAGCGGGCTACGGCAACTGAATTCGGGTGAAATATACCGCAAAGTGGGGCGTGCAGATTGCGGGAATGATTTTTCAGACACACTCTAGTACATCGTTTTAAATGACGTTCGGACAAAATATTCTACCTTATTATATCATTAATTACAATGCCTGTGTAAAATTTATATGATAGTATGTTAACAGTGTGTTACTGTTCGGGAGTTTGACAGTAACCAGTGTTATTAAACAGTAACAGGATTACCCTAATATTCAAAAAAATACTTGACACAGTGAATTTTGTGACCTTATAATGAATCCGCATAGTTAAATAAATGATATGTCCACAAAAACGTTGATGGAGAGAGTAATTGCAGGGGAAAGCAGACAGCGAACCGGGGAGGGTGTGAGCCCGGTGGTGAGTAAATGCAGTGAAGATCACTCCGGAGTTGCAGCTCTGAAGGGTGTACAGACAGGTAAGAGCTGACGGAAATCCCCGTTAAAAGATTCATGTATCGGCAGAGGATGCCCGTACAATGTAACAGGTGGTATAGCGAACGTCAATAAACCTTCGTCCTTTTACAAAAGGGCGATTTTTTTATGGGCTTATTTTCGTTCTTAAAGGACACTGGAAATATTTTTCAGCGTATATAAACGTCCTGCATATTTTCAGGTGTCTGATACAAATAATTTAAACAGGAGGTAAATTACTGTGTACCAGAAAGTTGATACGAACTTAAACTTTGTAGACCGTGAGAAAAAAGTAGAAGAATTCTGGAAAGAAAACCATATCTTTGAGAAAAGTATGGAGAACAGAAAAGAAGGAGAAACCTATACATTCTATGATGGACCGCCCACTGCAAACGGCAAACCGCACATCGGCCATGTACTTACCCGCGTTATCAAGGATATGATTCCGAGATATCGTACAATGAAGGGCTATATGGTTCCGCGTAAAGCAGGATGGGATACCCACGGACTTCCGGTAGAGCTGGAAGTAGAGAAGAAACTTGGTCTGGATGGCAAAGAGCAGATCGAAGAATACGGTATGGAGCCATTCATCAAACAGTGTAAGGAAAGCGTCTGGAAATACAAAGGAATGTGGGAGGATTTCTCCTCTACTGTTGGTTTCTGGGCTGATATGGAACATCCATACGTAACTTACTATGACGATTATATTGAATCCGAATGGTGGGCATTAAAAGAAATCTGGAACAAGAAGCTTCTGTATAAAGGCTTCAAGATCGTTCCTTACTGTCCAAGATGCGGTACCCCTCTTTCCGCACAGGAAGTATCCCAGGGATACAAAACTGTAAAAGAGCGCTCCGCAGTTGTAAGATTCAAGGTTGTTGGTGAAGATGCATACTTCCTTGCATGGACAACAACACCATGGACACTTCCGTCCAACGTTGCACTCTGCGTAAACCCGGATGAGACTTACTGTAAGGTAAAGGCAGCAGACGGTTATACTTATTACCTGGCTGAGGCCCTTATGGACAAGGTTCTGGGCAAGCTTGCAAAAGAGGATGAAAAAGCATACGAGATCCTGGAAACCTATAAGGGAAAAGATCTGGAATATAAAGAGTACGAGCCTCTCTGGGAATGTACCAGAGAAGCAGCGGCAAAGCAGAAGAAAAAAGCGCATTTCGTAGTATGCGACAGCTATGTTACCATGAGCGACGGTACCGGTATCGTTCATATCGCCCCTGCATTCGGTGAAGACGATGCCAAGGTCGGCAGAAAATATGATCTTCCGTTTGTACAGTTCGTAGACGGCAAGGGTGAATTGACAGAAGAAACACCATATGCCGGATTATTTGTAAAGAAGGCAGACCCGGAAGTATTAAAGGATTTAGACAAGGAAGGCAAGTTATTTGATGCGCCGAAGTTTGAACATGATTATCCGTTTTGCTGGAGATGTGATACACCGCTGATTTACTATGCAAGAGAATCATGGTTTATCAAGATGACAGAAGTAAAGGATGACTTAATCCGCAACAACAACACCATCAACTGGATTCCTGAAACAATCGGTAAGGGACGTTTCGGTGCATGGCTTGAAAATGTTCAGGACTGGGGTATTTCAAGAAACAGATACTGGGGTACGCCGCTCAATATCTGGCAGTGTGAAGACTGCGGAGAAATGATGTCTATCGGAAGCATTGAGGAATTAAAAGAAAAATCCGACAACTGCCCGGACGATATCGAATTACACAGACCGTATATTGATGCGGTAACCTGCAAGTGTCCGAAGTGCCAGGGTACGATGAAACGTGTGCCGGAAGTTATCGACTGCTGGTTTGACTCCGGTTCAATGCCGTTTGCACAGCACCACTATCCGTTTGAAAATAAGGAAATTTTTGAACAGCAGTTCCCGGCAAAATTTATTTCCGAAGCCGTAGACCAGACACGAGGCTGGTTCTACTCACTGCTTGCGATTTCAACGCTGCTGTTTAACAAAGCACCTTATGAAAATGTTATCGTTTTAGGACACGTTCAGGATGCAGACGGACAGAAGATGAGTAAGTCCAAGGGAAATGCCGTAGACCCGTTTGATGCGTTACAGACACACGGCGCAGATGCAATCCGCTGGTATTTCTATGAAAATTCCGCACCATGGCTGCCAAACCGTTTCCACGACAAGGCAGTAACGGAAGGTCAGAGAAAGTTCATGGGAACCATCTGGAATACGTATGCGTTCTTCGTATTGTATGCGAATATTGATAATTTTGATGCAACAAAATATACACTGGAATACGATAAGCTTCCGGTTATGGATAAGTGGATTCTTTCCAAGTTAAATACGGTTGTCAAAGAAGTGGACAACAATCTTGAAAATTATAAGATTACGGAAACAGCCAGAGTGTTGGAAGACTTTGTAGACGAGCTTTCTAACTGGTATGTAAGACGCTGCCGTGAACGTTTCTGGGCAAAGGGCATGGAACAGGATAAGATTAATGCATACATGACATTGTATACAACACTGGTTACGCTGTGTAAGACAGCCGCACCGATGATTCCGTTTATGACAGAAAGCATTTACAGAAATCTTGTATGCAGCATTGATAAAAATGCGCCAATCAGCGTTCATCTGTGTGACTTCCCGGAAGTTCATAAGGAATGGATTGACAAGCAGCTTGAAGACAACATGGAAGACGTATTAAATGCTGTTGTTATCGGACGTGCATGCCGTAACGCAACCAATATCAAGAACAGACAGCCAATCGGACAGATGTTCATTAAAGCGCCGTGGAAGCTGGATGATTTCTTTACCGATATTATCGCAGACGAATTAAATGTAAAGAAAGTTGAATACAAGGACGATGTCAGAGATTTCACTTCTTACACATTTAAGCCGCAGTTAAAGACACTCGGACCGAAGTACGGCAAGTTCTTAGGTGAAATCAGAAAGCAGCTTGGTGAACTTGACGGCAATGCCGCAATGGATGAGTTAAATAAGGTTGGATTTATCACCTTACAGGCAAACGGACAGGATATCCAGCTTGAAAAGGCAGATCTGTTAATTGAAATGACACAGCAGGAAGGCTTTGTGGCAAGCTCCGATAAGGGCATTACGGTTGTTATGGATACGAATTTAACACCGGAACTCTTAGAAGAAGGCTTTATCCGTGAAGTTATCAGCAAGCTTCAGACCATGCGTAAGGATGCAGGATTTGAAGTAATGGATAAGATTCATGTAACGGTCAGCGGAAATGACAAGATTTCTGCACTGATTGACAGAAATGCAGCACAGATTACAAAGATTGTTCTGGCAGAAGACATTACAGAGGGAGAAGCAAAAGGCTTTACAAAAGAATGGAATATTAATGGTGAGCAGGTAACACTGGGCGTAGAGAGAATTTAGTGTAACACTGCACAGTACTGCAACGGACAAATTGCATCAGGTTATTTCAAAAATATGCCTGATGCAATTTGTGTTTTAAGCGTAAAGAAAGAATGGAGATGAATATGGAGTTTCTAAAAAAAGTGTATCATGCAGTGGCGGCAGTGCTGCTGATGCTGGTGACATCGTTGATTTACGGCGGCTATATACTGGAATGGAGAGGTAAAAGACCACTTTGTATCCTGATAGCGGCAATGGCAGTGACAGCAGTGCTGATTGCTCTGGTGTGCCGGTATCTGAAAAAATACGCAGGTCAGATTGCGGTTGTCTGTATTGTTCCGATGACATTCTGTCTGGCAACCGGACTTTATAAGCTGTATATGGTGGCAGCAGACAGCCGGAGTATTTTCTATCTGGCAATGATTTTTTTCGCTGCGGCTTATTTTATCACAGAATATCTGTTAAATCTGTGTATGGAAAATGCTTCGCTGCAAAATATACGACAATTTTTCAATACGCATAAGTGGGTGCTGATTCTTATTTTTATTGCAGTTTTATGCCGTGTGCCGCTGCTTTCACAGCTTCCGCGCTGGGATTCGGGAGAATATTATTACCGGCTGATTCTCGGAACACATCATTTTGAATATACGGGTTTTAAAGAGTTCGTGGAAAATTATGCGCTGTGCGGACATCCGACACTGGGATTCTGCCTTGTATATCTGCCGGGAGAACTTGCTTTTTCGCAGGAAGTCATCGGTGTTACACTGACCAGCCTGATTCTGACGACACTTGCGCTGTGGTGTGTGTACCGCATATTCTTAAAAATCCTGCCGCAGGTTACAGAAGGAAAAGCAGCGGTGTGTACATTTTTACTGTCATTTTCACCACTGTTCTTCGGTATGACCATGTATTTTAATCCGGACTCTGCACTGGCAGTATTTTTTATATTTCTGTTATACAGCTATGTGTATGACAAGGCGGTTCTTGCGGCGTTTTTTTCGCTTCTGTGCTTTCAGACGAAAGAAACAGGACTGGTGCTGGTCGGCGGACTGGTGTTTGGCATTTTTATCCAGCATATTGCAGAAAAGAGAAGCCATGCCGTAAAAGCAATTTTTAAAGATGTAAAGTTATATGCAATTCTTGCAGTGACACTGTTACAGCTGTATTATACAAAGTTTATCGGTGGTATTGCAACGTGGACACAAAACGGAAATGAAGAACCGGGACTGCGCTGGGACAGCACAGGAGAGAATTGTCTGGGCTTTCAGCCGGCATTTGTGACAGTTAAATTAAAACAACAGTTTTTGTTAAATTTCAATTGGATACTGACAGCCGGTATTGTCATTGCGGTTGCGTGGTGGTTTATTTTAAAAGTAAAAGGCAGGAAAAAAATTCAGGCATCGTGTAAAATCTGCGGTATCGCCGGAGCATTTGTTGCATTTTTATCGTTTTCATGTCTGTATATTACGGCATCGGTGGCAAGATATAATGTAGCGGGTGATGTTTTGCTGTATCTGATATTTTTTTATTGTATGGCGCTTTTTGCGGCAGAATTGCCGGAAAGCACATTTTTAAAGAAAAAATATGCAGGCATGGCAGTGACGGCAGTATTTGGCGTTTTACTTGCCGGTGAGTGCGTATTTACGATTGACCCGGTGACAAGAGGGTTGTTTTTAAAGCTGGATACCGGAAATACAACGCTTTGTTTTACGGGAAAGGTCAGCGATATCAACAGCATTTATTACGGGGATTACCTCATTTATAATACGCAGTATACGTATATTGACAAGGCATATGATAAAGTGCTTGCAGATGTGGATTACCACCCGGATACAACGGATATTTATATCCCGGACAGCAACGGTTCATTTATCTGCGGCAATCTTCCGTTTTATTACTTAAACTGGGATGAAAAAACGAAAAAGAGAGTTTTTTATGAGAATGAAAATACACAGGAAATGGAATTCTATAATGAAGTAAAATATTTTTCTTCTAAAATGGTATCAGAGGGAAAGGATAAGGCGGTACTGATTGGAAACCCGTACATGATAAATGTCCATGAGGAGGAGCATCTGGCAAAGCTTGCGCCGTATTATGAAATCGGCGAGCGTAAAGAAGTAAAACTGTTGCAGGGCAGTATTGTGTACTACGAACTGACAAGAAAATAAGATGGAATTCATAGGAAAGCAAAAAAGATACTGATGTTGCATAAATCTGGTTCGCAGTGTATAATTATTGGTATATTATTACTTTCTTAAAGAAAAGACAGAAACTTTTTGTGAGCGGAGGGACGCAGATGGTTAGAACAAATACTTTTAACAAAGAGGAATTTAAAAAGGATATCAAGGATAATTGTAAGCTTCTGTATCGTAAGAATATCGATGAATGTGATGATCAGCAGAAGTTTCAGGCAGTTGCGTATTCTGTGAAGAATATTATCATTGATAAATGGATTGCAACCCACAAGGAATATGAAAAGCAGGATGTTAAAATTGTCTGCTATATGTCTATGGAATTTCTGATGGGCCGTGCGCTCGGCAACAACATGATTAACCTCATGGCATACGATGAGATTAAAGAAGTGCTTGCAGAGCTTGGCATTGATATTAATGTGATTGAAGATCAGGAACCGGATGCAGCACTTGGTAACGGCGGTCTGGGACGTCTTGCAGCGTGCTTTTTGGATTCTTTGGCGACACTGGAATATCCGGCATACGGCTGTGGCATCCGTTACAGATACGGTATGTTTAAGCAGGAGATTAAGGACGGCTATCAGATTGAAGTGCCGGATAACTGGTTAAAAGACGGTAATCCGTTTGAAATCAAGCGTGACGAATACCGTTATGAAGTAAAATTCGGCGGCTATGTACGTTCTTACCGTGATGAAAAGACCGGCAGAGATATGTTTGTACAGGAAGATTACCGTTCTGTCATTGCAGTACCGTATGACCTTCCGGTAGTCGGCTACGGCAACAATACCGTGAATACATTAAGAATCTGGGATGCAGAGCCGGTCAATACCTTTAATCTGAACTCTTTTGATAAGGGTGATTACCAGAAGGCGATTGAGGAAGAAAACCTTGCAAAGAATATTGTCGAAGTGCTTTATCCGAATGATAACCATTATGCAGGTAAGGAGCTGCGTTTAAAACAGCAGTATTTCTTCGTGTCAGCCAGCGTCCAGAGAGCGGTAGACCAGTATAAGAAGCACCACGACGACTGCAGAAAGCTTTATGAAAAAGTTACATTCCAGTTAAATGATACCCACCCGACCGTTGCGGTTGCGGAACTGATGCGTATCCTTATGGATGAAGAAGGCTTAGAGTGGGATGAAGCATGGGACGTAACGACAAAGACCGTTGCATATACCAACCATACGATTATGTCAGAAGCGCTTGAAAAATGGCCGTTAGAGCTGTTCTCAAGACTGCTTCCTAGAATATATCAGATTGTTGAAGAAATCAACAGAAGATTTGTTGAAGAAATCAAGGCAAAATATCCGGGCGACCAGGAAAAAATCCGCAAGATGGCAATCATTTATGACGGACAGGTCAAAATGGCACATCTTGCAATCTGCGCAGGCTACTCTGTAAACGGTGTTGCAAAGCTCCATACAGAGATTCTTGAAAAGCAGGAATTAAAGGATTTCTATGAAATGATGCCGCAGAAGTTTAACAATAAGACCAACGGTATTACACAGAGAAGATTTCTCTTACACGGCAATCCGTTGTTATCCGCATGGATTACGGATAAGATTGGCGATGCATGGGTAACAGACCTGCCGCAGTTAAAGAAGCTGCTTCCGTATGTGGATGATGAAAAGGCACAGCAGGAATTTATGCAGATTAAGAGAAAGAACAAGGTCCGTCTGGCAAAATATATCAAAGAGCATAACAGCATTGATGTAGACCCGGATTCCATCTTTGACGTACAGGTAAAGCGTCTGCATGAATACAAGCGCCAGCTGCTGAATATTCTGCATGTAATGTATCTGTATAATGAATTAAAGAAAAATCCGGATATGGATATGACACCGAGAACATTTATTTTCGGCGCAAAGGCAGCCGCCGGATACAGGATTGCGAAGCTTACGATTAAGCTGATTAACAATGTGGCAGATGTGATTAACAACGATGCTTCCATCAACGGAAAGATTAAGGTTGTATTTATTGAAAACTACCGTGTATCCAACGGTGAAATCATCTTTGCGGCAGCCGATGTCAGCGAGCAGATTTCAACGGCTTCTAAGGAGGCTTCCGGTACGGGTAACATGAAGTTTATGTTAAACGGTGCGATGACACTCGGAACAATGGACGGTGCCAATGTTGAAATCGTTCAGGAAGTCGGCATTGAAAATGCAGTGATTTTTGGTCTGAGTTCAGATGAAGTTATCCGCTATGAGAATGAAGGCGGCTATGACCCGATGGAAATCTTTAACAATGATCAGGCGGTCCGTGAGATTTTAACAGAGCTGATTAACGGTAAATATTCACCGGAAGACCCTGAGATGTTCCGTGATATTTACAATTCACTGCTGAGTAACCAGGGCGGAAGACGTGCAGATACGTACTTTATCTTAAAAGATTTCCGTTCTTATGCAGAAGCACAGAAACAGATTGATGCCCGTTATAAGAACAGCGCAGGCTGGGCGAAATCCGTGATGTTAAATGTTGCCAATGCAGGTAAGTTCTCATCCGACAGAACGATTGAAGAATATGTATCTGATATCTGGAAGTTAAAGAAAGTCCACGTTCCGATGAACTAAATGGAAGTGTTGATAAATCATGCAGGTCTGTGACCGGATATAAAAATGATTATAAACGGAATTGTGCAGGCAGTCCGGAAAAGTAAATCTTTCCCGGCTGTCTGTACATTTTTTTTGATTTCTTTCATAAACTGTTATAGCAGACCTTAAAAGGTTTACGGAAAGAGATGGAAAACGCGATGAACCGGACAAGAATTTTTTTAAGAAATAAAGCCGCCGTACTGACAGCAGTGCTTCTCATAGACCTGCTTGTGCCGTATGCCGTAACAGCCACCGTGACAGGCAGAATTGAGCAGAATGTGTCGGAAAGCGTAATACAGGGCAGGAAAGTCATTATTCAGTATAAAAATGCCACGCAGGCGGTGGATTTGAATCAGTTTATTGTGATGGTGCTTGCGGCACGGTTTGACAAATCGCAGGAAATTGAAGTATTAAAAGCGGAAAGTGTCATGGTGCGTACCGATATTTACCGGGTGATGGGAGCGGCGATGCAGGCGGACAGTACAAGCCTTGGTCTGGAATTTTTCACCGAAAAGCAGATGAAGGCATCATGGCAGGAAAATTATGAAAGTAATTATGCGTTGATTGCAGACTGTGTGGCATCAACCGGCAGCAGTGTTTTGATGTATCAGAATGCATATATTGAGGCAAAATATACAGCAGTCAGCGCCGGAAAGACGTTGTCCGGGAGTGAGATTTCAGAAGAAAAATATGCATATCTTGCGGCGGTGGACTGCCCGGAGGATATTAAAAGCACAGATTATTTAAGGGTAGAAACATTTACGTATAAAGACTTTGTCAAAAAGATAAAAAGCGGCTATGAGCAGGCAGGGCTGCACGAAGAAGCGCCGTTTCAGGATATTCAGATTGTGTCGAAAACCGACAGCGGTTATGTGACCAAAATACAGGCAGGTAATGTCATTATGAGCGGAACGGAATTTGCAAAAATTATGGGTTTATCGTCTGCGGCAATGACGATTGAAAACAGTAACGGCAAGATTAAAATTACGACAAAAGGCTTAGGTGATGGTATGGGTGTAAGCCTTTATACCGCAGATTTTATGGCAAAACAGGGCAGTTCTTACGAGCAGATTTTAAAGGCATTTTACAGTGGAATTACCATTGTTTCACAGTAATCAGACGTATAGTTTGATGAAAACTGGCAATCATATTAACATCAAAGGTCAGTCAGATATCTGGCGGAAAAAGGAATGGAGGTTCATATGAAAGACAGTGGATTCAAACTGAATAAAGAAAAAGTCTTTGGCACAATTATATCATTTGCTATTATTCTGACACTTGGATACGGAATTTATTCGGTGGCGGTCAATTCCGGACGAAAAGAAAATCAGGAAAATATCGTCAACTTAAATGAATCGGGACAGGATAATGTAGCACTTCGGACAGAAGATGTAACACAGGAATATTCTGACATTTTACAGGTTCCGGAAAAGACAGACGGCAGTGATGATGCGGAAGCTGCCAATGCCGGTGCAAAGGCAGAAGGACTTTCGGCTGCGCAGGAAAATATCACAACCGGTAAGGAAGCACAAGGAACAGACACGGCAGAGGAATCACAGGAAGCGCAGGCGGCAAAGACTTCTGCCAAGGCAAATCCGGCTGCGGCGTACTCTTTTGATGAAAGTGATACGCTGATGTGGCCAGTAACCGGCGATATTGTTTTAAAATACAGCATGGATACGACCATTTATTTTAAAACACTTGGAATGTATAAATGTAATCCGGCAGTAAACATTGCGGCAGAAGCGGGAACCAATGTCGGTGTGGCAGCAGACGGCGTTGTGGAATCCGTAACTTACAGTGAAGAAACGGGAAATACCGTGGCAGTAGCAATCGGTGACGGTTATGTGACAACGTATGGACTGATAGATAATGTGGTGGTAAAAAAAGGCGACACGGTTGTGGCAGGACAGCTTTTGGGAACAGTATCCGACCCGACAGCATATTATGTAGAAGAAGGCCCGAATCTGTATTTTATGCTGACAAAGGACGGCAAACCGGTAGACCCGGCGGCGTATTTTGAAGACTAGTATGCAAAGGATAAGAAAATAAAGCGCCTTTAAAATTCACACAAAAAGTAAAGCAATAAAATCAGCCATACGGCAGGAATGGAATTTAAGTGGGTAGATAAAGGTACGCGGGCGCTTGTATTATAGATTGTGGGAGGTTTCAGACATAACAGTCGGAAGCCTCCTTTTGTTACGCTGCCTGTACGGGAAAGCAGATTTGTAAAAAGACAGACGGAATATGCAGCGTGGGACTTGTAAAAGGGGATTGCGGGCGGGTATAATAAAACGAAAAGAAAAGGAACATGGATAATAAATGAATAAGAAACTTAAAGGAGAAAGCATAATGAAAAATAAAAGTGTACCGGGGTACAAGCGTGTATTCGCGTGGATGATTGCGGTATTTGCAATGGTGATTCCGTGGATTTCGTATTTAAGAATCTGGAAACTGACAGATGCGCAGGCAGATGTCTTTGAAAATTACAATGGATATGTGTTTGATTTCTTTTTGTATTACAGGGAAGTCCTGCTTGTGGTTATGGCAGTCGTCCTGCTGGCAGTGATGATTGGTGAAAATCTATTTCCCGACCATGTGATTACACAGACACCGGTCCGTGACAGGCAAAACCGGAAAATATGGATTTGTTTTTCCGTTTATACGGCGGCAGTGCTGTTGTCTTTTTTATTTTCAAAAAATAAAGGACTGGCGCTGTCGGGCTCACCGTCAGAGGGCGAGGGTGTTTTTGTGCTGATAGGATACGGTATTTTGTTTTTCGGGGCAATGAATTATTTTTGCTATGAAGAAACACTGCGCATTTTTGAAAAAGCAATGCTGGTTTTATGTGTTGTAACGATTGTACTTACAGCAGTTGAATTTTTTTACGAACCGGTTTTAAAACTGCCGTTTATAAAAAATCTGATTGCACCGTCTAAATACGCACAGCTTATTGATAATATGAATACGGATAATTATAAAAGCTATGTATCACTTACATTTTACAATCCGAACTATTTTGGCGGCTTTTGTCTTCTGCTGCTTCCGTATGCGTTTAAAAAGCTGCTGGTATCGGAAAAACGGTGGAAAACAGCCGGGTATATTCTGCTGGTCTGTGGTCTGTTATTCAGTGTGACTGCGGCAAAATCGACGGCCTCTTTTTATCTGGCATTTGCAGAACTGATTTTTTTATGTGCCATGGAAGGCAGAAGGCTGGCAGCACAGATAAAAAAGCTTTTGGCATTGATTCTTGTTGCAGTGGTTATCTTTGTGCTGTGTAATGCGGCAAGCGGCGGGAAACTGATGTCTATCGGTAAAAATGCAATAACCAATGAAAGTACGGCAAATGTTCAGAAAGCAGAAAGCACGTCAGATAAAGAAAATGCGGCGGATGCACAAGAGGCATCGGATGCACAGACAAAATCATCGGGTACAGCCGGTATTTTCAGATTAAAGGATATCCGGCTTGAAGGCAATGAGCTGACGTTAAAGGGTGAAAACGAAACGCTTATTACCGTATGCAATGACGGAACGCTTGAATTTTACGACAAGGCGGGTGAGCCGCTGGAAGTAATAAATGACGGAAACAGGATCACTTTTTCAGATTCCCGTTTTGCGGCGGTATCGGTAACGTACAGTCAGAATACGGTTTATTATGACTTGGGCTATGATGAACCGGCGGATTTTTACTTACAGGATGATATTTTTTACGGCATCGGACAAAACGGTGCGCTGTCAGAGTCCGTTACGTTAAATAAGCGGTTTGGAGAGGCGCTGTATCCACTCTTTACGGGGCGTGGCTATGCGTGGGTCAATACGCTTCCGTTGTTGACGCATACCGTGATTATCGGACGTGGTGCAGGAAATTTTGCAATGTATTTTCCGCAAAATGATTATGTGGGACTTTTAAACACCCACGGTACGCATACAACCGTAATTGACAAGCCGCACAACGCATACTTACAGACAGCGGTGAATACGGGAATTGTGGGGCTTTGTGCCGTGCTTGCGGTATTTCTCATCGGGATTGGGCGGTTTGTGCGCTTTATGCGAAGTTCAAAGCCAGCAAACATGGACAGCGTGAAATTAGCGGATGCGACCGCGTGCTGGACATTCTGTGCGGCGGCGGCATTTGCGGTCTACAGCGTGGCAAATGACAGTATTGTGACGGTTGCGCCGCTGTTCTTTATCATACTGGGTGTGCAGTTTGCGGCGCTGTATGCAAAGGAATATGAAATGTAGGGTAAACGCATAAAAGCAGAAAGCAGTTTAAGAAAATGAAAGAAATGTAAAAACGCAGAGGAATAAAAATGGCAAGCTGAGGAAAGAAAAAACAGACAGAAGCGCAGGACATGAAAAACACGCAGATGAACCGGCAGACAGACGGTATAAGCGGAACATTTTCGATGAATGTACAGGATGAGATTCAAAGACTTGGTACACAGAAAGGCTATACCAATATCAGCGGATTGTATTATACAATGAATGAAGATGTTGTCATTAATGTTTTAGACTTGGACAATGATAACAGCGGAGCAGTTTTTGGCTATGACGGTGCAAACGGATATCAGAATCCGACAGAGTTAAAGGGAAATCGTGTCGGTGCAGTCAATACGGCAGAGGGTTATCTTTTAACACAGCAGAGAACTTATACAGAGGG
>OHKY01000327.1_pt1 | contig 23115 bp, 20 predicted proteins | sample 1568941 | NCBI WGS metagenome assembly OHKY01 (sample SAMEA3879521, study PRJEB24766) | human gut metagenome | biome: human-associated habitat; feature: feces | place: USA | collected 1985/1987 | reverse complement strand
TTTCATTAAACACCTCCTAAGTTCAAGATATTCATCAACACATACGAGTTGCTCTTGGAAAGCTGTCATTGTGTTTAGAATTTTCAACAATCCATTCGTCCAAAAACTTCATCTGTTCTTCTGTATGAAACCAGTGTTCTCCATTTCTCATGACAGAAAGTGTTGAATGGGTTCTTTGAGCAAATTCAAATATCGTTCCATAAGCGGTAAGATTGTCCTTTTCGCCATACAAAATATGTGTTGGAATGTTCCATGTAACAGGATTTTCTCTTACATAGCAAAGATAATCCCATGAAAGTGTTTCTCCAAAAGTTGTCTGAATTTCTTTTTTCTTTTTGAGTTCATCTTCTGTAACATTTGCCCAAATCATCATATCAGCAATGAGCCTTTCCATATCTACAACAGGCGAAATAAAATATGCTTTCTCTATTTGCTGATTTGATAAAGAATTGATAGCAAAATAAGCACCTATGCTGTTTGCAATTATCTCGACAAATTTATAGTTCTTAGAAATCGAATTAAAGAGTAATGGAAACTCCTCTTTTGCTTCCCACGGAAACTGTGCTGTATAGTCAAGACCAATTACATCACAATCACTAAAGAGCGACTTGTAATGGAGAGCTTCTTCAGCATCTCCTCCTTTTCCATGTATATAAAGAACTGCTTTATCCACGATGGTAATCCTCCATAATTTTTATGTTTATCCATGATTCATTATAATTTCCTCAGCCTTAAATCTTTTAAACAAATGAAGAATAAATAACATAAATTTCTGCAATTAAAACAAATCCGAGAATTCCATCTATCATCAAGTTATACTGTGTATCTGCTAAGAATGTTTTTGAATGTGTTAAGATATACTTTATTTTTTCTTTTCCAGTTAAAACCGTAATTATAAGTGATAAAATAGGAAACAAAAATATCTCTATCTTATTTCCAAAATCATCTGGTACCCCATTCGCAAAATGTATAGGAATAATTTGAGGTAAGAAAAAAACTCCTACTAATGCTAATAAAATACCAAGACTACAAATTCCCCATGTGAATTTCCTACTTCCTACAAATCTCATAAAAATGCCTTCTTTCTGCTAAATATTATAATGTTTTACTTTTCATGTCCACATTATATCACTCTCTTGTCAACACTACAATAAACTTCTAATTTGTTATGTTTTTCAGAAAAAGAAGTGGAAATTCATCACCACCTCCCCGCATTTTTATGGTGTTTACTGGTCAAAATCCGGGTACAGCTCCAGCTGGGCAAAGTCCTCATCGGTCATCGCACAGAGCTTCGTAAGGGCGCTGTCGGTCAGCTCCCTCAGTTCCGTTTCCTCCGGTGATAGTTCGCCGCGCATCTCACGCAGGCTGTCGATCAATCCGGTGCGGCTGCCGGTATTGTAAATGCACATCAGGTTCATTTCCTCAAAAGTAAAGTTTCCCATATCAAATCTCCCTTTCCGCACTCTTTTTGGGTGCTGTCTTTTTGTGTTCTGCTTTGGGCTGGCTTTTCAGCTGATCCACAACGGATTTTTTCTTTTCCCGTTCCTCCCGATAAACGGCGTCAGCCAAGTCCATCAGGAAAATGGGCTGACCGCTTCGGGCCTGCTGTTCCAGCTCTGCCACCGTAGGCTCTTTTGCGCCATTGTTGATGATACCGTCGATCATGCCGTAATCGTCCTCCACGGCCATCTCCGCATTTTTCAGCGGATTTTCCGGCAGGAATCCGGGGATCTGGGTAAAACCAACGCTGTCACAGTAATGACAGGATACCTTACCGTCCTGCTTGATCGCAACGATGTCGCTGACGCTCATGGAGGGATGGTGGTAGTCTGCCGGATGATCGTTGTTAAACTGATTATAAAGCTGTTCAACGGCAACCTGCGGAGACTTGCATGGCTCCAGCGGGGCAGTGTAGACCAAATCATAGTTTTCACGCTTTACCGTCTGCCCGATGGAGCGAAGCCAGTCCAGCCCTTCATAGCGAATGTCACGCAATTCATCGGTATGCTTTACCTGATAGATGGCGAAGCAGTCTCTGTTCTGGGAAAGAAATGCCTGTTCTCGTTCCTGCTGATGTGCCTGACGCTCCATGACTTTTTCGTGGAACTGAGGGCTTTTCTCCCATTCCTCACGGTCCACACCGAAAAGACCGCCATGCTCCATGATCTCCTGTGGGTCAAACACCATGCTTTCCGTATTGTCCTCATGCAGCACATAGACAGTCAAACCGGCGGCATCCAGTTCCAGCGCCCGTTCTCTGGTAACAGGGAGCATCCCATCATAGGAGTAGCCGTATTCCTGCATATCCGGTGTGGAGACCTGCTCATCCGGCGTTGGGTATTCATCCAGTGTCTGTTCCTGTGCCTCCGGCAGCTGGGAAGAAACAGCCACCTGACTGGCCCCTGCCTGCATCTGCTGGTAAGCCGCTTCCTGCAAGGTCTCAATCATGGACAGTGGTGCGTGTCTGAGCGAAGTGCTGTCCAGATCGTTGTCATCACAAATCTGGAGAACTGCATTTTTGCAGGAAAGCTCCGGCATATCCAGCTGACCGCCATCCAGCTCTTTCATGGACGCAGCATCGTATAGGGTGTAGTCCCAGCCGCTGTCACAGGGCTGGATATGAAGATAGGTGGCACCGTCGATCAGAAACAAAGCCTCCTGCTGGTTGGCGTCCGCCCCCAGCACCTCCATTTCCGGCATAGCCTCAGCCAGATCCTTTACCGCTTTCTGTACCAGAGGATTATCACGGTAATAGTCGATTGCCTGGATGGTGTCCAGGTCAATGGTCTGCCCGGTCAAAATCGGGAATGGTCCTTCATAGTCGCTTCCGTCTTTCAGCTCAAAGCCAATGCCCTTGATCCCGTTCATTCGCTCTGCTGGAATCTCCTGATAAATGCGGATCGCTTCCTCCAAAGACAGGTTATCGTGGTATTCTCCGAGGTTTGGAAACTCCATACACTCTGCTGCATAGTAGGTCAGATTGCCGGTCGGCTGTCTATCGGATACCTTAGCAGCATCTGCTGGCTGCTCTATCGGGGCAGTTTCCGGCTCTGCTTTTGCATTTGGGTCAATCCCACGCTCTTTGCAGATTTCCTTATAGTGGCGCTCAATGTCAGAGATCAAAGTGCCGGAGGTCTTATTGATGGTCTCCAAACTGGCTCTCAGCTCTTTCAGTTCCTTGCCCTGACTCCAGCTTGCAATATAGCCGAAGCTGTTTTCTCCGGTCTCAATGCCAAAATACTTGCAGACCGCATAGGAGATGCTTTCAGCCTCCACTTCCTCCGTGTGGCGATTTTTGATTGCCTGTTTTTCTGCGGTTGGATCTTCCTCAACTGCAAGACGCCATTCAAACTGATTTTCGTCCACATAGCGCCAATCCATATCAGAAGCAAACTGTTCAGCTTCTCTTTCTGTGGCAAAATCCAGCTTGAAATCATGCTTGGTTCCACCTTCACTCTCCAGCACAACCTTCCATGACGGTAGCACTTCATATTTTTTAGGGTCATGGAGCTTGCTGTGGGCAATCTCGTGGACCGCGGCCGAAACCGTCTGCACCTCGCTCATGCCCTGACGAATGGCGATTTTCTGATGATCGGCAGAAAAATAGCCGTCCATATCGGCGGCCATTGCTTCAAAAGTGATCGGCACCGGCGCACTGCGGCGCAGAGCTTCCATGAATGCCTCATAATTGGGTACATTGCCGGAAAGGGAGGAAGCAAGCTCCGGCAAAGGTTTCCCATCAGTCTGGCTCACATCAAAGACCTTGACCGGGCGAAACATGGGGATCTCAATTTCTTTTTCCTCTGTAACGATCTTTCCGTCTTGATCCAGAATCGGAGCCTTGGTGTCCGGGTCCAGCTTCTGCTCCTCGATTTTCTTCTTGTATGGTGTGGGGGCAATGATGGTAATGCCATGCTCGCCCTTTTTTACATGACGCTCAAACTGGTCTTTCCACTTATTGTATCCGGCCACCAAAGTGGCGTCCGGCTTCTGCATATAGATGAGCATGGTGTTGTTTACCGAATAGCGGTGGAAGCGGGACATAACAGACAGATAGCGCATATACTTTTCACTCTCGAACAGTTCTTTGATGCCCTGCTCGATGCCATCTGTGATTTCCCTTAGCCGCTCTCGGTTGGTGGGTTTGTTCTCAGCCATGATATTCAATCTCCTTTCCAAGTGTGTGATTTCTGCTGTGTGGTCTGCAATCCATGCCTTTTGTTCTTCTTCGCTTTCATAAAGAAAAAGGTCCAGCAGGTACTCTACATAGGTTTTCTTCTGGATCGCTTCCACAAAACAGGGGTGCGGTTCCTCCTCTGGTGTCCGGGGAGAATTGTCGGCCTCCCATTTTTTCAGCAGATAGTAGTAATCGGACAGTACGCGATAACACCGCTGCCGGTCCTCCCGAAACTTTTGTGCCTCGGTTTTCTGCCGGACATATTTCCTGCGGGGAGGGGCCTGACTGTCATAGATCAGGCCAAAGTCCTGTGCCAGTTTCTCCGCCGCTTCTTTTGGGGAAAGGTTGTAGAGCTGGGCGGTCAGGTCGATCACATCCCCATCTGCACCGCAGCCAAAGCAGTGGAACCGCTGGTCTACCTTCATGCTGGGGTTCTTATCATCGTGAAAGGGACAGCAGGCCATACCATTTCGTTTGACCTCGATCCCATAAAACTCTGCTGCTTCTCTGGCGCTGACAGACTGCTTGACTGCTTCAAATACATTCTCTGCCATGTGACTTTAACTGTTGGACTTTCTCACAGGGGGCTGGTATCCGGCAGCTTTCGCACGCTCACTGGCAGCTTTGCGGCGTTCTGCGCTGTATGGCTCCCTGACTGATACACACCGCTTGGGGACGGTAAAGTTATGGGCGTCCTTTCGGGTGATCTGGTCGGGGTGCTTTTTTGCCAGCAATTCCAGCTTCTCCATCAGATGGGGATCGTGGGTGTAGACCTCAGCCATTGGTTCTGCCTGGTTATAGAGGAGAATGGTTTCCCGTTCCACTAAAGAGAGCTTCATCGGCTGCCTCCTTTCCGCTGGTCAAATTCCAGCTTGAAGTTGGCGTACTGTCCATCGTCCTCCAAAACCACAGTGGCATCGTAGGTCTTGCCGGTTTTCTCCGAATATAGCCCCGTCACACGGACACGGCCATCTTTCAGCAGCGCAGACACCACAGCCTTGGTCGGCTGTTTTTTCTTGGCAGCCCACCATTTGTTATTTTTCCAGATTGCAAATTTGCAAGAATCATTCTGACAGAAGAAGCCTTTTTGCAGTTCTGCAACTTCACCGCCGCAGCGAGGGCATTTGCCTACCACCTCACGGGGCGGAGTGAACAGGTACTCGGTTCCCTTGATGACCTGATAAGTCCCTACCAGGTCTTTCAGCATGGCGCTGATCCCGTCCAAAAACTCCTCCGGGGCAAGCTGCCCACGCTCGATCTCGCCCAGGCGGTACTCCCACTCGGCAGTCAAAAGCGGCGATTGCAGCTGTTCCGGCAGAACGGTGATAAGGGAAACTGCATCGTGGGAAGGGAGAAGCTGCACCGTTTTCCTGCTCTTTTTTCGTTCCAAAAAACCGGCAGATACCAGCTTTTCCAAAATACCGGCACGGGTTGCCGGTGTCCCCAGACCTTTTCTCTCGGCGTCCTCCGGCATATCCTCTTTTCTGGCAGTCTCCATCGCGGACAATAGGGTGTCCTCCGTAAAGTGCTGAGGCGGACTGCTTTTGCCTTCTTTGACGATTGCAGCAGCAACCGAAAGGGTCTGTCCTTCGGTCAGCTCCGGCAGGGCTTTCTCTGCGCCCTCTTTTTTCGGCTCTGCATCCTTCATTTTGGCACGGTAAGCGTCCTCCAGTGCTTTCCATCCGGGGTGCTTCACCGTTTTTCCTTTGGCGGTAAACTCCCCACTGGCACACGCTGCAATCACAACGGTTTCCGAATAGATATGGGGCTGGGCTACGGCGCACAGCAGACGCAGGGCCACCAGCTCCAGCACCGCTTTTTCTCCCGCAGGAAGGGCAGAAAGGTCTGCATCCTTGAGATTTCTGGTAGGGATTACTGCGTGGTGGTCGGTTACTTTCTTATCGTTGATGACCGTCTGCGGATCACAGGTAATGGCGATCCCTTTGCGAAACGGCATAGCATTGGCAACCAGATTGACCAGCACCGGCAGGCTGTCTGCCATATCACCGGTCAGATAGCGGCTGTCAGTACGGGGATAGGTGCAGAGCTTCTTTTCATACAGGCTTTGCAGATAGTCCAGGGTCTGCTGGGCTGTAAATCCAAGCAGGCGGTTGGCATCTCTTTGCAGAGTAGTCAGGTCATAGAGGGCAGGCGGCTTTTCGGACTTTTCCTTGCGCTCCACCTTTTTGATTGTGACAGCTGCACCCTGACAGGCTTCTTTCAGCTGCTCGGCAGCGGCCTTATCCGCCATGCGCTCCCCGGATACGGTAAGACCGGGCAGCTCCAGCGCCACGGTATAAAAGGGAACCGGCTTAAAGGTGTCGATCTCAGCTTCTCGCTGGACAATGAGCGCCAGCGTTGGGGACATAACGCGCCCGATGTTGAGTGTGCGGTGATACAGCACGGAAAAAAGCCTTGTGGCATTGATCCCCACCAGCCAGTCGGCCTTGGCACGGCAGAGGGCAGCATCCCGAAGTCCGTCATAGTCCGCACCGGGGCGCAGGTTTGCAAAGCCTTCCCTTATGGCGGAGTCCTCCATCGAAGAAATCCAGAGCCTTTTCATCGGCTTTTGACAACCTGCCAGCTCATAGACACTGCGGAAGATCAGCTCGCCCTCGCGTCCGGCATCGCAGGCATTTACCACTTCCGTTACATCCGGGGCGTTCATCAGCTTTTTGAGAATATCAAACTGCTTTTTCTTATCCTTTCCCACCACCATCTGCCAATACTCCGGCAGGATAGGCAGGTCATCATATCGCCACTTGGCGTACTTGGGGTCATAGCTGTCTGCATCTGCAAGCCCGGCCAGATGCCCCACGCACCAGCTGACACGCCAGCCATTGCCCTCCAGATACCCGTCCTTACGGGCAGTTGCACCGATCACCGCAGCCAAACTCTGGGCAACCGACGGTTTTTCAGCAATCACCAATTTATATCTCATCTTCTTCATCCTCCCATTCTTCCAGCACAGGCGTGTGCAGTTTTTTCTCTATGCTGTTTTCCTCATCCAGCAGCAGGTTATAACCGAACCGGTAGTCATAGCGGTACAGTTTTCCCAGCAGGTCATTGATGATGATGCGGCAAGCCAAAATGACACGGGTTTTATCCACTTGCATCAGCTGGTAGCGTTGATAATTGCTGTAATATTCTTCATGGCGGTGGGTATTGCGGACGGTATCTTCAAGCAAAATATCTACTGCGTCCTGACAACCATCTTCTTTTTCCCCTTCCATGCAGTTCAGAAGTTCCATTACCATAGGAAAGCTCTGTTCATCCATAGGAGCTTCTGCTGCAAGAAAACCGATCAGGGCAGATAGGAGCAGACGGGCTGCTGTCTGTTCCTGATCCGTCAAAACAGCCATCGTTTTCTCCGCATTTGGCAGGATCTTTTCTTCCACAAAATCCGCCGCGTCTCCTGAATAAAGCTGACGGATGGAATCTATGGACAAGGGAACCGTTGCGGCATCCAGGGAGAAATCAAAGGGATCTTCCTGTTTCGGTTTTTTCCGGAGTTTGTTTAACATGGTAGAAAGAATGTCGCCGCCAAAATACACAGCAATTACCAGCAGGTCAAAAACAGCAATCAGCTTGATAAATATAATCAGAACACTCATTTTTTTCGTTTCCTTTCTTTGAGCCAGCGTTCCATCTCACGGTAGCAAACGCCTACGCAGGGACTTCCATAATTCCCGCAGCCATAACAGGGGTGGCTTTGGGGCAAAGAGGGAGGACGGGAAGTTTCCTTCCCGCCCTCCGGCCTGCGTGTCATCATGCGTTCATAGGGACTGTCTGTGAAACGGGTCATTTCACGCTGTCCTCGTCATCTTCTTCTGCGCTGCCCCCGTCAGCGTCAGGCTCGTCCGACTCCTCATCCTCGGTTTCCCATTCCTCGGAATCTTCCTCGCCATAATCATAATCGTCCAGACTGTCATTGCCCTTGGTCTTAGGCTTATTCTTAACGAGCTTCAAGTAGGCAAATACGCCACCGCCGCCCAATAGAGCAAGCAGGAGAATCAGTGCAGCCGGGTTCAGTCCGGCAGTCTTTTCTTTTTCCGGCTCCGGTGCTTCTGCCTGAGGTTCCGGTGTTTTTCCCGTACATTTACTCTTATCAGTTACACAGACCGGACAGCCCGTATTGACTGCCCCTGCTTCACATTTCTTCGTGCAGCTGCACACAGCAGGCGGCTCCTCTTTGGCATTTCCATCTTCCATCAGCGCCATCAGGTCCGCTTCATCCACCTGGTTCAGAAAGTGAACAGCAGTCTTTTTATCCTCGTTGGCCCTGTCGATCAGGATATAAAAATAGTTGCCTGCCTTGGTGGTAACGGTAATGAGCTGCTTGTTGCCACCAAAATCATCCACCAGAGCGGCGTTACCATCCGGGGTCAGCGGAGGTGCTTTTTCCGTTTCTTCCACCACCACATTGCTGTCATTGGTGGTATCCTCTGCCGGGGGCGGCGCTGCGCCCTGGGCAAAAGCGGGAACGGTAAAGCCCGATGCCAAAACCAGCGTCAGGCAAAGGGTGGAAAGTGTTCGGATCAATCGTTTATTCCTCATAGCTGGTTTCCTCCTGTTCGTTGTTGTCATCAGCCAAACTGCCGGGAACTGTGCCGCCGGACAGCATAGCGCTCAACTGGGCCGGGGTCATACGCAGTGCGCGCACCATCTGAACGATCTCCAGATTTTCTGCCTCGGTTTTCTGTGCCTCCAGCACCTTGAGCCTTTCCTGATACTCTGCGATTTTCTCGCGGACCTTTGTAATCTCCTGGTCAATGCGTTCAATTTTGTTCTTTGCCATCGTCTATCACTCCTTCTAAAAATCTCTGTTACCAGTTCATCAGACCGTAGCCCTTGATACTCTGATAATTCAAGTCATAACTCTTGATCTTGCAGGCATCGCCGGAATTTCCCTCCACGGTATAAACACGGCTGCCATCGGTGCCGACAACGATGCCCACATGGTCGGCGCTGCCGTCCAAGTCCCAATCGAAGAAAATGGCATCGCCGGGAGCAATGTTCTCATACCCCCGTGCGCCCCACTGTCCATGAGACTGGAACCACGGAACGCCCTGCCACTCACAGCCTGCAAATCGCGGTTCACTTTTTCCTGCCTGGTTATAGCACCAGGATACAAAGCAGGCGCACCATTCCACGCGGCTGTCAAAACCGTACCAGCTCCAGTAGGGATAACCGCCCACATTTCCCACCTGACTTTTCGCCAGTTCCACCAGCTGAGGGTTTCCGGGACGAGTGCCATTGATGAACTGCACACCGGACAGATCTTCCGAGCCGCTGGTATCAGGGGAACCGCCGCCAAACAACAGCGGCTTATTGCCCATGGTCTGTCGATAGACCTGATACATTTCCATCTGCTCCGGGGTCAATAGCTCCGACGCCACAGCGGAAATGGGCTTGCTGGTGAGTTTCACATTCAGAATGTAATACTCATAGGGGACTTCTTCTGAGGTGGTCTCGCCGGTCTCCGGGTCGGTGGAGGTCTCCGTGCGATAGCGGATCTCCACTTCCTCGGTAAGCGTCAGCTGATACTGTGCTGCAAACACACGCGCCAGCTCTGCCTGGGCGCTTTGCCTGGTGTAGCCCTGCAAGACAGCAGAGAGAAAGGCCGCCAGCTCATGGGGGTCATGGCCGATCATGCCAAGGTCATAGCGATACTCGTCATACCCTGGGTGGCTGCTTTCGATGTTGTCGATTTCCTCCTGCAACTGGGCTTCTCTGGCTGCATAATCTGCCTCCACCGCCAGCATTTCCGGGTCATCCGACGGATAGGTGGTGCCGGAGAGAACGGAACCGATGCTCTGCGCCATCATGGAACAAGAGGACATGGTATTCATCAGCATACAGGCGATGAGGAACAAAACCCCTGCGATCAGGAAGCCCTTTTTGTGGCGCATGACGAATGCCCCTGCCTGCTGTGCCTTTTCTTTTACCGTCCTTGCGGCTTTTCCAGTTTTGGACGCAGCCTGGGCGGTATTTCCGGCAGTCTGACCGGTGCGCTTGGCGGCGGCATACTGCTTTTTGATGGCCTGCTTTTGCTGCCAACGGGAAAGAGGATTGCTGGAAAACTGGGGATTTTCCTGCAAAGATTTCTGGTACAGGACATTTACATTTGCCTTTTCCAGTTGGCGCTCTGCCTGGGCTGCTTTGCGGTACGGCTTCAGCTTGTGGCTGCGGTAGCCCTCCCGCACCAGATAAGCGCCGGTCTCCACCGCCTCCTCGGACTTGTGGGCGCTTTCCACGCCCACATTGTCCTGTTCTGTTTCCCGGATTTCTTTGTGGAGCTTGCCCGCGACCAGATGGACAGGAGCTTCCTTGATCCCTTGAGAAACTTTGGAGGGTGGCTTTTTCTTGTCCTCAAAGGTCAGCTTCGAGGTCTTTTTTCCGGTATCCGGGTCAATAACCGTCTGCCTGACCTTTTTCTTTGGAATATTGGCCTGCGCCTTATCTGCTCTGGCCGCAGCTTTCTCCGCTTTGCGGATCGGCTTTTCCAGCGCAGGGTCAGCCCGTTCCTCATCGGTAAAGCGCAGGCGCGGTTCTTTATTCAAACCATTCTCCCAGCATGAGGGAGGACATCATGTAGTGCAGCTCTGCATAAATGGCCATCCCCACAGGATCGTTGAACATACAGCCGGACAGGTAGGCATAAAACTGTGCCACCACATCGGACAGGATCTTCGCTTCTGTTCCTTCCAGAATCAGACCGCCCATGCCTTCCTTGGCACGGATGGCGCTCCAGACCTCTGCCAGACGGAGAAGCCCCACCTGACCGGTCTCATTCAGTTCGGCTGCCTGATCTGCCGCCGTGCGGCACTCACTTACCGCATCAGCCATGACCGTAAGCAGCTGGCTGCGCTGGGCATTTACCGCCCTGTCAAAAAACATCAGCGGGTTTTGATTCAAAATGTTGGGGTTCATCATCATTCATCCTCCTTCTTTTTCAGTTCCTGGGGTTTGGTGGTCATAATGCGGTAAAGCTCGGTATTCTTCGGGAAGTGATCCACGAAAGGCAGGATCGTGGAGCCATAGAACAGCAGACCCTCGCCCTCACCGGAGTGGGTCACATAGCTAAGCTGGTGCGTGGAAATGCCCAGCTGCTTGGCAAGGATCTGGCGGTCTCCGCCTGCCTGGTTGAGCATATACACGAAGTCCGAGTTTTCAAAGATGTTCTCCACCTCACGGCTGGAAAGCAGGTCTTTGACATTCTGGGTGATTCCTGTTGGGATCTGTTTGTGATTATCAGACAGTTTTTTATCTGTCTCTCCGGGGATTTCTCCCATTTTCAGCGGTGTGTCATTTCACACCCGGCATAGCATATCTTTTTATCTGACAGCTCTGCGCTGCCTGCCGAAATGATAGCGGGAACTCGTGGAGCTATTATATTCCGGATCATCACAGACCAGGGGTCAAGCTCTATGCGTTGCGTGTGTACCTGCTATTACACAGAGACTTCCACTCGGATTAGGATTGCAAAACCCTTTCCGTTTCTTTCCCACTGATAATCCTGACTGTCTGAATCGGCTTCGGTCAGGACGGCATACTCTGTGTTTCCATGCAAAATCAAAACACAAAGTAATTTACCTCCCCATTTTCTGAATCGCTTCCAGATTTCCACCGTATAAGCGGCGGTCTGCTCCTCCTTCAAAAGTAGGTGCATCTCGTCGATGTAGTAACGGGTGGACTTGTGAGCGGCACGGTTGATGGTAACGCGGTTCCACACCTGATCCTGGACCACCAGCATACCGATTTTCTTGAGCTGCTTGCCCAGTTCCTTAATGTCATAGCAGACAATGCGGTTATTGATGTCCACATTGCTCTGGTGGTTGAACACATTGAGGGAGCCGGTTACATAGATTTCAAGGGCCGTGGCGATATACTGGGCTTCCTTTTCCTCCTGTGAACGGAGCAGGTTATATAGGTCCTCCAGTATGGGCATATTCTCCGGGCGCGGGTCGTTGAGGTAGGTCTGATAGACCAGACGCACACAACGGTCGATGATGGTTTTCTGCACCGGCTGCAATCCGTCCTTACCGCCCACGATCAGCTCACACAAGCTGAGGATAAAATCAGACTTGAGGGACAGCGGGCTTTCATCATCCGAATAGTCCAGGTTCAGGTCCATCGGATTGATGTAATTGGTTGAGGTAGGCGAGATCTTGATGACCTGCCCATGCAGACGCTCAACAAGAGGTGCGTACTCAGCTTCCGGGTCACAGATGATAACATCATCATTGGTAAGCAAAAAGCAGTTGGCGATTTCTCGTTTTGCACTGAAGGACTTACCGGAACCCGGCGTACCCAAAATCAAGCCATTGGGGTTTTTCAGCAGCTTTCGGTCCACCATGATGAGGTTGTTGGACAGAGCATTGATGCCGTAGTACAGAGCTTCTTTGCCGTTCTGAAACAGTTCCTGTGTGGTGAACGGTACAAAGATAGCCGTAGAACTGGTGGTCAGCCCTCGCTGGATCTCGATCTGATTGAGTCCCAGAGGCAGACAGCTCATCAGCCCTTCTTCCTGCTGAAAGTCCAGTCTGGTCAGCTGACAGTTATACTTCTGGGCAATAGAGCCTGCCTGAAAGATGTTGTTGCCAAGCTGACGGGGATTGTCCGCTGTGTTCAGCACCAAAAAGGAGACAAGGAACATTCTCTCGTTTCGGCTCTGCAAATCCTGCAACAGCTTTTTCGCTTCACTGCCGTAGGTGGCAAGGTCAGAGGGAAATAGCGATAGGTAAGCCTTTGAAGTTATCTCCAGCTTTTCCCCCGCTTCACACCGGACATGCGACTTTCACCGCATCCGGCGTTCCATCAATCAAACAGATTTCTTAGTCTCCTTAGTCATACCATTATGAGAATTATTCGTAAGATTTGGCTTCTCCAAATCAATGGGTTTCCTTTTTGCCAATGTTCGCAGTTTGTTCAGCTTTGTGAGCTGTGAAGTATCCAATTTAAGAGCGGTGAGATAAGAACGAATAGTGTCCTCATCAATTGCGTGTATCAGTTCATGTACTGGTGCAAGCACCAATACCAGATTTTCATACTTATCTCTGCCTCCAATTCCTTTTGGCTTCTTGTGATGGCAGTGAATTTCTGATATACACTGAAATTTCTTTCCCGTTACCGCACATTTTCCCCATTGAGCGGAGAACAGTGAGATACGGTTATCCGCATACTCTGTACTGCGGCTGTATGTAGGCTCTCTCATTAGCTGTAGCAGTAAGAAAGTGTTTATCCGCAAATCGTCATGGATTTCACTTCTTCCTGCCGCTGTGTAAGCGCACACTTTTCGCCGCTGACTCATTGGATTTTTACATTGAACATAGCTTATTGGATAAATCGGTTCTTTGGATTGTGCTATATATCTTAGTTGCTCCGATTTCCCATATCTTTGGATTTCCATTTTTGTCAGGTCACGGCCTTCCTTTTTCAGCCGGTGTGTCTTTCCAGATTTCAGCCTGTTTTTGAGAACTGTATTAACAGTTCTGCCAATATCACCGCAGTCTATGCTGATGTCAGTGGCTAACTGGTAGTAATTCTGGATTCCCATAACCATGGAGTTGAACAGCCGTACTTCCCCGGCTTCTCCACGGCCTTTTCTGGGAAATTTGATATTTCCGACTTGTTTAGTCAGGCTGGCTTTAACCTTTTTGTATGCTTTATCGCACATGTGCGATTGAACGACGTACTTTTTCCCCTTTTTGCGTAGTCGGATTTTGAATCCGAGAAATTCAGAATAGCTCCGTCTGACGTCAACAACTCTCGTTTTCTCCGGTGAAACATCAAGGCGCAGGCGTTCTTTCAGCCATTGCGTGACCGCAATCAGCGTCCGGTCTGCCTGTTCCCTTGTTCTACAGAGAATCCGAAAATCGTCTGCATATCTCACGATATACATTTCTTTCAGCCGTGTATTCCGCATTGCCCGGTACGCATGGCTTTGTATCGGACAGCCTGCCGCATTTTCTCTGTAAGCATAGTTTTCCGTTACCGGGTTGCACTGCCATTGGCTTTCTATCCAATGGTCAAGTTCATTCAGCACCACATTTGCCAATAGTGGGGAAATAATTCCGCCTTGCGGCGTTCCCTTTGTTGGGTGTTCTGTGTTGCCGTCCGGCATGAGGATTGGAGCTTTGAGAATCCTACGGATTACATAGAGCAGTTCTTTATCCCGGATATTCAGTGACCATAACTGTTTTATCAGTTTTGAATGGTCTACATTGTCAAAGAAACCTTTTATGTCAAACTCTACTACATAGTGAAGTCCTGACTTTTGCATAAGCCTGTAGATTGCCGCTATCGCATTTTCAACCGACCGATTTGGACGGAATCCATAGCTATTGTTGCTGAACCTGGCTTCGCAGATAGGTTCCATGACCTGCTTGATACATTGCTGTACCAATCTATCCCAGATACAAGGGATTCCCAGTGGCCTGGTATTCCCGTTTGGTTTTGGGATGTCTTTGCGTCTTACGCTTCTTGGGGTGTAGCCGTTTTTAGCTCCCTTGACGATTTTGCGTACCCTTGCTGTGACTTCATCAGCGGTAAGTTTACCAATATCAGAAATCTTCAGCTTGTCTGTTCCCGGCGTAATACTCCCGGTATTGGATTTGATGTTCCGATAGGCCAGCAGGATATTTTCTCTTGAAAGTATCACATCCATCAGGTTCTCGAAAATTTCTCCTGCCTGACTTCTGGCATACAGTTCATCAAAGGTACTTTGCATATCGTAGTATTCAGCATGGCGGAGATACTCCACGCATTTGTTTTTTGGTTTCTTCTCATTTGGCATCAGGCATCACTCTCCTTTACGGCGAGTGACTTCTTTTTGTCATACTCGCAATCCTAATTGCGACTAAGTGCTAAGTTGCCTGTTTGACTGACTTGAGGCCATTCTTCCGTTTTCCTCTTTTTCGCAGAAAACATCATCAGTTCGACCTCTGCTTTTCAGCAGTAGTACAGCAGCTTATATGATTCGTCTGCTTACTTCCTAATGGTAGAAGCCTACTGCCTTTCCTCGTTCCAACAATCCTATCTTTACATATACCTTTAGGTCTCCGCTTTAAGCCTGTCAGCTTGAACACGCCTGTAACGTGCTATGGTGTTTCATAACATCAATTTTTACTCCACCACACTGATTAGCGATGAACGCTACCAGCACATTTCTATGCCGTCATGGTATAGACCCTTACATTCGCGGTTTTCGTCAGTCATATTTCAAACATTCTGACCTTGGGTATTTTGTAGACCTCCGGCCTATAGGTAGCACCGTCCACCTCTGGACAGCTTTCGTGGGGCTGGTAATTATCCAGCAATCCATACGGCTACTCTCAGCCGACTTCACCGAGCTTCTGACAGGTCAGTTTTCACTTACACCCGCCAGTCGGAGTATTAAGGGGGCGTTTCAGGGCGTTACCCCATCATTCCACCTCTTGGATTGTTAGTTCTCCTAACATCTGAAATTTTCGTTCTTTTGTTAGTGCCTGATTTTGTCCTTCAACCACGAAGGCTTTGTTCAGGAACGAGTCGCACTGATGTCCATGTCGTATCCTGCGCGGACTGCTTTTTTCTGTTCCTCGATCTTACTGCGATCCAGGTCGGTAATCTTGCGCTTTACCGTTTTGATGGCTTTTACCTGATCCACCGACTGAATGTGCATACTCACAATGAGCGAGCTTTCCATATCCAGAAAATCAGCCAGCAGACGGTCATTCAGCTCTGGGGCTAAAATCTGCAAAAAAGAAACAGCCCCGTATTTCTTGCCCATACGGAACTGCTTGCCGGTGCGGAACTCAAAGGAGCTTGGTGCAATAAAATCTTTCGTAGACAAACCGGAAGGAGCCAGCCAGTCCCATTCAAACTGAAATGGGAGCTGTTCGTCCATGTGGAATACCGCATGAAGCTGGGAAAGCCTTTCCTTACCGTCCAGTGTTCTGGCGGCTACGCCAAGACGCTTGAAGTTATTGAGTATATCGGTCTCAATACGCTCCAGACGGGGCTTGGCGGCTTTGATGCTGTCAGCGTCGATACCAAAGGTCAGGTATTTGGTCTTGATGAGACCGTTGTTGCCTCTGGCCAGCTGATTTTGCAGCATCGTGGTGTATTCCTCACGGATACTGTCAAAGGCATCCCCCTGGGGCGGGATGGAAATGGAGTTGGCAAAGGTCTCCTCCGATGCCGCAAGGTTCAGAAAAGACAACTGGAAGTGAATCGAGCTGTCGAAATAATTGAGGAAATCACACCAGCCCTCAAAGATCGCGGTCTTATCTTCATTTTGGGAGAGCTGATAGTTGATGTCCTGAAACTGAATGGTCTTTGTGTAGTGGCTGTCCGATACGCGGCAGATCCCGTCCGACCACATCCGTTCATAGGGGATACTGTCCTGTGCCGATTTTCCTTTTTTGTCCGTGCGGTTGGCGCGGGCAATGGCCGCTTCGATCTGCTTCTTATCGGCGCGGGACAGCTTTTTCTTTGTCTTTACCGGCTGCACGGTCTTTTCTTCCGGTTTTCCCAGCAGACGGCGCAGCCAGCTTTTCATTGCGGTGAACAATGTCATACACCTCCTTATCGAGCATTTCCTGCCGCTTTAATACGGCATAAAAGTTATTGGTCTGGTAGGGACGCTGCTTGGGACGGATCACAGCTACTTTGAGAATGTTGCCGACGATCTTTTCCAGGGGCTGTCCATGCTTTTCATACATTGCCAGCAGGAAGAAGGGCATCATGACCAGCATCATACACATGGCGGCCATGCTGTTTCCCGCAGGCTCACGGAGCAAAAAGAACAGCGGTACGCCTACAAGCGCCCCGGCGGTAAAGCAGACCAGCTGCCTTCGGGTCAGATTGAACATGACCTTGGTTTTGACTTTGGTTAAATCTTTGGGTACGGGTACATAAGCCATATTATCCACCTCCTTTATGGGAATGAAATAGAGCTGTCCACTTCATTTCCCCACACATCCCAACCGGTTGTGGGTTGACGAGCAAACAGTTCTATGCGCGGGAGATCACCCATCAGCGTTACAATATTATCCCGAACAACATCGGGCTTTTTGCTATGCTGTTCAAGTGGCGAGATTATCAGCTGTCTAACCCCTGCGCTTTTTCTCCTGGGTTTTCCTTTCACAGCCAAAAGGCAGATTTCTGCATTGCTTCTTGTCCACCAGCCAAGTCCCATAAAAAATCCATTCCCGGATTTATTCTGTTTCACCCAGACAAAGGCAACCGTCTTAAAGGAAAATCCCCAAGCACTTATTAGTTTTATTGCCTCTGGCAGCTTCGGGAAAGTACACCAGAGGAACAATGTGCAGTTTTTGTCTGCCAGATCGAATACTGGCAGGCGGTACAGTTCTTCGTCCGGCATGGTCGGGTAATGATTCTGTGCAGCACCTTGAACCTTTCCGCTTCGATAACTCCATGGCGGATCTGCATAAATGATTTGATATTTTTTCATACAGAACCCTCCTTTAATGCGCCTGAAAGACTGATTTTGCGAGACTGCCGGTTTTGAACAGCGTAAAGCACAGCAGTACGGTGTAACCCACGCAGCTCCAGATCGCCATGATGATGTCATCTTCCAAAGCGATGTTCTGCACCAGCACAGCATAAATTGCCACGCAGACGATGATGAGAAACGCCTGAAAGCCCAGCGCCAGCAGGGAACGGAGGTAGTTCTGTCCCATACCGCCCCATTCCTTGCCCATCATGGCAGCCATTGGAACGGGAGCCACCGAAGTCACAAGGTAAATCTCGATCATACGGCCATAAATGACGATAAAGATACAGATATACAGCGCCCACATGGTAATGCCAATAAAGAGGGATTGGAACCAAAGCCCGAACAGCGGTCCCAGATCCATTTCCATCAGTCTCGGTTCCAGATCGGTCATAACTGAGGAAATGTCAATGGACGCATCCGAACCGATGATCCCTGCCGCCTGTGCCACCACGCTCTGTGCCATATCAAAGACACCCATCACGATATTCCATGTGTTTGTGACAATGAGGATGGCGGCGGCTGATTTGAACACCCACTTGAAAATCATCCAGGTATCCACATCATGCAGGTTGTTCTTGTCTGCGATCATCTGGATCAGGTCTACGGTCATCACGATAGCCAGGATCACGCCTGCAATCGGCACCATGATGGAGTTGGACAGATTCTCAATCATACTGAAAATACTGCCATTCCATCCCTGTGGGGTCTGTCCTACCTGTACGGATATATCCGCGACCTGTTGGTTTACGCTGTCAAACATCCCCGAAAGGTTGCTCATAATACCGCCCACCAGCATTTCTTTCAGCCAATTTGTCAGGGCTTCAAGTAAGAAATCCATACGGTGTCAACCTCCTTTCCGCCGCCCCCGCAAAGCTGCGGGAGCGGCAAGGATTTCATGCAGGGACGCTTAGACAGAGAAAAGACCGGAGAGCAGAGGTACAAGGACCATGCCGACTACGGCTACACCAGCGCCGGCCATAAGCTGCTTCATGCCCTGGCTCTTTGCGCCGGGGTTGTCGTTGCCGTAACCTTCCAGCAGGTTGATAACGCCCCAGATACCAAGACCGGCACCGAGCGCGATAACGAGTGTCTGAAGAACGGTGATTGCCTGTTCAAAAAATGCCATATAGTTTGTTAGCCGGAATCTGATTAAAAAATAGGTTTGTCATGTTTCATAGGCATACAAAAGCCGGAACAATCTGCCGCCCGGTTTCCGGGGGCATGATTCCGGCTGTCCTCCTTTTTCATTATTTTTTCTTGCGATTGTCCGCTTTGTACGCCAATGGCCCATAGAGGGCAGGTGCGGCGAATAGATAAGATCACTCCCTTCAAAAGCGGAACGAAGTTAAGCGCCCTTTGTGTCTACTTCATATACTTCGCAGACCTCATTGGGCTTGAGTTTCAGCCTTGCGGACAGGAATGCTTCAATGTCAAAAGCGTTCTTATCGTCCGCGTCGGCAGTGTACTTGAAATTGGGGTGCTTGGTAATGTCGTACTTATCCGAAAGGAAAGGACGCACACCACGCAACTGGAGGATACACTTGCCGCCATCCATAACAGCAAGCTCATCCTGGCTCATCAGCTCTTTCCCCAATTTTTGATAGTTGAGCGAGTGGGAAGTTTCCCGTCCACGGCTCTCTCCGGTGTTGTAGTGGAGTAGGGAAGCACCGCCTTGCCATATTACTATGGCAGGTTTGCGCCACCCTCTCCGGGAACCGGACTTACATCTCTCAATGTATCCGGCTCTGTTATCGTTCGGTCAGTAGTAGCTCACTGGTTGTGTATTGCAATGTGGCATTTTTTGCATACAACCAGCGTTTTACGCCGTTTCGCAATCATAATAATTTCCCATGCCTTTTTGCCCTTGAGATTTTTGAGCTTATTTACATGGTGAATTTCATAACAATCGCTCTCGGTCGTACCGCATAGCTCACAGATTTTTGCCTTTAGCCGCTGTTCGAGGGCAGTTCGGCAGTATCCATATTCAACTGCTGCATTGCATATGGTATCGGTTGGATCAGCCTTTCCTTTGCAGTCGGAATACTTTGCAAAATAGCATCGTTTCGTGCCAGTTTTGGTTTCATAGGGAATGCCCCATTTACCATTACCGTCTTTGAATTTTTTGACGACTTTGGATATGGTGCATTTGTGCTTGGCTGCAAGGGTCTTGAGGCAACTGTATTCCATGAGATAGGAAAAATAGCACAGTTTATAAAAATTACTGGCAATCCCATAGTAATTGCAAATTCCCCGCAGTTCGGCATTATAGGCAGATACGATTTCCAAATCTGTGAGTCGCAAAAGAGATGCACGGTGGACGGGCATGAGTTTCCCGTCTGATTTTTGTATCGCAATTTTGTTAGCAAAGATGAATTTGTGAATTTTGTCATCCAATGGAATAGCCAATTCACAGGAATTATTGAGCGTCCGTTTTGTTTTGTTGCCCGGACCTCCATGCTTAATAACAGCACTTCTCCGAACACGCACATCGTAACCTAAGAATCTGGCACATTCACTGCTATGGGTAATGAGCGTTTTTTCTTCGCTGAGTTCCATTTTCAGGGTTCCACTAATAAACTCAGACAGCTTGCTCTTAATCCACTGACAATCCTCCCTGCTTCCTTTCACACCAAGGATAAAGTCATCAGCATAGCGAATATACTTGAGCCTTTTATTCGTTTGTGTGGTACAGGGCATTTTCAGCATAAGTTTCCGCTTTCGGTTGTATTCCTCAAGCAATCGTTCCTTTTCTGCCCCGGTGCTTCTCCCGATGTGGTAGGAAAGTTTCTGGATTTCATTGCTCAGCAAACGGTATTCCGTTCTGACAGGTTCCTGTCCATGGGTGTCAAATTCGCTTTTCAGCTTCATAACAAACCTATCCAGCTCATGCAGATAGATGTTGGCAAGGAGCGGGGAAATAATTCCGCCCTGCGGCGTTCCGCTGTACGTCTTATGGTACTTCCAGTCCTCCAAATATCCGGCTTTCAGAAATTTGTAAATCAGTTTCATCATGCGGGCATCTTTGATTTTGCTGTTAATCAGACCGACAAGAACATCGTGGTCAATGTTATCGAAGCAACCTTTGATGTCGCCTTCAACAAACCACCGCATACCATTGAACTCTCTTTTTAGAGATTTCAATGCCGTGTGGCAGCTTCTTTTCGGTCTGAAGCCATGAGACACAGGCAGGAAAACCGGCTCATACACCGCTTCCAGTACCATCCGCAGAACTTCCTGTACCAGCTTATCTGTGAATGTTGGTATTCCCAGAGGACGTTTTTTCTTAGGATTGTTCTTTTTCTGGATATAGGTTCTTCTTACCGGCGTGGGCTGGTAGGTTTCATCAACGAGCTTTTGAATGATTTTTGCGATTTTGGCTTCGCTGAATTCGTCTGCCGTGTCGTCATTTGCTCCCTTAGTTGCGGCACCGCTGTTGGCATACAGATTTTTATATGCCACGAAATAAAGGTCGGGTCGCAACATATAGCGATACAATCTGGTGAATATTTCATCTTTATTTGCGAGTGAGTTTCTACTAATTCTTGCTAAAATGTCGGTTGTTGGTTGCATTTTGAGGCTTTCCTCCCTAATCAACGTATATTTTAGTACACAATAACTACGCCCCTTCGCCATGTGAGGGTCATTATCCCTCTCGGACTACTATGAGCGTTCCGTGCCCATGCAGGATTTTCAGGCTCTACAGCCATAGCCGAATTTTCACCTCCTTCGGTTGGCGTTCCTGTTTAGGGCATCCCCAGTTAGCGTTAAGCATTGGCAAATGTGGATTGTCGGTCTCCGCTTTCGTTTCGTTGCCATAGGTTCTCCTACAGATTGCATACAGTTTTTGATAACCGACTGACTGACACCTATAGTCAGTCGCCTGTATGCCAGAGGTTACAGATACTTTCCTCCGTCTGACCAATAACAGAAATTAGAAACTTGCGTTCAGTAAACACAACTTAAGCCTCATATCCACTTAACATTGCAGTTCAGTCGCACCAAGTTATCTTTAGGTGACTTACTGCTTTCCTGCCGTGCTGTGTTTCCGTGTCGGCTTTCGCCTTTCGGTTAGGCAGGTTGTTTCCCGTGTTATCTTACGGGGTAGTGCCTTACACTACTTTGCTTAACGCCCTTTCTGGGCGCACGGTGTCGATGGTTTCCTTGCCCAGCACGGCAGCCAGCTCCTTGAGGGTGGTTGGCTCCTTACCGCCCAGGAAGATGGAAGTATCCATGTTGCCGATGATGGTATCCGCATTATCCTTATAGATCGCCTTGAGCTGACTCTGCGCCTGCAACACCAGACAGGCGGAGATCTCACGGCTTCGGATGGTAGCGACCAGCTTTTCCAAACGAGGAATCTGCCCGATATTGGCGGCTTCATCAATTAAGCAGCGTACATGGACTGGGAGCCTGCCGCCATACACATCGTCGGCTTTTTCGCAGAGCAGGTTGAAAAGCTGGGTATAACACATGGAGATCAGGAAGTTAAAGCTGTCATCTGTATCACTCATAATGAGGAACAGGGCAGTTTTCCGGTCTCCCAAAGTGTCCAGTTCCAGCTCATCATAGGCCGTGACTTCACGCAGTTCTGCGATGTCGAATACAGCAAGGCGCGCACCACAGGAAATCAGGATCGACTTGGCTGTTTTTCCGGCAGCCAGCTTGTATTTCTTGTACTGACGGACGGCGAAGTGGTTGGGCTTCTCGGCTTCCAGTGCATCAAACATCAGGTCTACCGGGTTTTTGAACTCCTCGTCATCCTCCCGGACCTCCATGGCGTTGATGAACTCGATGAGGGTAGAGAAATTCTGCTCCTCTACCGGGGCCTCATAGTGGATATACCCAATCAGCGCGCAATACAGCAAGGTCTCTGCTTTGACCCAAAAATCGTCTCCGGCTTTTCCTTCGCCTTTGGTATTGGCGATCAGCGTTGTGACCAGCTTCAAGATGTCCTTTTCGCTATGGATATAGGCAAAAGGGTTATAGTGCATGGACTTCTTGAAGTTGATGGTATTTAGGACCTTGATGCGGTAAGGTTCATAAATGACCTTGCCGTGCTTATCCTTCATGGGCTTTCCGTCCTTGCCCAGCTTGGGCGCGCCCCTTTGGAGCATTTTCCCGCACTCCACCAAAATGGTTCCCTTGGGGTCTGTGACTACATAAGAACTGTGCATCTGCATCAAATTCGGTTTGAGCCAGAAGCGGGTCTTACCGGAACCGGAGCCGCCGATCACCAGCACATTTTTGTTTCTGGCGGTCTTTGGGTCCTTGGGGCGGCTGTTCATGGTCAGGCTTTCGGTTTTTGTGAGAATGACATTGTTCTGGAACACCGGGTCGATGTAGGGAGCAATATCCTCACGGGTTCCCCAACGGGCAGAGCCATACTCCATGCCGTGACGGTACTTCTTGGCGTTTTTACTTTTGAGATACACCG
>OHKY01000299.1_pt1 | contig 24423 bp, 17 predicted proteins | sample 1568941 | NCBI WGS metagenome assembly OHKY01 (sample SAMEA3879521, study PRJEB24766) | human gut metagenome | biome: human-associated habitat; feature: feces | place: USA | collected 1985/1987 | reverse complement strand
GGACAGCTTCCATTCCGCATTGCCTTCCTTGTCCTCCGCAAGCTTTTCAAAGCCGAGCTGCCCGTAAAATTCCCGCACCATATTGTTTTTGGCGGTCGGATAATAATAGCCGTAAAGCGTTTCAATCCCCTCTGACAAACAGCGTCCCGCCAGCCCGTCCAGCATCGCCAGCTCCATGTCGCGCTTTAAGACGCGGCAGCTCATCAGCCACAGCCGGATATGCGCGCTTGTTCCGTCTTTTTCAGCGATCACGACCGAAACCACGCCGTTGTCGCCAAACTTGTCCTCCAGCTTGCCGTACAGGGTAATATAGGTTTTATCCGCAGCCATCTGCTCGATCTGCGCCTGCGTAAACCGCTGCGTCGTCAGGTTAAACTGGTTGCTCTTGTTGGTCAGCTGGGCGATCCGCCCCATATACACCGGCTCAAACGCCCGGATCACGCCCCGCATCTCCAGCGACCGCAGATATTCCGCATAGTCTGCAAAGGAAGCCTGCTGCTGCTCCCGCTTTAAATTCGCCTGATACATCTCATTTCTCTTGCGGTCGTCGTCGGAAAGGGACGTCACCTCGAAATAACCGCCCCGGTCCAGCACCCGGATATAATCCTCCGGCCTTCCGATCTCCGGCGCTGTCACGCCCGCCGTCTGCTGCCGCACGATCTCCCGCTCCGCCGGATTGTCGTCCGCAAACACAAGGCTGTCCGGCAGGATGTTCAGCTGCTTTGCGATCTGCTCGATGTTGATGCTCTTAGGCTCCCAGTTTGCCTTGATCAAAAGGAAATCGTCCGGACGCAGCACGCCCGCCGGATGGTTTAAGCCCGCCAGCGCATTTTCCTCTTCATTTTTGGAAGCGACGTTTAACATCACGCCGTAATCCTTCAAAAGCTTCACATAGGACTGAAATTCCGCAAATACCTGCCCCATGTTCGTCTCCTGACCGATCTCTAAATTTTCCGGTCCGTCGTCGCCCACGATGCCGCCCCAGAGCGTATTGTCCAGATCCAGCACGAGCGATTTTTTATTTTTGCCGAAAATAGATTTGACGATGTTCGCCACATTGTGCGCCAGCCACGGAATCGCTTTCAGGCACAGGCTGTACTTGTACATATGCCAGTATTCCGGCGCAGACCACTCGTCCAGCCCGTAAACCGCCGACTGATAATTGATGTCATTGAGAAAAAAGTTCGGATGCCCCTGCGCGTACGCTGCAAACCTGCGGTTCATCTCATTGACATAAAACGTCCGCCCATGCACGTCCGCCCCGTCCTGATTGCCCATCAGCCGGAAATAGGGATACTCGAAATTGTTCTGGATCACCGGACAGTGCCAGTCCTGCGCCAGCTTTTCCCACATCGACTCAAACCGCCCGTACTCTGCGGCAAGCTTCTCCTCCACCGCTTCCTTTGAATCCCCCGGCTCCGGAAAGCTTTTTAAATTGCGGATATTCGTATGGATATAGATCAGATCCGGCGCAAAGGCATTCAGCTCCTTGCTGCCAAACATCGCATCTTCCCAGTACATCCCGTACTCGGATTCATAAAATTCCGGCTCGATGCCCTGATTTAACAAAAACAGCTCCAAAATCCGCACGACGTCGTGCGTCGTCGAACCGCCCAGCACCGCGATCTTCTTTTTGATGCGCGGGGTGTTTTCTTCCAAGAGACGGCGCTTTAGGCTTTTGGATTTTTTTAGGATAAATTCACTGTCAAAAGGGTATTGAAGTTCTAAAAGCATATTTGAATGATCCTTTCCTGAATCTGGTCATGTAATAAACTGCGTCGGATGGTTCTATGATACTACATTTCAGCGTGGGGATACAAGGCTGGATTTGGGGATCGGGGGATTTTTAATATTTTCTTGCTTTTTCAGAGCTGCTTCTGCTCTTTTTCCGCTTTCTGGCAGCCTATGTCATGGATAAACGCTCCCGCCTAAAAAATCTTTGTATCACGGTACTTTTCTGCTTCCTGCTCATTTCCATCCGCAAGCAGATGTATGCGGCGAAGCTAATCCTGTATGCAGGCTATCTTTCCCTTTGCGCGCTTTGCTTTCTGCGCTCCAGACGCTGCTGCAGCACAGAAAACAATCTTTCAATCAAAAAGAAGGCCCGCCCGGAGGTCGTACAATTCTCCATGCTGGTCCTTCTTTGCATCATTGTCAATGTAGCGGTTGTATCTGCGGTGATCTTCTGCCAAAGCAGATATACCATTTATAATATGCCCCTGTTTTATATGGGCGGGGTTTTGATGGGGTGGGAGGTACTGTCCACTGCCGTCAGACATGTCAAAAACGGTACCGCCAAATAAATGGCATAAGCATAGCGCAAATCCGCAAATACCGGAGTCGCGATCAGTAATGTCCCCCATATTCCGAGCGCCGGCAAATAGGCAATCAGATAATTGCTCTTCTTTTGAACCGCGCACATCAAACATGCAAAAAACAGATAAATAAACAGCCCTACGCTCAGATATTCATCAAAATGTTTTTTATATGCATCCAAATACCCGCGAATGCCCTGTACCATTCCTTCCGGCAGCTGGCTTGCACGGTCAACTCCCATACCGTTCTCCTGAATATAGGTCGCCCAAATAAACGGAAATTTTGTATTATGATACCAGTAGCCTTTTGTCTCATCAATAAAAGCTTCCACATAAATTCTCGGATTGTCGAAAAACAGGGAAATCCACATTTCCAAAAACTCCCCGCATGATCTCCGATATAATCCTGATTATCTGTTTCCCTGACAAGATTTTTGATTGCATCAGAGCAGGTTGTAGAGCCCAAATATGCCTCAGGGACCTTTTCCAGATCTATTACCTCTGCCAGCAAGTTCTTCTGCTCTTCCGAAATTTTTCCGTCATAAGAAATTACTGCCGCAATCTGCTGGGCAGGAATAGAAAGGGACTCGATTGTATCCGGCTCTGCCACCTGAAAATACGCAAATACCGGTCCTTTATAAACCGCTCCCAACACCAGCACAGCTGCAATCGCGCTGAATGCGGCATATCTCTGCTTCCAGAACGCCCAGATCAAAAAAGGGATCATTCCCAGAAAAACATATAATCCATTGCTCCTGAAAAAACACAAACCAAAGCTTACCGGCACAAACAAAATCCAAAATATCCGATTTGTTCTTCCTTCTTTTAAATGATCCCGCATTACACAAAGCAATACAATAAACAAAATAACGGTAACGCCAAAGGGAATATCTTTCCACATCGTAATGGAATACATCTGATTGATTGGCGATAAAATATAAACTGCTCCGATCAGAAGCAGATATACATCCCTCACTCCTTTTTTTGCCAGATAGCCTGCCACACACGCAAATGCAAACGCCAGAATTAAAATCTGAAACACACAGTACAGTGCAAATGCACGGTTGTAGCTTCCCAGCAGCGCATACCCCGTTTCATAGATCAGCTTAATCAGCATCGTATGCAGCCATGGATGATGATTGCTATATTCAGCCCCATATACCTGACACATCTGCACAAACGAGTCATATTCCATAACCCCGGGGAAAAATGCCAGAAGAAATACCGCATCCACAAGGCAGGTCACCGCGAAAACGGCTATTCCCCACATAATTGCCCTATTATGAACAACCTTTTGAATCCCTCTTCCCTCTGCATTCAAATTTCTCGTTTTCTGTTTACGGACAGGGATATTCCCAAAAATCTCCAGACAACATTTTAAACCCAGATAAAACAGCACATATTCACCAATAAATGTACAAATCCAGCCGCTCCATCCCTGCACTTCAAATATGTCCTTCTTACCTGTTGCGCAAAATACTGCAAACAAAGCGGCTGTCAAATAAACTGCATAGTTCTTTTTTAAGCTGTATAAATTCCCTTTTGCATTTTCCTCCTGAGCTTGCACAACAAACCATATGTAAAAATACAAAACGACAGCCAGCAAAAACGATCCGATAAAAGATAATGCTGTGTTGCCTCTTAATGCGCCTTCTGTAACAAGCCCTAAAATTGCAGCTGCTGTAACTGCAGCTGCCACAGCTTTTCCGCAAAGCGTTTTTGTTTCCCTCCATTTGCGAAAAATGCTGAAAATCCAATATTTATGCAAAAATCCATACATCAGAAAAATCAGGAGCAGATAGGGAAATACAAACTCAAAACTGATCGCTCCCATTACTTTAAAAGCCTGCACGCAGATCAGCCCTGCAAAAAATGCCGTAATTACAGGAAATCCGCCATTTTTTTCAAAAATATATTCCCAAATATTCTTTTTATATCCCCTATCCGTTTCCAATATTTTCATTCTTTTTTCCTTTTACTTCCCGATATTGTTTTCCATTTTTTCTACAATCTGCAGACGGAACTCGAAATCCCTGCGGTCTTTCATTCCCAGATTATGAAGAATCAAGCCTGCAAATAATGATTGAAGTGCCGCCAGAGCTGCAAACCCGCATACGATCAATGTCGGAAATTTAGGAACCAGTCCGGTTTCCACATACTCAATTCCAACCGGAACAAAAAATACAACCGCCACCGCAAGCAGCACCAGCGCCATCAATCCAAAAAATGCAAACGGCCGGTACTGACGGAACATTCTGAAAATCGTTCCAAGCACCTTGAAGCCATCCGAATATGTGTTCAATTTGGACTCGCTTCCCTCCGGTCTGTCCCGATAAGTAATAACCACATTGTCCACCTGCATATTATTATAAACAGCATGGATCGTCATCTCTGTCTCAATCTCAAATCCTCTGGACAAAACCGGAAATGTCTTTACAAACCGATACGAAAACGCGCGGTATCCCGTCATAATGTCCCTGATGTTAGATTTGAATAATGCGTTGATAGAAGCCCGTACCAGACTGTTTCCCATATTATGGAAAGGCCGCTTATTCTCTTCAAAATATGTCGAGGAAAGCCTGTCTCCAACGACCATATCTGAATTTTTCTCCAGTACCAGCTTTGCCATTTCACCCGCATTTTCCATCGGATACGTATCGTCGCCGTCTACCATAATATAGCATTCCGCATCAATCTCCTGAAACATCCGCCGGATCACATTTCCCTTCCCCTGCTTGTACTCATTGCGCACAACAGCCCCCGCTTTTTGCGCAAGTTCTGCTGTACGGTCGGTAGAATTATTGTTATATACATAAACTACCGCTTCCGGCAGCGCCGCCTTTGCATCACGGATTACCTTTTCAATTGTTTTTTCCTCGTTATAACAAGGAATCAATACTGCTATCTTATCCATTCTTCCTTCTCCTTTCAAAAATGGCAGCAATCTGCTCTCTCTTTTGTCGAATTATATACCAAATGATACCAATTATCCCAACAAGAGAAATACACTCCGAAATACGCCATAAAAGGGGCTCTCTAAATCTTACCTGTACGGTTCCCTCATAATTACCGGCAAGTGACAGGCGAATTCTCCCGTTTTCTCCTGCTCCCAACAAAATCTCTCCTCCGGTACTCGCATCCTCTGCACAATAATATTTGTAATATGTCATAGGCAATTCTACTGTCTGAACATCCTGAGATAAATTAGAGACAGATACTGTATAAGTAGTTCCCCTTTTTTCAGTCTCGTGAATCTCAACCATCTCATTATGCCATAATTTTCCCTCCTGCATCAATGCTGCCGAAGGCTCCGTCCCCTGAGGCACATATTCGCCCCAGCCAATATCAAAGCTGCTGAAGGCTTCCGCATCCGGAAAATAAACTTGTTCTTCCCCTAACATATCTGTCAAAAAAATTCCTGCTGTCAATAGGCTTGTCCCAATAAAAGCTGCTGCTAATACATATTGTTCTGATTTTCTTCTTTTTGTTTTCCATAATTTTAATAAAATACATATCAGCACAGTGAGCATTAAGGTAGCAGCTCCCATTAATCGCCATGGAAACTGTAAACGTGAAATAAGCATCGCAAAAATGCTGTTTAAATCATAAAGATTATCCCATGGAAACCACGACGTACACATAAACAAAAGCAGAAGTCCTGTAATACTGCAATAATTTCCAATTTTCCTTAAATGCTCTTCTTCAATACTTTTCCTTACCCAAAAATATATCAGCAATGCAGCTATAAAAAAGAGTCCTACTGCATAAATATTTTCCGGATTTTTCAATCCATCAAAAACTGAAAGATTCCCTCCCTCTTTTGGTACAAGCGCAAGTATCTGGCTAATAAATGCCCCCCCCGTTTGTATGTGCCCATTATACCCCTTTCCAGTTACCTTTAGATCTTCCCTCATATAGTCCAAAAAGGGAATCAAAAACATCAAGTTGACCGCTACTGCGCTTCCTGCCGCTTTTATAAAATCCAAAAATCTGGATCTCTCAAATGTCCTTTTCCAAAAAATCAGACAGGTAATTCCCAATATCAAACCAACGATTTCTGTACTCAATATATGATTCTGTAAAACCCCTGTCATTCCAGCAGCCAGAATCAGCCAACTATTTTTTCTCTCTTTCTTCTCATAAACTAAAATTTCATACGCTCCTGCAAAAACCAATGGGAAAAATACCAGCGCCGAGTACGCCCCAACTCTTCCCCCATAAATACTCATTAACCTATATGGCGCTATCGTATAAATAAACGCTCCGAAAATTGCAATCTTCCAATCTTTTATTATCCTGTTAAACGAATACCAGCCAATATAGAATGTCAGCATTCCTACAAAAAACACATAAATTTTATATGTCCCCTGTAATGAAAATCCTATCCATCTTAAAATTCCAGCAACACTCAGCAACAAATCTCCATAAAAAATGGATACAGGATACCCATAACCATTCATCCATGGTGACTGCATTTTTACCGGTATCTGTCCTTGACTGAATCCTTCTGCCAACCCTTCTATCCTTAAAAGATGAAATGTCAAATCAACCCCATATGTCAAATATGGAGTTAACATAGGTATAATTGAAATTCCCGCCGATATAACAGTACACCATGCAACTGCTCTAAATTTTTCACTTTCTTTTTTCCGATCATATATCGCAAAACATATCCCCAAAACCAATACACTGAAAATCAACATTCTTTCCATGCGTCTTGTCTGCTGAATTTCAATTCCATTTATAATTAAATATCCTTCTCCTTTATATGATACCTTTACTGAAAATTCAGACATCTGATTCCAGTAATTTACCTCCAGCCTTTTATCCGCTTTTCCTTCCTCCAGCCTTTCATCTGTTCTTCCCAGCATTACCCGATAATCTTGCTGAGCACTTTCAAAACTGTAAAAAGCACTGTTCCCCTGTGTCTGATAATGAATCGTTATATCATAGCTCCCCATAGGCAGGTCAATCTTAGGGGTCCTTGTAAATACCTCCCCATAATCCATGCTATTATCAATATACCATCCCGGCTTATTCTCATTTATTACATTTTCTTCAAACCAAATTCCTTCTCCTGCAAGCTCTAACTCCTTTGCGCTAAAGCTCCATGATTTTTCAGGAAGCACCATTCTGATAATACACCATAAAATCAGTATAGCTCCTATTCCTGCTAAAAGATATTTTTTCTTTTGCGCTTTCATCCTCACACTCTCCTCATTCCCTCACATCCCCAGAACCGCCTGTTTTTCCACCTGCCGGTCCCTAGACACATGAAATTCAATCGCCTCTTTCTGACTGAATTCCGGCGTGATTTCCTCTTTTAATACCTGTCCCGGATGAAACAGGATTTCCAAGGTTCTTCCTTGTTTCCCCGCCGCTTTCTTTACCTGTGGCATCAGCTTTTCTACTCTCTCCTTATCCATATGCCCGCTCATGACCAGTCCCCACAAATACATGGGTTCAAGCTTCATTTTTCTGAATTTTCCTGCCGCAATCCAAGAGCAGAAATTCAGAATCATATTCTTCACAAAATTTACAGGGCGATATGTCGGATACAAAGATATTTCCTTTAAAAACGGAAGCATCGGCTCTCTGGAATCACGGATATACTCCACTTCCAGATTATTTCTCCTGATCACCTCAAATAAGGCGGCGGCAACTACCGGGATCATGTGCGTATGCTGATGGCTGTCAAACCTCAGTTTTTTCAGCTCCGGAAATGCCTGTCTAAATGCCCGAATCTGCAATTCCATCTCCATTTGCAGTTGTTCCTGCATTTTCTTTTTTCCGGGCAGGAACGACTGCAAAAATAATTTTCCCCATGAGATACAAAAATGCCCTTCCGCATCCACCAAACCGGGCAGCTTTTTCGGATCTGCCAGACAGCTGCCCTCCATAAAGTTTAAATGGACTGAAATCTTTGGTTTTTTCGGAAAATTTGTTTCCTCTTCCCGGTATCGTTTTACACAGGTTTCAAAACAACTCATATTGGTAAGTATACTGATACTGTCCAGTTTTCCCGCCTTTATGCAATCCAGTATATCCTCGCTGGCATGTATGGATTCGCCAAAATCATCCGCATGAATATCAATCTTTATGCTCATTTCCATTGTCTCCCAAAAATTCAGCCCCTGTTTGTTCCTGCCTTTCTTTTTCCGCAGGATCTCCCGGTATCCATAGCTTCAAAATCATGGCGCTTCCCGCGAGCACAGTCACTGCCAGCTCCCGATAGGTGTATCTGGAATGTACCCATGAATGATTTGATAAAAGTGCCAGCCATACTACCGGCAAAAGTATCATCACTCCATACGGAAGAGAATAGAGAAGTGTTTCTTTTCTAAAATGATTTCTTCTGTTTTTATAATACAAATATCCGCATATTCCAAAAAACATCAGCAGCATGAGTATATAAGGCCACTTTACAATCACCCCTATATTCCGTACAAGCACCATTCCTGCATTCAGTGCTTCCTCTGCCTCTCCCGTGGAAGAAAGCCTGATCCCGATTTCTCCAAATGCATCTGCAAACATACTGCTTACGCCAAACAGCCATGCAAATACCCACTTTCCAAACCACATCACACCATATCCGATCCCCCACAGTGCTGTGACCTCCACGGCACGAAGAAGCCTTGTCTGCCATCTTCTCTCCCGCTCTAAAAGGAACAGACAAACAGCCGGCAGTCCAAGCGTGATCAACGGATAGGTCAGCAGATCCATATAGCTTGTTGCTGCTCCCGCCGCAAGAAACAGGAATAAATATTTTTTATTTCGAAACGGATCTTTCATACACAGCAGAATGTCCGCACTGATCAAAGCAATATAATATACCCATGAATACTGTAATGACAGCGGAAGCACCACCGGATTCAACACTGCCAGCATCATTCCCAGCGGAATAAGAGAACGGCCTCCCACCTTTTTGTCCGCCAGATACAGCAGCAACAGCAGCAACGCTCCCTGAATGACCATATTGAACATCCTGATCTCGCCAATATCAAAAAAGAGCAGCAGCGGCTTTAAAATCACCAGATAACCATGCCAGTATCTGGGATATTCCATTTCATAACGGACAGCCTCTTTTCCCGCCACATCATTTGCATAATCATTCAGGGACTGCGCCAGATTAGAGCCTGAATCCTCATATCTTCTGTTCCGCATCGCATCCTGAACCACATCTCCGGTTCCCGGGTGGATCGCAGTCGCATACATCAGGGCATCCGTGTAATTATCCAGAATACTGTTCCGATATCCCTGAATAATCTCCGGATATTCTCCCTCATAGTTAAACGTATCTGCCGAATTAGCCACATGTCCCTTCATTCTCCCTGTCGGGAGCATATACACACCTATCATTAAAATCAGCCCTGCCACAAGCATTCCCGCCATGCAAAGCAGCAATTTCCCAATCGTTTTCTTATTATTCTTCCATATCCTGCTGATCGCTTTCACTGCCGCACTCCTCATCTTCCCGTAAGATCATCGACTCCACTATATATCTCGGCCTGCCCTTGCTTTCCATATAAATTTTCCCAATATATTCCCCAATAATTCCCTGGGAAAGCAGCATCATCCCGCCGATCAGACAAGTAGACGCCACCGTTGTCGTCCATCCCGCAACCACCTGCCCATGCGCCCAGTCCCAGATACAGGAAATAAAAATCCCGACGCTTACCAGACAGGTTAAAAATCCGAGAACAATGATCAGCTCCAATGGTCTTGTGCTCATAGAGGTAATACCATCCATCGCAAGGGTCAGCATCTTTTTAAACGTATACTTCGACTGCCCCGCTTCCCTTTCTTTTACGTCGAAATACACAATATCCGACTGAAATCCCATCGTGGGGATCAGGCCGCGCAAAAACAAATTCGTTTCCTTAAACTCTGCCAGCGCATCCAGCGCCTTTTTTGACATCAGCCGATAATCTGCATGATTGGTAATCGTCCGGCAGCCCAAAAGATGCATCAGCTTATAAAAAACGCCCGCTGTAAACTTTTTAAAAAAGCCGTCTGTATTCCGATCATTTCTGACGCCGTATACAATATCACATCCTTCTTCATAGCATCTTAAAAAATCATCCAGCGCTTCAATATCCTGCTGCAGATCTGCATCGATCGTGACCACAGCATCCGCTCTTTCCCTGGCTGCCAGCATACCTGCAAGGATTGCGCTCTGATGACCATAATTTCGTGAAAAGCAAAGTCCTGCAAACATCCTGTCTTTTTTTGTCCACTCACAGATCATCTTCCACGTACTGTCCTTGCTCCCATCGTTTACAAAGAGAATTTTGCTTTTGGGGGAAATTTTTCCCTCATTCCGGAGACGCTGCAGCTTCTCTTTCAGTGTTGCCGCCGTCTTATCCAGAACCTCTTCTTCATTATAACATGGGACTACCAGATACAAAATCGTTTTTGCTTCTTTCATTTTCTTACCACCATTCCTTCTACCTGTCCATTTTTCCTATTCTGCATCGCTGATGTCTGCATTTATCAAACAAACCGTATTTTTTCTATAATAGTCGCTCATCCGAAGATTTTTCCAATTTTTAGGGTCTGCTTCTATATCCTCATAGAACAAAAGATATGGTTTCTCTGAAAATTCTTTCAAAACTGCATCCGGCTGATCCGTATCCTCTAAAATCTCCAGCCGCTTTTCTTGTTCTTTCTGATATTCCTCGGCTTCTCCGCTCATAAGCGATGCCGCTGCCGAAACAGAAGTATAAGTATCAAGATTCACTGCTGCCGTAATTCCAAAAATAAAACATGCCGCGCCAAACGAAGCTGCATGATAACAAAAGAAATCGCGCTCTGCAATTTTCTTTTCACCATACCTGCGCCAATACCATCCATAGAGATAAATCATATTTACAACGATCAGAATTAAATGTGTTAAATAAATGATATTATAAATCCGTCCCGCTCCCGGTATCCCGCTTGCAAAAACACTCGGCGTAAACATGGAAGACAAAATACAAAAACTATATGCCGGAACCAAAAGCGGATAGCGGAACCGGAAGTTTCCGGAATATTCCTGTACTGCCTTTCCTATAAATGGGGCTATCAAAACGATCAGCACAATGATTTCCCATCCCATCCACTGATTGAATACAAAGTCCAGACAATAATAAAAGGACTGCAAAATGGAACGAATCACCCCCGGACGATATGCAAATTCCGCCTCCCTTACAAAATTTCCCGGCGCTGCTGCATTGATTCCGAAAGAAACCAACCATACCCCCAGAAAAACTGCCGTTTTTTTCCACGTTTTCCGTCCGGCTCCCGCAAAAAGAAGCATCGCTGTTATAAGCCATATCCCACATTCAAGTCCCGTGACGTAATTTCCCCCTCCGATCAACGCCGTCAGCACAATCCCTGCTCCGAACAAAAAGCTGTTCTTTCGCTTTTCCTTCCCGGTAATCCTCCCCATCGTCAGCACAATTCCCGTCAGTACAAGCAGGGTGGATTGCGGAAATATATAATGTACCGCTCCATTATACCAGAAAAATGCCTGTGTTTTATCCACCATACATTGAACTGCGATTACTAAAACAATGCTTGCCGCTGCAACAGAAAACGCATTTCTTCCGCCAAGGCAACGTACGAAAATGCAGTGAAACAAATAAAAAACTGCCGCGCTCATCACACCGGTCATCAAAATTACAGTTATGCCATACCACTGATCCCCAAATATCCCCGGCTGCAGTGCCATAAAAAAAATCGAGGACCATGTTCCCTGCCACGTCTGATAGCTCTCTGCAACTTTTCGACAGGCTGCTTCCAAAACTGAAAAAATACTGTGCGTATCTATCCACGCATGTCTCGTATAAATGCTGTACCCCAAATCATCTGCACATGGGAAATTATAAAATCCAAGAATTATCATCGGGATCAGGCTGACCAGATAGATTGCCAGCCATACGTATGCTGTTCTTTTCCAGTTTTTTCCTGTCTCTTTTTTTTCTGTCATCCGGCCTAATCCTCTTTTCTCATAAAAAATCCGGTCATTTTGCTCCCCCACCTTCTTAACCGGTCTGCTCCTATCCTGTTCCACATTGCTTCCCCCATGCCGATCAGCCTTTCCGCTGTCTTTCCAAGCAAAAGCTCTCTCAATATATCAACTATCAGCCCAATCATAAATGCCGTCAGGGTTTCCAACAGCATCCAGATCGGAAACCAGTTTGTTTCCAGCTTTCCGTCTGCCATCTGAAATACAAAAGCATGAAGCAGCTGCAGCACCGGGACATTCAAAATATAGATTCCAAACACATGGGACGCTATCCGGTTTATCATCCTTGAATGCCACTGCATGTCCTTGAATAAATACAGCAGAATTACTGCCATCCCCACATTTACGACACTGTTATCCTTTGTAAAGGAATGCCTGATCCCCCCAATGCTGATCTGATGTGTAACGGAAAAATAACAGATCGCTGCCAGCATTGCAAATGCCAAAATTCCTTTTTTCCGATCCATTTTAAAATTCATGTATTTCCCGATGTATCGCCCCATCATATACATCAGCAGCATATTCATAAGCCCTTTTCCGCCATCCTGCATAATTTCAAAATAGAAAAAGGACGGACAGACGCTGAACAGGATAAACATTGTCAGCAAAAGCCCCTCATGCTGACGCCTTGTCATCCTGTCCAGTGCTTCATTCAGCCATGGAGAAAGTAGCAGCAGACAAATATAACAGGTATAAAACCAATGCTTTCTCGATATTACCGGGATACAGGACTTAATCAGGAGTTCAAACAGTTCCGCTCCCCGATAGGTTTCGGGGAAAGCAGCTGCAAGCCCTGCTGTTGTACACAGGGAAAAGAAAATTACCATCAGCTCCAGACGCAAAATTTTCCGGAAATCCCTTTTTACCCCAAAATACCCGGAAATCAATACAAAACAGCTTACCCCGATATTACAGACACTGTTAATAAAAAACGTCGTCTTCATCCCAATCGGGCTGATCTTCACATCTAAAAGCAGCCCGAACGCATGAATGCAGATGATCATCAAAATTGATATAACCCGCAAAAGCTCAAGCCCTGATCGTCTTTCTTTCACTTCTTCCTCCTCCAACGCATTTTACTGCTGCCGCTGTACCTGTATGATTTTATCCTTCTGGAAAAACTGCTCCGCCACAGTATTCGTCCACGCATCCGGATTTTCCATGACTTCCATGTGCATCAAAGGTCCCTGCTCCGGATTCATCGCCGGAAGCTCAACCTCCTTCAGATCGGGATTCAAAAGCAGCTCAAGCCGTTCCTCCATCTGCATTTTATAATCATCTGCCTGACCAGAGGCAATATAATCATAACACTCGTATACCGTAGAATCCTTTAATGTCCCTTTATTTAAAAACAGAATAACAAGACACGCTATGATAAGGGGCATAAACCGGCAGCGGATTTTCCAGATCTCATTTTGCTGCACCGATTTTTTACATCTTGAGCAAAACCAGCCTATGTCATAAACCAGGGCTGCCAGAACAGTCAAAAGAAACACCTGAAAAATGGTATTCGGCACGCCTCCGGACACCTCTACCCCCGCATAAATTCCGGGTGCATACATCGCACAATACAGGCAATACATCAGCCCCGTAAAAAGCAGCGGAAGCGGAAATTTCTTTTTATCCTGCTTCTGCAGAAAGGCTTCTGTCACAAACATTGCTATAACGGCAAATACAAGCAAAATAAACGGGGCATTCCGAACATACTCTGCGATTCCCACCGTTCCCTGTCTGAAACATTCTGCAATCGTTTCAACTACCAGCGTCCAGTGAAAACCAAAATCCTCCCCGCCCCTTCTCGTATTTCCCGGAGCAATAAAACTGACCAGAAGTCCTCCCAGCTCAATTCCGGCCGGAATCAGAAGCCAGTAAATATGTTTTTTATTTCTTACAAAAACAAACAGATACCCCAGCACGATGAGTACCAGCAACGGCGCAAGATAACTGGAGCCTCCCAGGCAGAACATGCTCAGGCAGGCATACGCAAAATACCTTTTTTTAGCCGTATCCACAAACCGGAATATGCTGTAAACCGCAGCCATTGCCAGACCATAGGGCACAATATAGTGTACCGTACCGTTCCACCAGAAAATCGCAGATTTTGTGCGTGGGAAATACTGGATCATCATAAACAGGAACAGGATATTGATACAGCCCCATGTCCCCTTTTTAAATTCCATTCTCTTTACCAGAAAATAATAAGTAACAAGAGAGGTTGCCGCAATCGTGATTGTCAGCATTATCCACGGAACAATCCAGTACCCGTCCGGTGAAAAAACCTCCGGCTGCAGCGCCATCAGAAAAATGGTAAACCATGTTCCCTGCCAGCCATACCAGTAATCAACCGATGTCCTTGCCGCCCGCGCCAGCGTCTGGAATACCGAATGCGTTTCCAGCCAGACTTCATGGGTTCCCGCTCCATATCCATAATCATCTCCCGATGCATGGACATAGCCGGACAAATATAACAGCGGAATCAGCCCCGCTATAAATACTGCCAGAAAGACCCATGCCAGCTTTTTCGTGTCCAGACCGATGAGGTTCTTCATTGTATTTTTCATTTTAGTCTCGTCCTTTATAATATTCTGCATACCAATCCGCAAACTTCTGCAGTCCTTCCTCTAACGGCGTATCCGGCTTAAAGCCAAAATCCTTTTCCAGCTCTGACACATCTGCGTAAGTCTGATATACGTCGCCCGGCTGCATCGGCAAAAACTCTTTCTCCGCCGGTTTCTCTATTACCCCTGCCCGCATCAGACATTTCTCCAGCGTTTCAACAAAATACATTAAGCTTTCAGGCTTGTTATTTCCTATGTTGTAAATTTTATATTTCGCACCGCACTCCGTTTCTTCCGGCACCTTTTTTATCACATCCGCAAGTCCTGTCACAATATCATCAATATATGTAAAATCCCGGTACATATCCCCATGATTATAAATCTGGATGCGCTTCCCCTCTACCATTTTATTTGTAAAACCAAAATATGCCATATCCGGTCTTCCCATCGGACCATATACCGTAAAAAAGCGAAGCCCCGTACACGGGATCCCATACAATTTGCTGTATGCATGCGCCATAAGCTCATTTGATTTTTTGGTTGCCGCGTATAAGGATACCGGATTATCCACCTTATCCTCCGTACTATAGGGCACTTTAGAGTTGGCTCCATATACGGATGAACTTGACGCAAAAACAAGATGGGACACGCCTTTCTTTCCGTTGTCGTAAGAGTGTCTGCATGCTTCCAGAATATTATAAAATCCGATCACATTGCTTTGGATATACTCATCCGGATTTGTAATGGAGTAGCGCACACCTGCCTGAGCCGCAAGATTCACGACAACATCCGGACATGTTTGTTCAAAAATTTCTTTCATCCGGTCTGCATCCGAAATATCCGCCCTGCAAAACTCAAACCCTTCGTAATCGCTCAGCATTTCCAGCCTCGCCATCTTCAAATCTACGTCGTAATAATCATTCAGATTATCAATTCCCGTAACCGCAGCCTTTTCATCCAACAGCCTTTTTGCCAGATAAGAGCCGATAAAGCCTGCCGCTCCTGTGATCAATACTTTCATATATTATCTCCCGATGCTGTAATACTCCACTCCTGCCGCTTCCATTTCTTCCGGTCTGAATACATTACGTCCGTCGTATACAAGCGGCGTCCGCATATACTTTTTAAAGATCTGAGGTTCCATTTCCCTGATCTGCTTCCATTCCGTAAAAATAAAGCAGATATTTGCATCCTTCAATGCGTCGGCCGGGTTCTCTACATAACAAATACTTCCCTTATCGTGCTGTCCCTCGGGATATTTTCTGCGGAAATTACTCTCTGCCACAGGATCATAGGCATAAATTTCCCCGCCGCCCTGTAAAAGCAGCTTCACATTATCCAATGACGGTGCTTCCCTGAGATCGTCTGTCCCCGGTTTAAATGCAAGCCCCAGCACTGCCACCTTCAAATGATCAAACGTGATCAGACGGTTGCTTGCCTTATAAAACAGGCGGACCTTCTGCTCCGTATTCACATCCACTGCCGCTTCCACTGTACGCAGCCGATACCCTGCCTTTTCTGCCTGAAACCGCAGCGCCTTCGTATCCTTCGGGAAGCAGCTTCCCCCATATCCGATTCCTGCTTTCAAAAAATTGCTGCCAATCCTCTCGTCATAGCTCATTCCCTCGGCTACCTTTTCGATATTAGCTCCCATCCGTTCACATAAATTTGCAATATCATTCATATAGGAAATCTTCAATGCCAGAAAATCATTGCAGGCATACTTTGTCATTTCAGCAGAACGACGGTTCATCGACACGATCGGAAGATTAAACGGTTCATAAATTTCCCGAAGCTTTTTTTCTGCCTCTGCGCTTTCTGTCCCAATGATAATCCTCGCCGCATGCAAAGTATCGTGCACCGCCGATCCCTGCGCTAAAAACTCCGGATTCGACGCCACCTCGATATGCAGCTCTTTCCTTACCAGAAAATCTTGAATAAACTGCTCTACCCGATCATTTGTCCCTACCGGAACAGTAGACTTTACCACAACAAGGCAGTCCTTTTCCACATTTTCTGCAATCTGTCTGCATACGGACGCAATATAAGTTAGATTTGCCGATCCATCCGGCTGTTCCGGTGTTCCCACACCAATAAAAATTGCATCCGGATCTTTATAGGCCGCTGCATAGTCTGTCGTATAATGCAGCCTGCCCGCCGCATAATTTTTTTGCATCAGCTCTTCCAGACCGGTTTCATAAATCGGACAGACGCCTGCCTCCATCTGCCTTACTTTATTTTCATCCACATCCACACATGTAACATCATGCCCTTTTTCCGCAAAGCAGACTCCTGCCACCAATCCTACATAACCTGTTCCTGCGACCACAAGCCTCATCTTTCTTCCTCCTTGTGCCTCCTGCTGCACCTTATCCATGAACCAATCATGCTCACTTTTAAAACTACTGCTTATTATATCCTATCATTCCCGAATCTACAAGCACCATGGCAGTCCCCATCTCTCCTGCCCCTCATTCCCCGTATTTTTTCCTCCATCTGTTATATAATATTTTTCCCGGAAGCGCACATATCACAGTCAAAAAATGGCTCCTATTCTTTTCCGTTTCTGTCATCAGGCGCCGGTCTGCTGCATTTTTATATATGTCATATAAAACAGCCATTTTTAGCTTCGTTTTAATATTCACACAGGGATCTTCCAGGTATACCCACGCTCTCGACATCATTCCTCTGGGCGAATGAAGCTTCATCCGCCTCCCTGATTTTGTCAGGCCGTCCGTAAGATAATCCCCGATATAGACACATTCATTTATATGCAGCATTTTATATGGTCCCGACATTTTTACCCACACCAGATCTTCCGGCAAAAACTTTTCTTTTCCGAATACAGGAAACGGATATTTTTTTAAAATATCCGTAAAAAATACCTCTGCCTTATCTCCTGCAATATGACCATTGATCCTTACATTCACATATGTATCTATACATTCGTTGATTGGGAAAAAAGCCTCATTTACATTCCCGTCCGGATAAAATCTTAAAAAGCTGTATCCGCACAGCCCATCCGCATCCTTCCATTTTTGGTGATACCTCAAAATAGTTTCTACCGCATTTTCCGGCAGCCAGTCATCGCTGTCCACTATAAAGGTAAGCTCCGAATCGATTTGGGAAATTCCCATATTCAGCGCCGTATGCTTGCCTCCGTTTTCCTTTCTGATGCAGCGGACACAGATACTCCCGTCCTTTTCCCATTGTCTTACCGCCTGCTCTGTCTTGTCCGTACTTCCGTCATCAACAACCACCCATTCAAAATTGGGGCAGGTCTGTCTTTTTAAGCTGTCATAAAGCCTTGACAATTCCTTTTTCCTGTTATATGTCGGCGTCAAAATTGTCAGCAGAAGATTATTTTCCATAACTACCTCCAGCGTTTTATTTTAACAGATACACTTTGCTGTATTCTGTATCCAAAAGAGGTTCCAGTATTTTTGTTCCCAGCATTTCGGCCGCTGCTTTCAAAGCTTCCTCCGATTCCTCAACTTCCGAATCTATATAAACAACATATTCTTTAAAATCGCTGTTCCCAGTCTGCTGTTCCAATACTTCCAACGCATTAGGGATACTTGATATATCCTCTGGCTTTACCGGATATACATATTCCGCCCGCGCTAAAAATGCACTGTCCCCAGCCACTCTATATCGTCTGTTCTCTGAAACATAAAAAACCGGATACGCTGAAATATCTCCCATAATTTCAAGCTTTTCTCCCGTTCCCCTATACAGATAATTTACGCCCGGAGATATATAACCGGACAGGCACAGCATTCCCATAAAAACCAGCACTGTCTTCTTCCAAAAGCTTGAATTTTCCAGTCTTTCTACGGATGCTTTCGCCATAAAAACAAATATAAGTACTGACGCCGGATATACATTAAAAATATAGCGATCTTCCCGATAAGGTGCTATTTTAGCAATCAGGAGCACATATAAAACAACTGCCGCTGCCGTCAGCAGCATATATAGTTCTTCCACACGCACAGAAAATGAAAATTTTGTCGGGAAGGCTTTCCTTTCCAAATGCCAGCACAGGCTTTCCTTTGTTTTTTCCTTTTTTATATTCCAGAATAATCCTATAATATTTTCTAAAATTCCCCAAACCAGAACTGCAAAAAATACGATTCCAATTCCCCCCAGCAGCTCTCCCAGAAAAATCTGAAAATACTCCCTCAATGCCCCTGCATAATCCGTACTTACCGAAAGGCTTAAAAACGCTTCACGTCCCCTGTAACCCGAAAAAATATTATCATACATCTGAGGCCATAAAAGAAAGCTTGTACCGATCCCCCCTGCCATTACAACGGCATATTTTATCACAAATTCGAACTTTTTCCGGATCACTGCATATCCCCACACAAACAGACATACAAAAAAAGCAAAGATCAAAAAATAATAATGGTTTAAAATGCCAAACACTGTGCTGAAAAATAATGCCGCAAAAAGCTTGATCCCCATTTGCCGCTCTTCTTTCCATAGGCGCTCCCAGATCATATAATTGATCCAGACAAAAAAAATGGATGCAAAAGCAAATACCATATACATCCTGATAAACATAACTGTGCTTACTGCTCCCGCGCACGCTCCATACAAAACGCATACCACTGCTGCCCAGCGCCTTGACCTCAAGATTTTTTTTGACAGAAGGTACAAAATCGCCAGCGTCAAAATATAAAAAATAATGTTCAGCCCAATCCCGCACCACTTTGTAAATGCCCCGGGGAAAACCATTCCGGCGACAGAACATACCGCCTCCAACAACAGATAATACAGCGGCGGGTGCACATCCTGACGAATGCTTTCATAAGTCCCCGTAAAATCGAAAGCCTCATTTCCATCAACCGTAAAATAGTCCATATAATAATCTGAACCATGCCACTGATTTAAATAAACTTCTGTTCCTCTGTCACCGTTAATGCTGGGATAATCCGTCTGACAAACAAAATGATATGAATATAATTCATCACAGTAAAACCCGGTCTTTTTTGTTCCCCAATATACCAGATTCAGCAAAAGCAGTATCAAAACTACTCCCGCTGATATATATCTGACTGCTCCTTTTTTCTTCTCTTTCATGCCTTCTCCTTTTTCCATACACAGATCACTGCCGCCGCATAATAGGGAACCGCAAACACAACCGGCAGCTCATACCTGAAATACGCATTTACCGGAGATGCCGCACATACAAGAAGTACAAGCGCTGCCGGAATAAATATGCACAACATTTTTTTCCTTCTGCTGATCCCTATCAAAAAGGCACAGACAAACGTACACCATGTGTAAAATCCGACTGACGATGTATATCCGATTAAAGGGATCTGCCGAAATGCTTCCAGCAGTCCGTCCAGGCGCTTTACCGCCTCCGGAAATCTTGCATAAAGGTCAAATCCTTTTTCATCTAGCGAAGAAACGTCCGCCCCTACCACAAACCACGCTTTCGTTCTTCCCGGATCATCCGGCCAGAAATATCCATAACATTTATTCAAAAATGCATCTATATATGTTACCGGATGTTTCAAAAACTGCGCCACATATACCTGAAGATATTCTTCGATTTCCTTCTCTGTAGCATCATTATTATACCGCTCCTTTACCCGGTCTGAAAACTCCGGCAAATATCGTTCTGCCAGCGTATCATATTCCAATACGGCATCAATCGCAGCTTTTTCTTCGGGCGTTGCCTCATCTCCATAGTATGCCGCCACTCTTGCAGTCTGCAGGAATGGAATCGAAAGACTTTCCGCAATACTTCCATCTGCCACTCCCATTGCCGGGAGAATCCCCTTAAACCATATTCCCGCAAAAACAACCACGCCGGCAAATATCGCGGCAAATATTTCCCAATGCCTTTTTCCGATCCATAAAAATACCGGCATACAGCCAAGCACAATCCAAATGCCTTCATTTCTGAAAAGGCATAATAAAACAAGAAGTACCGGCAGAAAAAACAGCTTCCATTTTCCTGCCACAAAGTCCTCTTCTTTTTCTGCAAGCTCATACAAAAAAATCGTAATCAGCAGCAATACAATAGAAAAATTCATGTTTTTCCCAACCGAAATTGCATACACCGGGAATACGGGAAGCAGGGCATATATTCCAAGCAAAACAGTCCTTATCTTTCTGCTGATTCCTGCTTTTTTCAGCTTTACGAACAGATATGTCAGCACTGCAATAAAAGCAATTTCCTGAATCAGGACATAAAGAAACATGCCTGCCGCCCCGGAACCAAACATCTCGCCGATTTCAACAAAAATACCGATCAAAACAGTTTGAAAATATGGATGGTGATTCGTCATAGGGGATAAGCCAAAGTACTGCTCCAACATTGTCCTCGCATCATACAGTGTTGTCCCCGGATAACAAATAATCAAATATGGCAGCCAGCATACAAATAAGATTGCCGCAATTTTGAAACAGTATCTGTATCCGGCTTTTTTGTCTGCCGGCTCTCCTCTGTCCTCCTGTTCCACCGCCAGCCTTATTACGGCTTCTTTCAGGCATACCATAACACAATAAAATAAGACTCCGTATCCGATGAGCACAATCAGGGTTTTTATCATCTGACCGCCATTTAAAAAAATAAGGGCAATTCCGGTTGCATTCACATAGCACAACCCCATCAGCATCAGGCACGCCAAAAAGCTCCCAAAAACAACACAGGCTTTCTGAAGCTTAAAGCTCCGAAAAACATAATTATAAAAATACCACAGTCCTGCCGTAAGCAGGAAAGCTTCTATTCCCCAGCCTTCAAACGATGTCAGCACACTTTCCAGAAACCCCATTCCCTTTTCTGCGGTATTTTCAAAATTCATCCCAAGCGCGGCAACAGATAAAATTGCCGCCATAAAACACCACGCTCTTTCTGTAAATTTAACTTTTCTCATCCTGCTTTTTGCGCTCCCGATACTTATTTCTCTGATAAACCGCTACCGGCATACATACAGCCACACTCAATATTGCAAGTATAAAAAATTCCTCCATATGAGAAATTTCCACTTCAGCCCATGCCGTAAAATATCTCATACATGTTAAAATCGGCCGATGTACAAAGTAAATGTCCATTGACAATTTTCTGAATACTATCATATTCTCTGTATTTATCGGACTCCATCTGATATTTAATAACAGTACCAGAACAGTTGATACAATTATCGGATACGATATCAGCAACGCCGTTTCATACCCTGCATTGCGCACGGATACCAGCGCAATTTCTCCAAACATAAGAATGATTGAAAACAGCAATATAAGCGCCGACAAATAAACAGCTTTCTTTTCCGTAAATTTCTCCCTGTATTTTGCCAGCATTACTCCAAGCAATATCAACGGAAAACCGACAAACAGACCGTTTCTGGTCGAAACCGCAATTTTCAGATATAAATCAACCGCCCGCTGTATTCCAAAACCATTCAGGAGAAAGCAATAGCTATTTCCCAAAAGCCCGGCACAATAACAGACCAATCCGATTATGCAGGTTCTCCTGATTCCTGTTTTTTTAATCAATATATAAAAAATCAGGACGCCTGTAAGGCTCGCCCATACATACCACAAAGCCCCCGGAGGATAAAAAATCGCCGCCCTTACCAGCCGAAGTACCGTCCAGTTAAAGGACTCCCCTGATACATATAAATCATACGCTGAAAAACAGCTATTTAAGATCAAAAACGCAATATACGGAATCAATAGACGCTTTTCATACCGAAATACTATTTCTCCTAACTTTTTAATTCCTGATGTCCATATCCGGATTCCTAAAAAATATCCTGATGTCACAAAGAAAAATGGAACCGCAAGACTTAGCAGTGTCTTTTGAAGATAATCTCCATATATTACATCATGATAAGCTCCTGAATGTAAAAATAAAATACAGACACAAAAAAATAATTTTGTAAAATCAACTGCCGCATTTTCCCTGCTTTTTACTCCGCTCATCTCCCTTATCCCTTCTGTTTTTCAGCATATTCCGATTGCTTATCTTTTAATAGCGCTCTCCCATCTTAACTACCAATATCCCATCTACCGTCTGCATACATCCTTCATCCGGAAATACGGGCATTGCTTTTACCTCCTGCATTTCCCATAATGCGCTCCTCTGCTCCTCCGTACACAAATCGATTGGAATATTCAGGACATATTGAAAATATTCCTCATAGTCCCTGTAATTTTTAATCTGATCATTCGCCGTCAGTCCCTGCACTCCGCTGGTTCTTCCGTCTCCTTCAAATGCCTCGAACCCCGGCATCTCCGGCATGTCTATTTTCCCCACAAATGCAACTGTCGTTTCGCCGCGAATATATCCCTCTTGCGATTCCATTCTTTCTGCAACCCTTGTCATCAGTGAATGTGTTTGCTGCCGCTCCAGATCCTTTTTCAAATAAGCTGCATTTGCCATCGGAAATCCGTTCCAGATTATAAACGCCACTCCGGCAATAATTACTGTTCTGGCATATTTTGCCGTCTTCCGGTGCTTCTCCGAACTGTTTTTTATATTCCATTCCGCGACCAGAAGCGTCAATATATAGATCATACAAAATCCATACATCATAAGTCCGTGCAGCATTCCTTTACTTAATACTGCCGAAATATTCATTCCAAGAGGAAGTGCCCCTCCTAAAGTAATCAAAAGAATTTTTTCTGCTGTTTTTATTTTTTTACTGAAAATCGACGTCAATATAATTCCCGCCAGACACAGCAATACAATTATGTTTGCCGCAGCTGCTGCCCATGTCTGTCCCACGCTTGCAGGATTCAGAAAATACATCAGCCAATAGTAATACGCCTTTACAACATACCAGAACATATCTGCCGCAGAAGTTCCCGCTGCTCCCAGTCTGGAAATACTGTTATAGCTGTCGCTGACCGCAATTCCCATTCCGCCGCAGATTGCCCTCATGGAAATCAAATATACCCCGCCGCCGGCAATCAGCATTATCATTCCAGATAATCCTTTTTTCAAAACAGCCCCTGCACTTTTTCCGTCAAGAAGCTACATCATACATACGATCATAATAAGGGCAATCGCAACCGATAAATAACTCTGATAAAGTCCCAGTCCCACCGCAATCATAGGGATACCTGCCAGCAGACCCCAACCGGATTTTTTCCACAAATATACCGCCGCAATCATCAAAAGCAGTGCAAACATATCCACATCCAGATCATGAAGAAATGTTGCCGTCAATGCAGTTACGATTGGATTTACCGTCATGATGCCGGCAGCCAGTACCGTAAAGCATACATCCTCTTTTTCAAAGAGACGCAACAGCAAATATACTGCCAGTGCGATCCATACCATTGCCAGAAGTCCTATCATCCACGGAGAGGTCAAAAATCCCCTTGTTACCCATCTATATGCGGGAACAAAGACCCTGCCGATTGAAATTTTCCATTCCGTTTCCGCTGCTCCTGAATAAAGCGCCTCTAACGAATCATGCGAAATTGTAAAATTAAAAAATCCATATGCGTGCGCTGCAATTCCAAATAAAAAAGTATATATAAAACAGTTTTTTAACAGTTTCTTTTCTTTCATAAT
>OHKY01000291.1_pt1 | contig 24802 bp, 22 predicted proteins | sample 1568941 | NCBI WGS metagenome assembly OHKY01 (sample SAMEA3879521, study PRJEB24766) | human gut metagenome | biome: human-associated habitat; feature: feces | place: USA | collected 1985/1987 | reverse complement strand
CTTTCAAAATGTCCGTTCCACCGCTCGAGCCGTCCTGCCCGCTCCACAAAGATCCGCTCAGCTCCGTTTATCATGATTTCCGTAATGCTCCTGTCCTCCAAAAGCTCCTGCAGCACGTCCAGCCCCCGGATGGATGCAAACAGCTCTTTCCCAAGCCTGCGCCGCCCTGCCACATCCAGCCGTCCGGCGCATTCCCTCCCGCACAGCCTTCCGTCGATGATCTGGCGCACCTCTGCATCCGAAAAATCCCGCCCGCAGTCCAGCTGTTCCAGAATTTCCCGCTTCAGCGCCGCCTTATACTGTTCATATGCCTGCCCGTTCATCCGCTTCCAGCACCTTTCCTGCAAACTCCGCCAGCTCCCCGCTGTCCAAATGGTTCAAATCCCTCGGCAGCTGCGAAAACACCGGCAGCCGTACCCTTCTTGTGCGCTCCCGCACGTCCCGGTATTCTGATTTTTCCAGCGTGTCTTCATACTGCGCCAGCTTTGCCGCCGCAAACCCGTCCTCCCGCACGACCGTATAGATCCTTGCACACCGGCGCAGGATTTCAAACAATCCGCGGATCCCTTCCGACAAGTCCAAAAGGATGATCTCATACCGGCTCCCCGCCAAAAGCTCCAACAGCCGCTGCCATTCCTCCCGCCCGATCTCATACAGCTCAAAGCCGCAGGACGCCGGGAGCACCATATCCAGCCCATTGACCTTCTCCACCGCCTGATACAGACGTTTTAAAAATTCCTGAGGCTCCTCCTGCAAATAATAAAGCACCTGCGAAAATTCCGCCTCTCCCTGCCTTCCCAGCATTTCTGCAAGCCCGGCGCAGCTCTCAAAATTCAGGTACAGCACCTTCCTGCGGCGCGCCAGAAGCTGTCCCACCGTCATGGCAAAGGTCGTCTGCAGACAGCGCCCTACCGGCGTATAAAACCCGTATACCGCTACCCGGTGATCCGTCTGGACAAGCGGGCACAGGCTCCCTGTCTCCAACGCCGTCTCCGTGATCTTTTTCATAATGCGCACAACGCTGCTGTACTTGCTGATCCCCGGCATCCCGTCCGGAACTCCTGCCTCCTCTTCCCAAAGCAGGATGATCTGCGGCCCCCACGTCTCCATCTCAGCATGAAACGCCGACTGCGCGATCAGCAAAATCTGCACCGGCTTCTCCCGGATCGCCCCGTGCAGCTTGTCCACGCTTGTAAAGGCAAGAATCTCAAAAGGAAAATCCTTCCTGCTTCCCAGCGCGTCCATTAAACGGTATGCGTACTCCTGCTCCGGATCGCATATCGCCAATACATTTCTCTTCAATTAGTCCTCCTAAGGTAAAATCGTGAAGCTGTAAAACGAAATTGTGAAATTCAAAAATCTGAAATTGAAAGAACCGCTTCTGCGGTATGGACCGGGACGAAATGCCTCTGCACCGTCCCGCCTGATGGTAAGACAAAGTATACTCCTGCTGTAATGTTTTGTCCAGCAAAGATTGATACCATATAAGCTACTTGTAACAATATACCAAATTGAAAACGCAATTTTTGTGGCTATTCTATATTTTTATTCCTACAGATAAAGCTGTATCCCATACAGCAGCGCCACTCCGGGAATCCCCAGAACCCCTGCCGTCAAAAAGCTGAGCGGATTCATTCCCACGAAAGCGGACACGCCCTGTTCTGCAAAAAAGGAATTGATCAGCTGGACGGCGATCATGCAAAACACCGCCCGCAGCATAAAATTCAGCGCCATCTCCATTCCGCTTTTCATAGGATCTCTCCGAACCGCTTTTGTCCATTGTATTCGGCATCCTCTGTTTTTATGCGCTATCCGTTTTTATGCGTCCTCCGTTTTTTACCCCGCGCGCATGCGCCCCTCCAAGTCCTGTCCGCAGCCCGGTTCATATGTATATTCTTTCCAGCCCTGCCTATACTGTAATATAACCATATGCGGACGGCGCTTTCGGGAGCCTCCCGCTGTAAAAGGAGATTCGTGTGAAAAGGCACGACGTCCCATGCTTTGCACACGCTTCGGAATGGAGATTTTTATGAGATCAAATTTCAAAATCCGCCGCCGTCCGGAACCCGACGGATCCTTGCTCACATATGAAGAAAGCCTCCGGAAAGACTTAAAGCTCGCCGCATGGGAGCTGGAAAACGCCTATGCAGGCTTCGACTATGTTACCGATCCCGACCTGATCGACTGTTACATTTTTGAGCTGAACGCCGCCATGAAGCGCTACAAATATCTCAGCGAAAAATTCGCCTCCCTCCGCAAGACCACGCTGGAGACGCCCGGCGCCGTGGATATGCCCGGTACGCCGGATCAGGCGGATCCGTCCCCGGAAGCGATCCTGCAGCCGCTTCTTTGATCCCCGCAAATGCGGCGCGCATAATCGTATTTTTTCATTCGACTGAAAGGGAACTTTCCTGCCGAACAAAAAATCCCCCGCCGGTTTCCTGCCGGCAGGGGCACTTTTTTATGCTGAAAAATAAACTTTTTTCACTTACGCTCCAAAACGGAAATTAAAATGCAAATACTACAGCGCCGTATGCCGGAAGGTCAAAGGTGATCCGGTAAGGTCTGTTGTCGCAAGGCTCCGCCTTTGCCGTGATCGACGCCGGCACGGTTTCCCCGTTTCCGCCGAAGCGCTTTTCACAGCTGTTGAGCACCAGATTATATTTTTTCTTCTTGGGGACGCCCACGCAGTAATCCTTGCGCTCCACCGGCGTCATATTGAGCACGAACAAAAGATTCCTCTTCCTTCCGTCCGACGGCTTGCGGATAAAGCTGTAGGTGCTGCGCTCCGCATCGTCCGCATTCACCCATTCAAAGCCGTCCCAGCTGTTGTCGATCTGGTACAGGCACGGATTTTTGCGGTACAGGGCAAGAAGCTCCGCTACATATTCCTGCATTCCCCTGTTTAATTCATTGTCCAATAAAAACCAGTCCAGCTCGCGCGCCTCGCTCCATTCGCGCTCCTGTCCGAATTCCTGTCCCATAAACAGAAGCTTCTTGCCGGAATGCCCGAACATATAGGTATATCCGACGCGCAGGTTTGCATATTTGTCCACCTGATAGCCCGGCATCTTATTGACCATCGAACATTTTAAATGCACGACCTCATCGTGGGACAGCGGCAGGATATAGTTTTCCGAATCGTTGTACGTCATCGCAAAGGTCATGGAATAATGGTTATTTTTGCGGAAATACGGGTCGAGCTTCATATATTCGCAGAAATCGTGCATCCATCCCATGTTCCACTTAAAGGAAAAGCCCAGACTGTCCTCCCCGATATTTCCCGTCACATTCGGCCACGCGGTCGATTCCTCCGCGATCGTCATAACGCCCGGATAAGTGCCGCGGATCACCGAATTGAAATGCTTGAAAAATTCGATCGCCTCGAGATTTTTGTTCCCGCCGTATATGTTCGGAACCCACTCGCCGTCCTTTTTGCCATAATCCAGATAAAGCATGGAGGCAACCGCGTCCACGCGCAGGCCGTCCACATGAAATTCCTTGATCCAGTAAAGCGCGTTCGTGATCAGGAAGCATTTGACCTCATTTTTACCGTAATTAAAAATCTTCGTCCCCCAGTCGGGATGCTCGCCCAATCTCGGGTCGGCGTGCTCAAACAGCGCTTCGCCGTCAAATTCCGCAAGCCCGTGCGCGTCCTTGGGAAAATGCGCGGGAACCCAGTCCAGAATCACGCCAATCTTATTGCGGTGCAGCGTATTGACCAGATATGCAAAATCCTCCGGCGTCCCGTAGCGGGAGGTCGGCGCATAATATCCCGTTACCTGATACCCCCACGATCCGTCAAAGGGATGCTCCGCAATCCCCATCAGCTCCACATGGGTATATTTCAGCCGTTTCAAATATTCCACGATCTTATCCGCAAATTCCCGGTAATTGTAAAATCCGTCCTCGTCATCCGGATGCTTCATCCACGAACCGATGTGGCATTCATAAATCGCCACCGGCTCTTTCATCGGATCCGCAGCTTCCCTCGCCTGCATCCATTTTTCATCGGACCATTTAAAATTCGTGATGTCCGCCGTAATGGAAGCCGTTCCCGGACGCAGCTCCGCATAGCTTGCAAACGGATCCGCCTTGTAAAGCCTGCGCCCGTCCTGCGTCGTGATCAGAAACTTGTACATCTCCCCCAGACCAACGCCCGGAATAAACGTCTTGTAAATTCCGCCCGGCCCCAGCTTTTCCATCGGATGCGCCGTCTCGTCCCAGCCGTTAAAGCTGCCGATCACATGCACCGCCGCTGCGTGGGGAGCCCATACGGCAAACATCATGCCCTTTTTCCCATCCTCCACGGACAGATGCGCGCCCAGCTTTTTGTAAATGTCGTAATGCGTCCCCTGTGCGAACAAATACTGATCCACCTCTGAAATAAATACTTTTTCCACTGTTTTTCCCATACTAACCTCCATTCTTCCGTCCACGGTTTTTTCCGTAAACAGAGCGTGGAAAACAAACCCACGGTCCATTTTCCACGCTTCTCCCATTATTTATTTTTCAGAAAATGCCCGAAAAGCTGCATCCCCTTAAATAAAATCTCTCTCTCTCAGGACGATCATATCATCCTCATCATAGCGCTTTCTGAGCAAAATATCCATAAAATGACGCAGTGTCTTGCGGTTTGCATGCTCGATCGCCTCGTCCACGATCTCGCGCACCTCGCGCACCGTTACCGCATGGTTGCTCGTCTGCATATCCTCGATCCTCGTATGCAGCGCCAGCCGTCCCAGCTCGTCAATGGAATATTCCTGATTGTAAGCGTACTGACAGCCGTATTTTACAAGCGTCGCGCTGTCCAGCGCAGCGATATCAAACCGCGCCGTAAACGTGCTCATCAGCCCGGGGGCGCGGTCGCACAGCTTATCCAGTGCACGCTTCTCATCCAATGCAAATACAACGATCCCGGTATGGTCCTGATTCAGCGCCTGTTCCAGATTCGCTGCCCCTTCATCCGAAAGCTTTCCAGCCTTCTCAATGATCAGCGCGCCGTCTGCCACCTGCGCCACGATTGCTTCCGCATCCTTCTTATTGATCGTATCCGCAGTGACCTTTGCCACCTTGCCCGAAAAATTGCCGTCCATCGCACGGATCTGACGGATCACATTTTTCGTAAGCTTCATCATGTTGGAGCCGGGCGCTCCCGTAATGATCATGTTGCCCGTATAAGCCGAAAGGCTGATGGAATCCAGCGCGCCGACCAGCTGGCGCATCGCCTTTTTCGTATGTACAAAAGCCGCAAACAGCTTCTTCTCTTCCTTCGTCATGCTGCGGACAGGCTCCTGCGCCTGCTGGCGCGCCATCTGCTCCCGCACCGCTGCAAAATCAACGCCGGAAACGACCTTTGCCGCCTTTTTCGCCGTCTTGTCCGCTTCCTGCTGCGCCTCGATCTCATGCTGCACAGCCTCTTCCCGTACCGGCTCTTCTTCTGCCTGCCGGGCTTCTCTCTGACGCTCCGTCTCGTATACTGCCTTTTGCGCTGTAGATTCCTCTGCCGCCTCTTTTGCCGCAGGCTGAGCAAATACCTCCGGAGCTGCTTCCTCTATCGGCTCCTCTGTCTTTGCGATCTCTTCCAGCTCCTCTGCCTCGCTTACGCGGGACGGATCCTCCACCCGGTCGCGCTGCATCGTCTCAACCGGAAGGGATTCCTCGCGCTGAAGCATTTCCAGCACGCCGTTTCTGGAGCTCTGGTCAAAATCTGCAAACAAAGAGCCCGTCTGCTGGAGCATCCACTGTCTCGTCTCCTGCTTTCTCTTTTCCTCGTTCTCTTTTTTCAGGCGTTCCCACTCTTCCAAAACCGCCTCAATATTCATCTGGCCGGTCGTCTGACGTTCGATCTTTACCGGCTCTGCGGGCGCTGCCGTGCGCTCTGTAACAGGCGCTTTTCTCTCTGCAAAAGCAGGCTCCGCAGGCGTCACACGCTCTGGGACAGGCTCCGTTACCGGTTTCTCTGCCGGCTGCTCTTCCAAAGCTGCCGCGACCGCCGGTTCTTCCTGCTCTGCTTCCGGCTCTGCCGCAGGCTCTTCAAATACGGACGCACTGCCTCTCTGCATCTGCGCCATTACCATCCTGCGGCTCTCCAGCGCCGCCGCAGATACCCCGTCATAAGCAGACGCTACGACCTTTTCCGTCTCATCCGTCTCATCCGTCTCAAGCTGCCCGGTCGCCTGCACATCCCAGTCGTCCGAATCCTTCATAAAACGGCTCACATCTTCCTGATATTCCATGTCGTCGCCGCCGTAGGAATGCTGCATTCCCGCAGGCGCTGCATCCGAAACGTGCTGCAGCTGCTCTGCTGCCTGCGCGTCAAAGGCTGCGCTTTCCTGCTCTTTTTTATCATGACCGAGCACTTCCTTCATGCTCTCTGCCAGCGCCGCCTGCAGATTGATCGTATTGTACTGCCCCATATCCAGCGGCTGCACTTCAAAATCAATATCCTCTCCCTGTGCAGACGCTGCCGGATCCTGCGAAGGCGTCTTGGGCGCTGTCTCCGCCGCCTGACTGCCGTACTGTTTGTCGTAAAGCTGCTGCTGGGCGGGAGAAAGCGCCACATAAAGCCGCTTCAGCTCCATCGCCTTTAAAACATATTTGCCCTCTCCAAACCACAAAATCAGCTGGTCGCACTCCTCCACACACTCTGTGGCAAGCCCGACCCGATGATATAAAAATGCCAGCTCATATGCCCATTTCTCGCTGTATTCGCGCTTCTTGTACTCCTTCAAAACAGCGATCCGCTCTTCCAGGCTGATGTCCTGCGCCTCATAAATCTTGTAAAGCAAAATATATTTGCTGTTGTCGTTGGGCGCAAGCTGTACAAATTCCTTATAATATTCCACCGCTTCCACAACCTGTCCCATCTTAACGGTCAGGTCGCACAGCGCGTAAATGATGCGCCGATTCTGCGGGCTTTTCTCATTTGCCAAAAGCAGGATCTCTTTTGCATCGTCAAATCTTCTGTTTATCTTATAAACGTCGCTGATAATTCCCAGCGTCGATGTATTGCGCACTTTTTTCCAGTCGATCGTATCCGCCACCTGCGCGGATTCCTGAAAACGGCCCTTTTTATTCAGCGACTTGATCTCTTCAAGACGCAGCTTATATTCGTACTTATCCAAGGTACTCACCTCATAAATTTATCTTATCGCAGCGGTTCAGCTCCTTATAACCTAAACGGCAGCCGCTTAGATCTATACTGAACGGTTATAAAATACCATAATTAGTTCAGGGCAGAATATCCCACTTTTTACTTTCCTAAGTTTAACATAGCCACTATGCGTTGTCAAAGAATTTTGGGGGATTTTAGACAGGATAAATCAGGAAATACGGCAGCCGTCCGGTTCCTCATTTTTCCGGATGGCTGCCGCAGCGATTCTCTTTACAGAAAACTTCCTTTCTTAAGTTTTTGAAGACATATTGTGATTTTAAATCATTTTTTTATCAGTTGTATACGATGGGGCCTACCTCGCCGTATAAGGTTTTTGTGGTGCTTCCGTATTTTGCGTAATGCGTGCAGTGCGCGCGGTAGGATCTGCCTTTGACGGCGTTGGTGTAGACTACGCTGCCGCCGTAATCATAAGAATTTTGTTCCGATCCGCCTGCAATGTTGATGTTTTTCCAGACGCCATTGACTTTTTCCTGTAATACGACGTCTTTTACACCGATTTCGTCTGCGCGGGTTGTGGAGTTGGTTTCGCAGGAAATAATAAGTCCATTTCCGCCTACTCCCAACCCAATATTGCAATCCACTAAAGATCCTGATCCAGATGCATATGCCGGTACTGTCATTAATACAAACATCAAAACTGACAGTAGTACTGCAATTTTTTTCTTCATTCTGTAACGTAGCTCTCTGCAAAAAGATTAATGTCTTCATACATTCATCCCTTTAGCCATGCTCTTCGTTACAAAAAAAAGACTGCCCATTGACAGTCTTTTAGCTTATTGTATTTGAACTATTATATCTTGAATTGCTTCTAAATCGTAAGAACTTACTGAATATCCGCATTTTTTGCTCTTTCCGTATCCACAATATCCATTTTGTTCTAAATAATATAAAATTCCGCTTTCTTCTCCAATATACTCTGCTTCATTAATAATATTATTTTCCGCATATACATCATAAAAATATTGTATGCGTATAATTAAATCTCCCCCCTCTATATCCCTGTATATCCCATTATATCTCATATAATATCCCATATCTTTCCCATACAACTCCACCAATTCCAGCCCCTCCGGTATATACCCCGGCACAACCACCTCCGGGTTTTCCGCCTTTACCTCATCCCAGGACTCATAGTAGATTTTTTCACTGCTTTCCATTTCCAGCCCCGTCTGGCTCTCCATCTCATTTCCCGTCACGGTAATCTTCATGCTGTTCACGCCGTCGCGCACAACCTCAAAGAAAGATTTCTGCTGTACGGCGCTGGTGCAGATCCCGGTCGCCGCGAGCGCCGCAAAAACAGTCAGGAAAGCGATTGCAGCCCTGCCGCCCGCAGTACGCCAGAAGCGGCGTCCCTTTTTGCCTTTGACGCTTTTAAGATTTTTAACACTTTTGTCTGCTTCCGGCGCATCTCGCAATTCTGCTTCGTCCATCGCAAGAAGTTTTTCCATATCGGGCGCAAGCTCTTCGGAAATCTCTTCTCCCCCGGTAAACGGAATGATCTTGGCGCGGTCTTTTTTCTTTAAGTCTGCCTCCGTTACCGCATACTTTTTCTGAAAGCGTTCAAAAGCTGCGTCTGCATCTCCGGCAGAATGCCCGCTTTGGGGCTTCTCCGTCTTGCCGATGCTATGAAGCTTTCCTTTTGCCGCAGAATGCTCTTCCCTTTTCGGTATGCCAAAGCGGGGCTTTTCTTTCTGCATACATTCTTTTTCCACCCCTTCAAAATCAACCGGATCAAGCGTATCCAAAAGCTCCAGAATCGCCTTTACCTGCTTTTCGTCAAATTCCTCATCCTCCGCCTGAAACGTAAACCAGTTCAGTTTTTCATACAGCTCTTTTACCAGCCTGTCATCCTGTGGGCTTTTCATATTTCCCTCTCATTCCCCGTACAAACGGCACTTCCATTGAAAAAACGCTGCACCGTACCGGCTGCACAGATCCATAAAGCCTTGTAAATATCCGCTTACCGCAGTATCCACGCGCCCCAGAGCAGCATAAAAGCACAGATCAGCTTCATGCTTCTCTTCAGCTTCTTTTTCATCCGCGAAACCCGAACCTTAAAGCAGGACTCCGAAATTCCCAGCCGCTGTGCCATTTCCGACGACGTATAGCCGTACTCGTAATAATGGCGCAGAATGTCCAGTTCCTTGCCGGACAGCATGTTTTCCACAGAGGAATAAAAATCCACCATCCGGTACGCGTCCTGCGTATCTCCGCTCTTTTTCTGAATCAGATGATCGAATTCCTCTTCCTCATCCATACAGAACCTTTTCTGTTTTTCAAACCATTTTTTGATTTTGTTGCGCGCTGCAAGCATCAGAAATCCCGGAATGTTCGGGTGCAGCTTCAAGACTTCCCATTTTTGATAAGCGACAAAAAAGACTTCCTGAGTCACGTCCTCTGCGGCGGCATCGTTATTCCGTATCATGCGCGCCACATATCTGTATATCACCGGATAATAGGTTTTATACATTTCCTCGTAACCGTTAAACATGGTTTTCTGCTCATCCATGATCTTCCCCCTCATTCGGCTGCTTCGCCTAATAGAGCTGTGCGATACTTCTGAGCACCTGTTCCAGAACCTTCTCTTTTTCCTTGGGACACGTCTTGAATATCTCATAATATACTTTATCCGTAAGTGTCTCCCCTGTCAAAAGATATGTCGGCTCAAGGCTCATTTTCTCATACACTGCGAGCACCCTCGATATGGTAAGCTTACGGTTGCCCCGTTCGATCTCCCCATAATACGTCGTGGACATCCCAAGAAGCTCTGCCGCCTCTTCCTGAGTCAGTCCCATCCTTTTACGCTGTCTCCGGAGTCGTTCGCCAATTTCAACGTACAGTTCGTCCGCCATGGTACGTTTCCTCCTCATATAATCTGGTAATATATATAATACTTTCAATTAGACAATATGAAGAGTAACTGTTTATTTGATTTTTATAAATTATTTGCTCAATTAGTTAATGTTTCTATCCTTATTAGATTTATTTTTGCAGTGTGTATCTGTAAAAAATTTGTTATTATCCGTTATTTCATTTAAGCGCATATACCCTGCCCACCGGGAACAGCAGCTGTTTCATATCCGAAGCAGCATTCGCGTGCTTTATAAAAACCGAACAAAAAACAGAGGCAAAAAGAACCGCCTCTGTCTTTCCGTTTTCTTATGCCTCTGCCGCCGGAACCTCCTCCATATTTTCGGGTTCCTCTTCATCCAGCGCCCTGCTGCCTGCGATAAAGACGCCGCCGAGCAGTGAAATCACTCCCATGATAACAAAAATCCATTTTGTCCCGGTGTACCCGACTACCGCGCTCACAAGAAACGATGTTACCGGCATGGAAGCCATGCTGATCGCAGACGTAATCCCGCCGACCCGCGCCAGATATTTTTCTTCCACATACTTGATCAGCGCCACATTTGCCAGCGATATGCTCTGCGATACAAAAACGCCGAACAGCACGCTCAAAACCGTTACCCAGCCGTACATAAACCATTTTTCACGGTACAGGGGCTGGCATACGATCAGACCAAGATAAAATACGCCGACCGCCATTCCGCTCACGAAAAAGATCATTTTTTCGCTCAGCCTTTTCTGTACTGCCGGATAAATTGCCGAACCTGCGATCATTCCCAGCGTGAGCGCAACTCCCAGAATAGACAGGATTTCTGCCCCACCTCCCAGCACTTCGCTTGCCAGAGGAGCCTGCAGGCTGTTGACCGGCACGACGAGCACATTTAAAAAGACGCAGATCCCGATCATAAAGCAAAGCTTTTTACGTTTTTTCACATAATCAAAGCCCGCTTTCAGGTTTTCCATATAGCCTTTCTGGTCAAAACGGACTTTTTCTGTTTTCTGCTCCTTTGTATTAACAAGCAGAATGATGCCTGCGGATGCAAAAAATGTCGCCATGTCGATATAAATTGCGCCGGACACGCCGATCACGCCGATGATCACGCCTGCCGCAGCCATTCCGATCAGCTGCATTACCTGCGATAATGTCGAATGCAGGGATAAGCCATATTCATAATATTCCCGTTTCAAAAGCCTCGGCGTCAGCGCCGTGTTGGCAGGCCCACGAAACGCTTCCGCTGTCGAAATGATCAGCGTAGACGCCAAAAGCATCCATGCCTGCAAAATGCCCGTCAGATAAAACGTCGCGATCAGCGCGACACAGACGCCCCGGATCAGATCCGTCACGACCATAATGCGCTTTTTGTTGCGCCCTTCCACCCAGACGCCCGCAAGCGGCGTTACCAAAACGCTCGGCACATTATTGGCGCCGAATATGACCGCCGACCACACCGCATTTCCGGTCAGCTCATACACGATCCATGTAAACGCGATCGCGTCGATCGAATCACCGAAACGGTTGATCAGCGACGCGAGGATCATTTTGCAGTATTCTTTCTGCCCGAGGACATCCCGATAGCCGATGGATTTTTTCTTTTTTTCTTTCATTCTCTCTCTCCTCACTTTGATGTTGTAAAGAGACAAAGTGATTATATATCCCCCCAGAAAATTTTTCAAGTTTTTTCAAAGACTCTCTTATAAAAATTAGAGCAACGCACAAATATTTTCTGCATTGCTCTAATTTTTATAGCCTCCACATCTGTGTGCAGTACTTTTCATACTCTTTACTATGCGATACGGCAATAATCATCATTGGATTCTTCTCCATAAATTGCCGCAATCCACCTAAAATTTTGCCTTCCATTTCTTTTCCGACCGCACTCGTCGCCTCATCTAAAAGAAGTACTCTTGGTCTGCGCAATAATATCCTCGCAAGACAGAGACGCTGCCTCTGACCGCCTGAAACATTATGTCCTCCCTCCGTCAGCCTGTAATCAAGTCCATGTTCCCTCACAAAATCATCCATATAGACAATTTTTAAAATTTCTTCAATTTCACTCCTGCTATATGTTTCTCCTAACGTCAGATTTTCTTCTATCGTCCCTTCAAACAGAAACGGATCTTGAAACAGCATTTGGACATTATCATAATAACTGTGTCTGGAAATATTCTCTATATCTGTTTTATCCGCAAAAATTCCCCCATGTTTTACCTGATACAGCCCACAGATCAGCTTCAATAATGTTGTTTTTCCGCAGCCGCTTTCTCCTGAAACAAATATAAAATCCCCAACCACTGCTTTTTGAGATAAATTTTTCAAAATCTCCTTATTTCCCCATGAATAAGAATCTATTTGTATCGACATTTCATCTATATTTCCGGACAGTGTTAATTCCCCATCTGGCTGATTTTCTTCAAACAGATAGTCATAAACTCTTTCTGCGCTTCCCAGTGCCTGCTGCTGTCCCTGATACAGATCTCCCATATTATTCAGAGGTTCTATCAAATTCTGTACCAACGTAAAAGCCGCTACGATCATCCCGATTGATAATTTGCCCTGATATACCAAAAACGCGCCCGCTGCAACTGTCATGATCGGGAAAATAATTTTCATTACATTACTTAGTGCGCCATTTAACACTTCAACAAAAATTACTTTTTTAACCTTTTCAAAAAATTCCCGCATGACCTGATGCTCAAATTTTTCCGCAAAATACTGCTGCTTATCCAATACGATAATATCATATTCTGCCCTGATCTTCTCGCTCAGGCTTTGCGTTAATCCTGCAACGCCTTTCTGCTGTTCGCGGAATGCTGTTCTCATCTTTCCATTCACATAGGTCATGAAAAAGTAGTACACAGCGCTCACACCTAGTATCATAAAACCAAAGGTTACGTTCATCCTTATCATCAAAAAAAGGAATATCTGCTGTGGTCTGAATTCCTTGAACAGATCCATCAGTTGTCTATAAGTTGCTTTTTTCTGCACAGCTCCCGTCCCATTTTGCTTTTGTAACCTTCTTCCATTCTGCATATCTCCTTTCCACTGAAATCCCGCTTTGTTTTCCAGCTTCATATAGAAAACGGATTATCCCTTAAAAGTGTTGTTGTTTTTTTATATATCTTCCACTTCTTCATAACATGAAAAGGCAATTCCGGTCAAACAAAAAAACGACCTCATCAAAGCCGTTTTCATGTCTCTTATCTAATCATCACAGTGCCCCTTGCACGAAAAAATTAAAATTGTATTATCCTTTACCGTATCCAAATCCCTTTGTATTACCATTGACGGCATAATTACTCCTCTAGTAATTCGTGTTCCGCAAATTTAATTTTCCCTGATTTATAATCTGCCATTTTTTGTTCCAGATAACACATATTGCTCTCAGAATAGAACGGATCAATGGCAACGCCAAAAGGGATTCTTTTTCTCTGCCGACCTTCTTTGCAAACACAGTAAATGCCGAACTCATGGAAAGCCCCAGTTCATTGCAAACCTGTTCCATATTCTTTTCCACTATACATCCCGTCCCCATCTGTGTACAATAAAATCAAAACCAAACCCAAAAAGGAGACTCCCCATGCACATTCAACCCGCGCGGCTTTCCGACCTGCCGCAGATCCTCTCCATTTATGAAAACGCCCGTTCCTTTATGGCTCAAAAGGGCAATCCTACCCAGTGGATAAACGGTTATCCCGACAGGGCTGTTCTGGAAAATGACATCGCGCTGAACAGGCTTTTTATATGTAAAAAAAACAGCCTCATCGAAGCCGTTTTCATGTTCTGGATCGGAGACGATCCCACCTATTCCCATATCGAGGACGGCGGCTGGAAAAATGACCGCATTTACGGCACGATCCACCGCCTCGCCTCCGCCGGACGCATCCCGAGGCTTGCGGATTTCTGCATCCGCTGGTGTGCGGATCAATGCGCCCTGCAAAATGCGTCGCTGCGCGGCGACACCCACGCGGACAACCTGCCGATGCAGGACGTCTTTGCCCGCAACGGCTTTCTTCGCTGCGGCGTCATCTATACGGACGACGGATCGCCGCGCATCGCTTTCCAGCGCGGCTGACCGCATCCATAAACAATTTTGAAACAGGAGGACTTATCCATGTATCAGGCATCCGACAAACGCTACGCATCCATGCAGTACAACCGCTGCGGCAAAAGCGGGCTTCTGCTTCCCGCCGTATCGCTGGGCTTATGGCACAACTTCGGCGATACCGCATCCTATGAAACCATGAAGCAGCTCTGCTTTACCGCCTTTGACAACGGCATTACCCATTTCGATCTGGCAAACAACTATGGCCCCGCGCCCGGCAGCGCAGAGAAAAATTTCGGCAGCATTTTAAAGGACGGCCTCGGCGCTTACCGCGACGAGCTTCTCATCAGCACAAAAGCCGGATATGAAATGTGGGACGGCCCTTACGGCAACTGGGGCAGCCGCAAGTATCTGCTGGCAAGCCTCGACCAGAGCCTTCGCCGCATGGGACTGGACTATGTGGACATTTTTTACCATCACCGGATGGATCCTGACACTCCGCTGGAGGAAACGATGGGCGCGCTGGATCAGGCGGTAAAAAGCGGAAAAGCGCTCTATGCCGGACTGTCCAACTACGACGGGGCAGCCCTCGAAAAAGCCTACGCGATCCTGGACAGCCTGCACTGTCCTTTTATCATCAACCAGAACCGTTATTCCATTTTTGACCGCACCATCGAGCAAAACGGCTTAAAGGATACCGCACGCCGCTTAAACAAAGGCATCATCTGCTTCAGCCCGCTGGCGCAGGGAATGCTCACAGACCGCTATTTAAACGGCATCCCGCAGGACAGTCGCATCCGCACCGACGGACGCTTTTTGCAGGAAAACGCCCTGACCGACAAGCGGCTTTCCCAGATCCGCGCCCTCAACGGGATCGCGCAGCAGCGCGGACAAACGCTGGCGGAAATGGCGCTGGCATGGATTTTGCGCGACGGCGCTGTGACAAGCGTGCTCATCGGCGCATCCAGGCCTTCCCAGATCCTCGACAATATCGGCGCGCTCAAAAATACCGCTTTTTCAGCAAAAGAGCTGGCGGAAATCGACCGCATCAGCCAGGGGTAACGCCGTCGCTTTCCGGGTCATCCGGCGAAAGCATTCTTTTCTCAGATCAGCCCGTAATGCTCCAACGCCTGACAGATCCCATCCTCCGTCACTTTGCCGGTCTGGTAGCTGCAGTACGGCAGGATTGCCGGCGCGCACACGCCCATGGCGATCGCATGGGGCACGGCTTTTAACATCGCAAGGTCGTTTTCGGAGTCTCCGATGGCATAGCAGTTTTCATCGGGGATTCCCAACGTCTTTTGCAAAAACCGGATGCCCTCCGCCTTATCGCTGCCGACCGGGACCATTTCCAGATAGCGCGGCCCCTGCGGCGTCGCGGTAAAATCGCCCTCCGCATATGCCCGCAGTCCTTCTGCATCGTCGTTTTCCCGCAGCATACAGAAAAACTTGTCAAACGAAACGTCCGTTTCCTCCGGCTTTTCCGGGAAATCGCTCACCCTTGATCCCACATCCTGAAAATTCGACACCGACTGCCCCAGCGCCGGGCTCATACAGCGGCTGTCGTAATACACTGCGTCCTGCGCCTCAAAAAACGTCGGGATCCCAAGCTTTCTCAGCTCGTAAATGATCTCCACGCATTTTTCATGGGGAATGCTTCTGGAATAAAGCGTCTCGCCCTCATAATAAATGTGCGTGCCGCATCCGCACACATAACCGTCAAAACCGATGTCCAAAATTCTCTTTTCAATGCCTGCCATCGTGCGCCCCGTATTCAGAAACGCCAGATGCCCGTTGGCTCGCAGCCGCCGGATCGCCTCCACCGTGCTTTCCGGGATCGTATGCGTCGCCCCGTCCACGATCGTCCCGTCTATATCAAAAAATACGATTTTTCGGTCTTTACTGTTCATCTGTCCAAAGCTCCTTTTCCTGTAAAAATTGAAGGATCTCCTCTTTTTTTGCCCCCAGAAAGCCCTGGATCATCGGATTTCTGCCGCCGCCTCTCCCCTGCAGCGCGCCGTTTAACTCTTTTCCAAACGAAGCAATATCCATGTCCTTTGCGCAGATCACATACTGATAGCCGTTTTCATCCTCCCCACAGAATACCGCCGCAAACGCTGCCTTTTTCGACAGCCTGTCCGACAGCTTCCGCACATCCACCGCAGAAAGCCCCTGCTCGAACATTACGCAAAAACGGCTTCCTTCCGGCACGGCGTCCGCCTTTTCCTCCAGCAGCCGCATTTTCAGGACGCCCAGTTCCAGCTTGAGCGCGTTTACCGCCTGAAGCTGCTTTTCCACCGCATCCGCCGTATCCTCCGGTTTTGCCGACAAAAGCGCCGAAATCCTGCGGATATTCTCAAAGCGCACCGCGTAGTCGTCCAGCGCCTTTTTGCCGATCACAATATTGAGCCTGCTGCCGCCCTTAAAGCGTTCCGACGAAATGACCTTGACCGGCCCGATCTCGCCCGTCCGCGCCACATGAGTTCCGCAGCACGCGCACACGTCCGCGCCGGGGACTGTGACGATGCGGATCGCCCCGTCCAGCTCCTTTTTGCTGCGGTAATCCAGCTTTGCAAGCGCTTCCTCATCCGGATACTCTGCAAGGATCTCTGTATTTTCCATCACCTTTTCATTTGCCAGCCGCTCTGCCTCTGCCACGTCCTCTTCTGTCAGAAGCTTTGAAAAATCAATGGTTACAAAGTCCTTTCCCATGTGGAAGCCCACATTGGAGCAGCCGTGCTTTTTACAGATAATGCCGGAAATGATATGCTCCCCGGAGTGCTCCCGCATATGGGTCAGCCGCCTCTCCCAGTCGATTGCGCCATGCACCCGCGCGCCTTCCTCCAAAGGGGCGCTGCACAGATGACACACCCTCCCGTCCTTTTCCTGTACGTCTGTGACGGACACATTCCCCAGCGTCCCGAGATCGCACGGCTGACCGCCTCCTTCCGGATAAAATGCGGTCTGATCCAGAAATACCTCCCAGCCGTCCGCCGACTGCCTGCATTCTGCAACCTGCGCCTCAAATTCCGTCAGGTAAGCGTCTTCATAATACAAACGTCTCGTCATTTCCTTCGTTCCTTTCCGCATACGGTTTCTTTCCCGTATGCGATGCTTTTTTCGTATGCGATGCTTTTTTCGTATGCGATGCTTTTTCCGCATGAGCCGCCAGCGCCTCCTCAAAAAAACGGACGTATCCGCTCCCGTCCTCTTCCAGCCCGTGCTCCGTATCATAATAATGCCGCCCCGTGCGGCAGTCCGCGCTGATCGCGTCCAGCGGAAAGCCAGCCAGCTTCTGCGGCCTTTCATCCGTCGTCAGATAAAATTTGTCCCAGCTTAATTCCGACGCTTCGCTTTCATAGATCTCGTCCTCCGAAAATACGAGGCACAGCGCGTTATGGTACTGCGCGATGCACCGCCCGCCGAACCGCTCCGCGATGCCCTTATAATAGGCGCGCATCTCGTCGTCGTTTAAATTTTTCCCGTTGACCCGGCGCACATATACGCCCGGCTGCTCCTCCTCAGACAGTCCCTCGATGTAAAGCCCGCTGTCCGCCGACAAAACCGGAAGCCCGCATATCCGGTGATAGGCAAGCGCTTTCTGCCGCGCATTTTCCAGCGGGTCTTTCCCGCTCTCCTCCGGCTCTTCCCAGCAAAAATCCAGCTCCTTTAAGCCAACCAGCCGGATTTTTTCAAATCCGGCCAGATAGCGCTTCATGATCTCCAGCTTTGCGGCGTTTCCCGTGCCGTAAACCAGCGTCATTGTTTCAAAATTTTTCTTTGTCATCCGTATCCCTGCAAGCTTTAATAATTTTCTGCCTTCACTTCAAAATATGCCTGCGGATGTGCGCACACCGGGCAGACCTCCGGCGCTTTTTTGCCGATCACCACATGGCCGCAGTTGGAGCACTGCCAAATAACGTCCCCGTCCTTGGAAAATACCATGCCGTTTTCCACATTTGCAAGAAGCTTTAAGTATCTTGCCTCATGCTCCTTTTCGATCTCCGCCACCTGCTCGAACAGCCGCGCGATGTCGTCAAAGCCCTCCTCACGCGCCTCCTTTGCAAAGGTCGCATACATATCCGTCCACTCATAATTTTCGCCCGCCGCGGCAGCCTTTAAGTTCTCCGCCGTGCTGCCGATGCCGCCGTTTAACAGCTTGAACCAGATCTTTGCGTGCTCCTTTTCATTGTTCGCCGTCTCCTCAAAGATCTTCGCGATCTGCACATAGCCGTCCTTTTTTGCCTTCGACGCAAAATAGGTGTACTTGTTGCGTGCCTCCGACTCGCCCGCAAACGCCGCCAGCAGGTTGGTTTCTGTCTTGCTTCCCTTTAATTCCATGTGTAAATCCTCCTTTTCTATCAGGGATCTTCCCTGTTTAAAAGTATGTCCCGAACGGGTCAGGATACACTTTTTTACAAAACGTTATTTCTGCCGGACAAGGCAGCGCTTCCTGAAAAAAGAAATCCCGTAGCATAAAACGCTGTCATAATCATCTTCCAGCGCTTCTGCATACTGCCGTTCGTCCATCTGCTTTAAAGCTGCCTCGCAGCTTTTTTCCATGTCCTGCAGGGACTGCGCATATTTTGCTTCAAATACCGCCGCCCTGCCGTTTACCGGATCGTATACGGCTACGTCGCTTCTGCCCTCTCCGTGCTCCCGGTTGGATTCCACCGTATATCCGGCTCCCGCAAATATCCCCGCCAGAAACGCATGATAAAAGTCCTCCCGATAATCATGATAGCTGATCGTCCTTCGCAAAAGCCTGCTCATTTCTTCCGTCAGCCCTTCGCTGTCCCCGCTCCATACCGCTTCAAAAAGCGCCCTCCGGTTCCATTCCTTCGCGCTGTCGTCAAACCATTTCATGATCGTCGTCTCAAAAATTTCCCGTATTTCTGCATTCGGGATTTTCAGCGCCGACATGCCTGCCGGTATCAGGACGTCCTGCGCTGCCCCGTCATCCTTTGTCAGATAACCGGTCAGATACAAAATGCTCCACAGATTATCCTCCGATGAATGGAGATAATCATAGGTCAGCTCCTCTTCGATCTTCTGCACGATCATCCCGCCGGCAAGCAGGGTTTCCAGCTTTTTTGTAATACTGCTCCCCGCATGGTCTATAAAAGAACGGATAATCGCGTTATCGCTCGTATTTTTCCAGTATCCAGACGGTTTTGCCAAAGGATCCGAAATCAGCGCGTTCGCATAATTCATCACGTCCCATGGACAATAAACATCCGTATTCCCAAAGCGATAGCCGTCATACCACAGCTTCATCTCTTCCCTGCGGTCAAAGGCGTCCAGCTCCCTGAGTATCCCGTCCACATCCTTCTGCGTAAATCCGAAATATTCATTGAGCCGCGTCGATGAAATCGTATCGGAAACAAAATTATTCGTTCCGGTAAAAATGCTCTCCTTCGCAATTTTCAGACAGCCTGTGACCACCGCAAGCTGCAGGGCGTCGTTATCCTTTAACGCCGTCCCCAAAAGCGCCTTCATCACTTCCAGCATCTCTTCATAATATCCGCCGCTGCTCGCCTTTGCCAGCGGAACGTCATATTCGTCCAGCAAAAGCACAACCCGCTTCCCATAATGATCCCGCATCATACGCATAAGCAGCGAAACAGCCGTCTTAAGCATATCGTCCGTGGGACTTCCGTCAACCACATCCGCCAGCTCCCTGAAAATCTTGCGGTCATTTTCGTTTACCCGCAGACTGTCTGCAAGGCTGGCGTGCCTATTATACAATTCCGCGATCCGGCTGCGCAGCATTCCCTTCGCAGACTCAAAATTCCGCCCGTCCACATCCTTAAACGATAAAAAGATAGTAGGACAGCGGTTCATCCACTTTTCACAAAGTTCTGTCTTTTCCGAAATTTCCAGCCCCTCAAACAGGATCCGGCTGTCCTTTTCAATATCCAGAAAGTCGGCGAGCATGTTCATCGCAAGCGTTTTGCCAAATCTTCTGGGGCGGGTGATCAGCGTGACCTTTACCGCCTCCGTTTCCAGAAGCTCTGAGATCAGACCGCTTTTGTCCACATAATAATATCCGTTCCGCCTGATTTCTGAAAATGCGGAAATCCCCACCGGAATATTTTGCTTTTTCATGCGCGCGCTCCTTTCCTGTCCTTTCCCCTATCTTACCACGCGAAAACGCCCTTTACAAGCAACAGTAAAGCTGTCCGTCCGGCGCGACGGAAAGCTCCATACTGCCCGCCTGCTCCCCTGCCTCCGGCTTTGGTCTGCGCCCGCGCCGCTTCTTCTCCGGCTTCTTTTTTACGGGCTTTCCCTTTTCCAGCGCCTCGTACACGCGCAGAAGCTCCGCCACGCTCCACGCCTGCGCAAAACAGCCCTCCGACGTATTCGGCTCTTCCCCGTCGTACACCTCCGCAAGCTGTCCGGCGCAGCCTTCCCGCAGCGCGCCCTCTATCCCCGAAAGCTGCCGGTACACCGTCTCCTTTGCCTCGCTGCTGTAATGATTTACCTGCAGATACGCCAGATAATAAGCGCCCAGCGGAAATGTCCAAACCGTTCCCTGATGGTACGCCAGATCCCTCTGCTTCATGCTGCCGCCGTAGTGCGGATGAAATTCCGGGTCGTTTTGTTCCAGAGAGCGCAACCCCCACGGCGTATAAAGGCTCTCAAACACCCGGTCTGTGACCGCCTTTTCCTGCCGCGCTTCCAGCATCGAAAAACGCTGGGAAACCGCCCAAATCTGATTGCAGCGCACCTGAAATTTTGCCCGCCTGCGGCGCTCCTTTTCTACTTCGCAAATCCCCGCTTCCTCAATCGGGAGCACGTCGTACAGACAGTTTTCCTCCTCATTCCAGAACTTTTTGCAAAAGCTTATTTTTACCCGCTCCGCCTGTTTTTTCCAATGTAAGCCGTCCTTTCCGATGCGTTCCGCCAGCTCTGCCGCCGCGCAGAGCGCATTGTACCAGTAAGCGTTTAACTCCACCGCCTTGCCGTGCCGCGGCGTCGGCAGGACGTCGCCGTAGCGCACGTCCATCCACGTTACCTGCTCCATCCCTGCCCCCGCGCTGATAAGCCCGTCTGCGTCCATAAAAATATGGAAATCCGTACCCTTTTCATACCAGCCCAGAACGTCCTCCACGACCGGAAAAGCTTCTTTTATAAAATCCACGTCCTCCGTCCGCAAAAAATACTCATACACCGCGCCGATAAACAAAAGCGATGCATCGGCAGTGTTATAAATCGGAGCCTGCCCGTTTTCGGGGAACATATTCGGCATCAGCCCCCTGCGGCAGTATTTCATAAAGGTGCGGAAAATATTTTTTGCATCCTCAAAGCGCCCTGTGGACAGACAGCAGCCCGTCAGCGCGATCATCGTGTCCCGTCCCCAATCCGCAAAAAAGGGATAGCCCGCAAGGATCGTTTTTCCATTTGTGGACCTTCTCTGCACTACGAACTGATCCGCGCTGCGCACCAGCTCCCGCGCGCATTCGTGCTTCAAGCCCGCCTGCTCCAAAAGCGTCCGCTGCCTTTCGCGCTCCCGCTCCTGCAGCTTAACGACAAGCCCTTCCGCTTTCCCCTCTTTCAAAAAATTCCGTTCCAGACTGTACGCCACTTCCAGCTCCCGGCTCTCCCCTGCCCCGATCCGCGCCGCCAGCCTGTGATTGGAAAACGCCCGTCCGACCGCGTTTCTCCCGTCGCGGCTGTCATGGGCGTAATACAGATCCTCCGTCCACACCGGCACGATCGCCTCCGCAGAAAGGTTTGTCCCGAAATAAAGCGTCAGCCCGTCGGACGCCACCGCCCCGCAGCAGCCCTCCTGCTGCTCGCTGCACTGTAAGGAAAAGCGTTTTCCCTCCGGTATCCGCGCCCCTTTTTCCGCAAACTGAAACAGCGGCGTCAGCACGAAACGCGCCTCCCTGCGCCCCCGGTTGCAGATCCGGTAACGCACGGCGACCGTATTTTCCCCATACGCCATCGCCATCGTTTTTACAATTTCCACGCCCTGCACCTGATAGACCCACTCCGGAAAACCGTCCTGCACAAACGACTGTAAATACTGCTCGCCGCGCACATTTTTCGTATAATCCACATACTGCTGGGAAGAAAGGCTCACTTTTCCACCGTTTTCCCCATCTTCTGTCCACACCTCTTCCTCGATCCGGCTCACGAGGCTGATCCTCTTTGCGGGCGGCTCCGTACAGCCCATGAGCACCGCCTGATCGCTGCGCGCATTCGCCCCCGTGACCGTCTGCGCGCAGAAGCCGCCCAGCCCGTTTGTCAGCAAAAATCCGTTCTCGATTCCCCTGTCGGAATTTTTCCAATCCGACTTTCCGTATATAAAACGCATGTTTTGTCTACTCCGTATTCCGATAATAATTTGTTTTATCCTACCATAGAAGCCCGGGGTTTTCAATCAACGCCGCATACAAACACGGCACGGTCTGCCGCCGGGATCCCCCGCGCGCAAAACCGTGCCGCCCTGTTTTTTGCTCTTATTTCCAACCGATGCCGTCCGCCGCCGTTAAAGCTCCTGCCCTGCGTATCTTCTTACGCCTCCAGCAGCTCCTTTACGCACGCCGCGATCTTCTCATCCTTGCAGTTTGCAAAGAAATACTCCTGAAAATGCCCGCCTGCAACCGCGCCCTTTACCAGCTCGCGGTCAAGATTTTTCAGTATCGTGCAAAGGTCGTTGTGCGTTACCTTTTTTACCTCGTCAAGGATCTTCTTGTTGCGCTGCTCGGGCACAACCCTCTCCTTCGGATAGCCCTGTCCGCTCTCGCCCTCGAACAGCTTTTCAAAAATATACTGTAAATTCAGCTCCGCGCCCCAGCCGAAGCCCTTCGCAAACGGAAGCGCGATCGCGTTGCCGTCGTTGATCTGCGCAAACATATACGCATCGGAAGGATCGACGATATGCCCGCACAGCACGCCCGGAAATGCGTTGCATGCCAGCATCGCGCCCTCGCCCGTGCCGCAGCCCGTCACAACATAGTCCGCCGCGCCGGAATTTAACAGAATCGCCGCAAGGATGCCGTTCTGGACGTATGTAAGCTGGTGCTCATCCTCCGCGCTGTACATCCCGTAATTAAATACCTCGTGACCCTTCGGCTCCACAACTTTTTTCAAAACCTCTTCAATCTGGGCGTTCTTTGCCGCCTGGCTGTTTTCATTGATCAGTGCGATCTTCATATTCAATAACCCCTTTCCTTGTGCATCTGCCCGGCATTTTCCCTTTGCCGCAGCTCCATAGGGTCAGTATAATGGCAAAAGCACCTTATTTCCAGCTCCTTTCTGATACGAAATCTTGCAAAAAGTAGCTTCTGCGGGGATGGCATCTCCTTTTTAATGTGCTAAAATGCACAATCGGTGTGCGCTTGCTGCAAGATACGATACCAGATAAGGAGTTTTTTAACCATGCAGGAACAACGACTAAAAACGAATCTTGACACAAACCTGATCAAACTGATCGCTATTATCGCAATGACGATCGACCATATCGGCGGGGCTTTATTCCCGGAATATCCCGTTTTCCGCTGGATCGGAAGAATCGCCTTCCCGCTTTTTTGCTACTGCTGACGGTCGGTATGCTGTATACCCACGACATCAAAAAATACCTGCTCCGTTTAGGGGCGTTTGCCCTCATCTCACAGCCGTTCTGGATTCTGGCTTTTAATGCGGACGATTTTGCGGGCAATATTTTCAATCTGAATATTTTCTTCACGCTGATCGTGAGCCTCGCAGCCACATGGGGCTTCAAGGAGAAAAAATGGTGGCTGTTCATTGCGGGCATCCTTCTGCTGAGCTTTATCAACTTCGACTATTCGACAACAGGGCTTGTTTTGATGTTGATTTTCTATCTCTGCCGAAATAAGCCGTGGCTGGGAGCCGTTATTTATACGCTCAGCTACCTGCCTGCGCTCAACGGATATATGGAAGACCCGCTCGCCCTGAAAATCGGCGGGCACGCCGTCGGATTTGAGATCTTTTCGCTCTTGGCTTTGCCGTTTATTTACATCCATACAAAGTCCAATCTCCGGATCTCAAAATGGTTTTTCTATATTTATTATCCGGCGCACCTTTTCGTCATTTTCCTGATCCAGCTTTTTCTATAAAGCTGCGCCTTTGCAGCCTGACGCACAAAAATCCCGGTTCTCCTGCCATCGCAAGAGTCCCGGGATTTGAATATCCTGATATATGATTCCTGTCTTTTTACTTCAAAACCGGATCCGTCAATTACTCGATGTCCTGATCCTTGATATATTCCATAACGTCGCCGACAGTAGCAAGCTTCTCCAGATCCTCGGAAGGGATCTCGATGCCGTACTCTTCCTCAAACGCCATAACCAGCTCAAACAGATCCAGAGAATCTGCACCTAAATCATCCTTAAAAGAAGTGTCCTCTGTGATCTCAATGTCGTCCATATTTAACTGCTCGCGGATAATGTCTGCGATTTTTTCCAACATAATGCTATCTCCTTTAATTCCAAATCATATTTCGATGAATGACATTTCAAAGTATATTATCCCGCTTATTAGTTGTCAACTACTTTAAGGTATTTTTTTACCAATGCGGCGCTTCCGCCCTCCGGCAGCATCCGGCTCTGCGCAGCCTCTGCACGGCTTTCTGCGTCAGCCGACTGGCGAGCGAAGGAGAATTTGCAAACGGCGCAGGGCTGTCCGGCATTCTGCCCGGGTCTTGTCTGAGCCCGGCATATGCTGTGCCGGGCGAGTTTGACCGGGCAGAATGCGTTCCGGA
>OHKY01000289.1_pt1 | contig 24884 bp, 18 predicted proteins | sample 1568941 | NCBI WGS metagenome assembly OHKY01 (sample SAMEA3879521, study PRJEB24766) | human gut metagenome | biome: human-associated habitat; feature: feces | place: USA | collected 1985/1987 | reverse complement strand
GCTGTTTGAATTCATCCGCATGCGACACTGCTGACTTTGCCGCCTGAAACAGCCAATAACGCAGTCTCTTGCGTCCTCTGTGGCTGATTTTTGTCTGTCCTTTATGCTTTCCCGAACTGCATGCCACCAGCCCCATTCCACTTAACTTCTGGATTTCCTTTACATCATCAAACCTGCTGATGTCTCCCATTTCCGCCAGTATTCCTGCCAGAATGTTTTCTCCTACACCATTGATTGCAAGGATGTTCTCTGCATAAGGTATTTCCCTGCATTTTTCATGTAGAGCACTTTCAATCTCTGCAAGCTGTTCATCCAGTCTCAGGATCTGTTCTGCATACCATTTCACTGCTTCACGCCCTGCATCCGTTCCATCCGTTAATCCAACACTTTTCTTTGCATAGCTCACGATTTCATTGGCTCTGCTGTAACCGCGTCCTCTTAGTTTTGCATTATGCCAGATATTTTTCATGCCCTCTGCTCCCAGTGCTGTGATATCCGTTGGGATAGCTGATACTTTCAGTACTTCCAGAGTAAATGCTCCATCTATTTTTCCAAATGCGTCCATGTATTCCGGAAAATAGATTTTCAGTTCCCGGTGAAGACGATTGATATTTCTTATCCTGTCTTCGGTAAGCTGATCCCTGAACATAGAGAGTCTTCTCATGTCTGCGTAAACTTTTTCTGGAAGATAAGGCATTCCGTAGTTTCCATCTTTCACAAGGTTTGCGATCAGTTTCGGATCTTTTCTGTCGTCCTTGAGCTGGCTGTTATCTTCAATCTCTTTGCTCTGCTTTACGGCATATGGATTTACCTGGACAACGCTGATTCCGTTTGAAATCATCCATGCAGCCAACGCAAACCAGTAGTGACCTGTCGGTTCAAGACCCAGTACTATCTGTTTCTTATCGTTTTTTGCCGCAAGTGCCAGCACCCATGCCTTGGCATTCTCAAAGCCTTCTGAAGTATTGCTGAACTCGAATGCCCCACTGCTTAGTTCCCTTCCTCTGACATCGATCGCCCTGATATAATGAGTCTCACTGCCTATATCGCATCCTGCTATAAGCATGTCATCCGTAATGAAGGAGAGTTTATCATTCTTGGCAAACTTACCGTTTGTTTCCAAGTCTCGCCAGGTATAGGATCTCAGTTCTTTTTTTATCGCCTCTATTTTCCTGTCCAATTCTTCTTTTGACAGAAGCGTTATTGCCTGATTTTCTACATTTACTTGCTTTTTTGTTCTTCTTGCTTTAACATTCATCTTGAATACCTCTTGTGTTTTTAGATTTTACTAACTGGCCGGTCAGTAATAATCTAAATTTACTTGAGGTATTCTTTTTGGTCAATTCCCTTTACTCTTTAAAGTATACAGGAAGCTCCTTATCCTGCAAACGAATTCTGATATGCCTCATATGCTCTGCAATGAATATCAACCAGCTCCTGCAATCCCATTTTTTCCAGCTGTTCTAAATATGCATCCCACTCTTCTTCAATTCCGCCATCTACTACCCAATGTGCATACTGTGCTTCACAATATTTATAAATATCGGTTCCCAGAGTCGTCATGCGCACCAGATCATCCTGAGGATACTGAAGTTTTGGTAACCCTACATTTTTATCATCTGTTACATATTTTTCATTAATTTTGTCTTCTGCCAGCTTAATTCCATCTCCCTGACCTTCCGGCAAGATAATTTTTTCATAAAATTCAGGATTCATATATTTCGGTCCATAGTCACGCAGTGAATTTGACCATGCAGATACATCCAATGACATTCCGTTTTCAGGAGCCTTTACAGTATATGTTCCATCTTCATTTTCCGTAATGCAATCCGGAATAGAGCCATAGAATGACTGTAAAGTATTAACGTCTGTATAAAAATCATCTGCCCACTGAAGCAGCTTATCAGGATCACTGCAGTTTGTCGTAATGATCAGCTCTCTATCAGAAATATCCGCAAAATTTGCTGCATTTTCTACATACCGCTTGCCATCCGGTCCTTCTACTGCTTCCAACGGTACAAACTGCCCTGCATTTGCTCCCAGCTCCGCATCTGCCGTCCAGCCTGATACAAGGCCGACTTTTGCTCCGCCTTCTGCCTGCTTTTTCGCCATTGCCATAGAGCCTTCCTGTGTAAAATATTCCGGATCTACAATTCCTTTTTCATACATTCCATGCATCCATTTTACAGCTTCTTTATAGTTTTCCTGTGCCGGCATAAAAACAGGTGTTCCTTCTCCGTTCAGCCCCATATAGTTATCTCCGCGGCTTACCATTGTCCCAAAAGGGAACAGGATATTTCTTAAATCCATACTCAGCACATTATTCCCTGCTGCCCCGGTGATTCCAATTTCGTTTCCGGGATCTCCATCTCCATCAGCATCTTCAGTAACGAATTTTTCCAGTACATTTTCCAGTTCCAGATAGGTCGTCGGCATTTCCAGATTCAAATTATCCATCCATTCTTTATTAAGATAAAGAATATTACCACACACACGCGGACGATTCGGAAGTTTTTTAGGAAGACTGTATATTTTGCCCTCTGAGTCCGTAACAATCGCCTTTAAAGCCGGATCTTTCTCAAATGCTGCAGTCAGATTCGGCATATTCTTTTCTATCCGGTCTGTCAACTCTACAATCGCCCCCTGATTCTGAGCCATATCACTCGCATTTAATGTTAATGAACCCAGAAACGCGTCAGGCATATCTCCTGATGCAAGAAGTAAAGATTTCTGCTCAGCCCAATCCAGATAATAATAAATCTGCCATTCAATATTGATATTATGCTTATCTTCTAACTCTTTCATCATACCACTTTCAAGGAAGTCAGACGGAAAAGCATCTGATAAACGTACTGTTGCAATTGTAAATGTCGGGCGTTCTTCCCCTTCTCCTCCCTGTTCTTCAACTGCAGAAGTCCCTGCTACATTTTCTGCCGTCAGATCTTCTTCCGGCTTATTCCCTCCACAGCCCGCCAACATTCCAAATACCATCATCCCTGACAATAAAACTGCTAACTGTTTTTTCCCTTTCATTTCATTTCCTCCTCGTTTATTTTTTGCCTGCTCACCCTTTTAGCGAGCCAAGCATTACGCCCTGATTAAAATATTTCTGTACAAACGGGTATAAGCACATAATCGGTGCTGATGATACTACGATAATTGCGTATTTGATCAAATCTGCCAGCTGCTTTGCTTCTGCCGCTGCACTTCCTGTTAACAACGCGCCAATATTCTGATTACTTATCAAAATATTTCTCAATACAATCTGTAATGGTTGCAAACTGGAATCTCTCAAATACAATAAAGCATTAAAATAGGAATTCCACTGTCCCACTGCTGCCCACAACGCAATTACTGCAACTACCGCTTTAGATAACGGCAATACAATTTTAAAGAAAAACCCGAGGTAACCGCATCCGTCCAGCTGTGCCGCTTCCCACAGATCATCAGGGATACTTGTTGCAAAAAAAGTTCTCCCTACAATAATATAATATGTTACGACGCAAAACGGTAAAATCATTACCCAAAAGCTGTCCAACAGTCCAAACTGTTTGATTACCATGTAAGTAGGAATCAGACCTCCAGTAAAAAACATTGGAATCAGATAAAGTACTGTGAGAAATTTTCTTCCATACATTTTCTTTCTGGATAATGCGTATGAGGCTGGTATATTTACCATAACCGTCATTGCTGTTCCCCCAATGACATACAATATTGTATTTTTATACCCTACCCATAATTGATCATACTCGGCCAGCTTTTTATATGCTTTTAAATTTAATCCTTTCGGCAGAAAAAAGATTTCTCCATTCGCAACTGCTGTCGGATCACTAAAAGATGCAATTACAATAAAATACATTGGATATAAAACAAGTAAAATAATAATTCCACAAATGAAATATAAAACCAAATTGAAAATTTTATCCTGCCCTATTTTTCTTGCTTTACTCCTTTCCTCTTCAGCCATTTTCTTTCCTCCCGCTCCTATACTTATACCAACGATGTATCGCTTAATTTTCTAAAAATCCAGTTAACCAGCAAAAGCAACATCAAATTAATTGCATTATTAAATAATCCTATTGCCGCAGATAAGCTATACTGGTTACTGATCAAACCCATTTTATATACATAGGTTGAAATAATTTCGCTCGCACTGCTGTTTAAAGTATTTTGCAAAAGATATATTTTCTCAAACCCAACGCTCATAACACTTCCCATTCTTAAAATAAACATAATGGTTGCCGTTGGAAGAAGCGCCGGAACATCAATGTGCAACATTTTATGCCATTTTCCTGCCCCGTCCATCGTCGCCGCCTCATATAAGGTCGGGTCTACTGCTGATAATGTTGCAATGTACAAAATACTGTCCCAACCGGCATGCTGCCATGCCTCCGTCCATACATAAATGCTTGGAAATGCTCCCGGGCTTCCCATGAGGTTTGGCAATTTCCCGCCAAAAAGTGCGAAAATACGTCCAATGATTCCTGTGCTCGGAGATAAAAACAGAATGATGATTCCGCACATTACAACAGTTGAAATAAAATGAGGTAAATAGGTCGATACCTGAAAAAATTTTTTAAACCACCTGCTCTTTATCTGATTGCACATTAATGCCAGTATGATTGGAATGGGAAACGTAGCAAAAATCGTATACAAGCTGATCACAATTGTATTCTTGATTGTAAGCCCAAACTGATAGGAATTAAAATATTGTTTAAAATATTTCAATCCTGCCCACGGGCTTTCCAAAATCCCCTGTGTTGGCACAAAATCTTTAAAGGCAATAACAATTCCGTACATCGGATAATAAACAAATAATGCTAAAATAATAATAGACGGAAGCATTAAAAGATACAGCGGCGCGCTTTCCCTGATTCCTTTCCATCCTTTTCTATTTTTCATTCATTTTCACCCGAATCCTTTCCCGGATGCCCATATGTTTTCGTTCTGTAATCCTGAATAACACCTTCAAAATTCATTCCAAAGCCAAAATCATACTCATTTCCCTGATTGTCTTTGTAACAAATCATGTCAAAGGGAGCATCCTCCATCTGTTCTTCTACCGTATCCATATTAGCGGGCAGCTGCATCGGCAAAAGCCCGGAAGGCTCTGTTCTTCCAAATATGATTTCCAAAGCTGCCTGAGGCAGTTGTCCAAACACTGCCAGCATTGCGTCCGCCTGCGGTTCTACCTCTGCAACTACCATCGGCCCCGTCATTTTCAAACACACAATAACCGGTTTATTCCCCATCCTTTCACGAGTATTCTCGACAATTTCCAGATCCTCTTCATTATTGACAGACACCGTTTTTCCCATATAAGATCTGTTCACAAAATCCTCTCTGGGATCTCCACCGGCAATGCTTTGCGCTCTGGCTTTCTTTGCTGTGTAAGGACGATATTGAAGACTTACCGGAACATATCCATTTCCTCCCGCCTCTCTGTCCTTACGCTCATATCCGCCTAAAATAGAAAATCCCGCTGCACCCGGTTGACGAATAAAGCAAATTGCCGCATCTGCCTCTTCTGGCGTTTCAACCAGAATTGCATACTTTTTTAATAAATCAACTGCTACCGGGTCTTCCCATGTTTCCTCTGCATGAATTCCCATCCAATCTGTATACTCCGGTTGATGAAGTTTTGGTACATAAATCTTTATTCCAGTGGAAAGCGGAAGCGTATGCTCCTGATTTTTTAATAAAACAATGGATTTCAGCTGTGCTTCAAATCCTTCTTTCATATAATCAGGACATCCTACTGTTTTTTCAGACCATTCCGGATCTACATAGGGATTTTCAAATAAACCAATACGAATCATATTCCGCAACAAACGTTTTGCTGATTGCCGCATTCTTCTTTGCATAAATGCTTCCCCATGCTCTTCTATTCCCATTTGGTAGGCTTTCAAAATTGGTGCTGATTCATTCAGACCGCCAAACTGATCCACACCAGCCATTAAAATTTTGTAGCAGCGCTGCTCCTGTGATAAATGCTCTACGCCCCAACACTTTCCACTATACATATCATCCGGCTCTGTTTCATCTCCGGTAATTCCCCAGTCCGTACAGACAACTTCATCATATCCATATTTTTCACGCAGCAAATCCGTAATCAGATAATGATTATAGCTGCATCCTACATTTTCGTTATTGCCTGCTTCCCCATAAATGATTGTGTAATATGGCATAACTGCACTTGCTTTTTCTGTTTTACCTTCCAGTTTAAAAGCCCCTTCTGTAAATGGCTTAAGATGCTCATCAAAACAGCCTCCTGGATAAACCGAATATTTTCCGCAAGCAAAGTGTGCATCTCTTCCACCTTCTACTGCTCCGCCTCCGGGCCAGTGCTTTACCATTGTATTCACACTATCATAGCCCCAGCCATCTTTAATTTCCCAACATCCTTCAGATGTCTGAAATCCATCACAATATGCTTTTGCCAGATCAGCGCTTAATTTTGGGCTTTCTCCAAAACTACCTCCAAACCGGCTCCATCTGGGCTCAGTGCATAAATCAACCTGCGGAGACAAAGCTGTTGTAATTCCAAGCGCCCGATACTCTCTGGCTGCTATTTCTCCAAATTTTTTTACCAGTTTTGGATCAAATGTAGCTGCCAATCCTAAAGGCTCCGGCCACTGTGAAATATCTCCTCCTGCGCCCGCATCAAACTCAAACGATACCGTTGTTCCATGTCGCGGATCCGAGCTGATTGAAACGGGAATTCCCCAGGGTAAGCTTTCTGCCAGTGATTGAAGTCGATTATTCCATTCTGCACTGTCTTTTGCCGATTTTACTGCTACCACAAGCACATGACGTAAAAAATCATTTTCCAGAAAGACCTTCTGCTGATCTGAAAGAGCATTTACCGGCTCTCCGCTTTCCATAAAATCTTTTCCACCATATGTCACCGTACCGAAATAACTGCTTCCTAATCCCGGTACAAACTGATGCTTGCTGTACAACATCAATCCTGCAATCTGTTCTATCGTTAATCTCTGCGCTAAATCCTCAGCTCTTTTTTCTACCGAAAGCCTCCAGTCTTCATACGGATAAAGCACTCCATCTCCGGCCATATCCTTAAAAAAGAACCCGTCCTGCTCAATCAGCCCTCTTCCCGATTCTTCAGACCAACATAATCTGGCTCCGTTTGTATTCTGAAATTGTTTTATATGAATTGTATTTTTTCCCATTTTCTTCTCCTCCTTGCTTTCATTATAGAAAATTTCAATTTTATCCTCTAACAAAAATCCGAAAATACGCCGCAAAAAAAGAGAGGTCTTTCTTCCTCTCTTTCTTTAAGTGCAGATTTTTGCTATCTTTATGACAGATTTTTGTCATGGTTTTGTGCTCCATATCTGCTGCGATATTCATTTGGCGTATATCCCGAAAAATCCCGGAACATTTTACTGAAATAAGAGAAATTACTATACCCTACTTCCAATGCGATTCGATTAACCGGAAGTGATGATTTTTCCAGATATTCCTTTGCCCTTTCCATCCTTCTTCGGGTAATATATGAAGGAATTGACTCTCCTACCGATTTTACAAAAACTTTTGACACATAATCTTCCGAAAGAAAAACTGTTTTAGCCAGTATGCTTCTTGACAGTTCTTCATCTAAATGCTGGTCAATATACACTTTCATCTGTTCTGCCACATCGCCCTGTTCTCTATCCTGGCATCGTTTCCCTTCCAGCTTTTCAAAACTATATGAAATAAAATGTTTGATTTCTCTCAAAGAAATGGACGCATTTCTTTCATATTCCAGAAACTCCGCACTATCAAAAATCTGTTCAAAAGCCAGATCCTGTTCACTGAGATAAACATATAGCAACTGCACAAATTCTCTTACCAGCCGCACCAGCAGTTCCCTTGTCCATTCTCCATTTTCCTGCACATAGGCTTCTATATTCCTTTGTACCGGCAATAGTGAATCTCCTCCCAGCATCTGCTTTTTCCAAATTTCCCACGGCGGCGCTTCATATGTATTCTTCTGAAGACAAAATCTTTCTTCATATAAGATTCCATTTTCATCCGGAACGCCGCATCTTTCCATTTGTTCCAAAACGCTCAGACATTCTTTTAATTTCCTAAAATACATGGTCCTGCTAAGATATATTGTGCAATTTTGACTGACCTTTTCCATCAGTTGTTCCATCAATGTCTGCACATCCTGCTTCAGTCCATCCCCTGTATTCCTGATAGAAAAAACAAGCCGCCACTCCAAATCTCCAGTTTGTATTACAGCATCAAGATGATACTCCGACTTTTCAAAAAACTCACCCATCACATTTCTGACAATAAAATCATATAATCTGATGTTTTTCCGGCTCGCTCCTCCTGTATCCTTTTCACTGATACAAAATGTCCCAAGACAAATTCTATCTGTTTCCCTATAGAGATGTTCTGACAGCGCTTTCTTCAATAACCTGTCTTCATGCATGCTTCCTGTCAAAAATTCTTCCCAAAACTCTTTTGATGGATTTTTTTGCTTTCTTTCCCCCTTTTTCTCATAAATAAAATCTACTGTTTCCCTGATTGTCCTCTCCAAATCAATGTTGGAGATTGGTTTCAGCAAATACTCCCTGGAGGAAAGCCTCAATGCCATCTGTGCATATGCAAAATTAGCATAGCTGCTCAAAAAAATGCACTCTGTATCCATCCCGCTGCTACGCATCCATTCCAACAGCTCCAAACCGCTCCCCTGAGGCATATCTATATCGCAAATAAGCAGATCTACCGGATATTCCCTCAAAACAGCTTCCCCCTGACGGATATTGAATGCTGTCAACACGACCTGAATCCCGCATTTCTCCCAGTTTACAGTTTCCTCCAGTTTTTCTACAAGAACCTTATCATCATCTACAATCAAAAGAATCAAACCTTCACTGCTACCTCTCCTCATTTTCCTGAACGCTCCCCTTTTTATCTGAAAATGCTCGTAACCCCTACCTTAGTTCTGTCGCTTTTTCGCAGGTTACCCCAAACCGTACGCACTCCCGCCCGGTCAGCGCACTGCTTCTTGCGTCCGGCTGCTGCGTGCCAACAAACACCGCATATCCGCCTGCTTCCAGCATCCGCTTCCCTTCTTCGTCGCAGAGTGAAAAAGCGCGGTCATCCAGCGTGATCTCCACCCGCTTTTTTTCGCCCGGCCGGAGGAATAATTTTTTCAGCCCCTTTAGCTGGGCGTTCGGCGTGCCGGGACGCAGCGCCTTTACATATACCTGAACCGTCTCGCTACCCGCCATGTCCCCCGTATTTTTCAGGGACGCCGTCACGGCAACGCTGCCGCCCGCCGCGATCGTATCGGTGTTAAGGCAAACGTCCGTCAGCTCGAATGAAGTATAGGAAAGCCCGTAGCCAAACGGGTAGAGCGCCTCGTTTTCCATATAGCGGTAGGTTCTGCCTTTCATGGAATAATCCGTAAATTCCGGCAGCTCCTCCAACGTACGGTAAAAGGTCACGGGAAGCTTTCCCTCCGGGCTGTATGCGCCAAAGATCAGCTCCGCCACCGCACGTCCGCCCTGCGCGCCCGGATACCACGCCTCGATGACCGCCGGGAAATGTCCGTCCTCCCATGTGAGCGCCATCGCAGAGCCCGTCATGGAAACGAGGATCACCGGCTTTCCGCTCTCATAGGCGATGCGGAGCAGCTCGGGCTGTAAGCCGGGGAAATACAGGTCGTTTTTGTCGCCGACCGCAATATCCCCGCCCATGTCCTCTTCGCCCTCGATCCCGGCGTCCAGACCCATCACGGCTACAATCACATCCGCCGCGCGGCACACCGCCTCCGCTTCCGAAAGCCCTTCCCGCTGATCCCGGCAAAGCTCGCAGCCTTTTGCATAATACACGCGCACGTCGTCGCCCACATAATCCTCGATGCCTTCCAGCACCGTAATGTAGCGGGAAGCGGTTCCCTCATAATTTCCCACAAGCGCCTTTCTGGAATCCGCATTCGGGCCGATCACGCCGACCGAACGGATCTTATTTTTATCCAGCGGCAAAAAATGGTTTTCATTTTTCAAAAGCACAAGGCTCTTTCTGGCAGCCTCCAGATTCAGCCTGCGGTTTTCGGGCGTATCCACCTGATCGTAGCCGACCGCATCCTGATCCGCCTGCCGCTCCCCTCCCAGGATGCCCAGCTTCATCCGACACTCCATCAGGTTGGTAACCGCCTCGTCCAGCCGCGCTTCATCCACATATCCGCCCCGCACCGCGTCGCGCAGATACGGGAAGGTGCAGCCGCAGTTGATGTCACAGCCGTTGTTCATCGCCAGAGCCGCCGATTCCAGCGGCGTTTTTGTCACCTTATGATGCTCGTGAAAATCTGCGATCGCCCAGCAGTCGCTGACCACATGCCCCTGAAAGCCCCATTCCTTCCGCAAAATATCCTGCAAAAGCGTCTTATTGCCGCAGCAGGGCTCGCCGTTTGTGCGGTTGTAAGCGCCCATGACCGCCTCGACCTTTCCCTCCTGCACGCACGCCTGAAACGCAGGCAGATAGGTTTCGTACATATCCTGTTTTGTCGCCACCGCATTAAACTCATGGCGCTGTTTTTCCGGCCCGGAATGTACCGCGAAGTGCTTCGCGCACGCCGCCGCTTTGAGACGGTCCGGATCGTCCCCCTGCACACCCTTGATATAGCGCACGCCCATCCTCGAGGTCAGCCACGGATCCTCCCCGTACGTCTCCTGCCCGCGTCCCCAGCGGGGATCCCTGAAAATATTTACGTTCGGCGCCCAGAAGGTGAGCCCTTTGTTGATCTCATGATCCCCCGCTTTCTGGAACGCGTTGTATTTTGCGCGCCCTTCCTTTGCAACGGTCTCCCCGATCCGCTCTGCCAGCTCCTCGTCAAAGCTTGCCGCCAGCCCGATCGCCTGCGGGAATACGGTCGCCGTGCCCGCCCGCGCCACGCCGTGCAGTGCCTCGTTCCACCAGTTATAGGAAGGAATGCCGAGCCTTTCGATCGCAGGCGCGTTATAAAGCGTCTGGCTTACCTTTTCCTCCAATGTCATCTGTGCGACGAGCTCCGCCGCCTTTTCCCGGAATTTTCCCATGATAATACCCCTCCTGCTTAAAAAATATTGTTAAAAAATCTTCCTGAAAGCAAAGCGGCCCGGCGCCCGCAGCAAATTCCTTCACAGATCTGCTCGAGAACCGGACCGCTGCCCGTTATCGTCGTTTATAAGGTTTTCCGCCGTCCCGGATTACAACGCGTTACGCGAACGGGTTTTCCGTCGGATACATCATGCCCTTGGGCTGATTGAAGTTGATGTCCTCTACCGGAACGCCGATGTATTTGAATACCTCGTACAGCGCCTTGCCGTAGTGGCCGAAGGCAACCGCCCCATGGTGGGGATAGTTTTTCTCGATCAGCACATGTCTGTAGAAGCGTCCCATTTCCGGGATCGCAAATACGCCGATGGAGCCGAAGGAACGGGTCGCAACCGGAAGCACCTCGCCCTGCGCGATATAAGCGCGCAGCATGTTGTCCGCCGTGGACTGCAGGCGGTAGAAGGTGATCTCGCCGGGCGCGATGTCGCCTTCCAGCGTGCCGTTTGTCACTTCCTCCGGAAGGGATCTTGCCATGATCATCTGGTTTTTCATGCTGCAGAACGCCAGCTTTCTGGAACAGGTGTTGCCGCAGTGGAAGCCCATGAACGTATCCTTGTGCGTGTAATCAAATTTGCCTTTGATGGACTCCTCATACATATCGTCCGGCACACTGTTGTTGATGTCCAGAAGCGTTACCACGTCGTCGCTGACAGCGGTTCCGATAAACTCGCTCAAGCAGCCGTAAATATCCACCTCGCAGGATACCGGAATACCCATGCCGGTCAGGCGGCTGTTCACATAGCAGGGAACGAAGCCGAACTGCGTCTGGAAGGCAGGCCAGCACTTGCCCGCGATCGCCACATACTCACGGTATCCTCTGTGCTCTTCAACCCAATCCAAAAGGGTGAGCTCATACTGTGCAAGCTTCTCCAAAATCTCCGGCTTTTTGTTGCCCTCGCCCAGCTCTTCCTCCATCTCTTTTACTTTTGCAGGGATCCGCTCATCGCCCGCATGCTTGTTGAACGCCTCAAACAGATCCAGCTCGGAGTTCTCCTCGATCTCAACGCCCAGATTGTAAAGCTGCTTGATCGGCGCGTTGCAGGCAAGGAAGTTTAACGGTCTGGGGCCGAAGCTGATGATCTTTAAGCTCTTTAAGCCGACGATCGCCCTTGCCACCGGCACAAAATCGTGGATCATATCCGCGCACTCGGAGGCGGTTCCTACCGGATATTCCGGGATGTATGCCCTGATGTTGCGCAGCTTCAAATTGTAGCTGGCGTTTAACATACCGCAGTACGCGTCGCCTCTGCCGCCCACCAGATCGTTCTGGGATTCCTCCGCAGCCGCGATGAACATGGAGGGGCCGTCAAAATGCTTTGCCAGCAGCGTCTCCGCGATCTCGGGGCCGAAGTTGCCAAGGTATACGCACAGCGCGTTGCAGCCCGCTTTTTTAACGTCTTCCAGCGCCTGGACCATGTGGATCTCACTCTCTACGATGCAGATGGGGCACTCGTAAATATCCGCCGCGTCATATTTTGCCTGATACGCTTCCACCAGCGCCTTTCTTCTGTTTACGGAAAGGGATTCCGGGAAGCAGTCGCGGCTTACCGCAACGATGCCGACTTTGATTTTGGGTAAATTGTTCATGATCATTTCCTCCGTTTATGATGCCTGTTTCATTATTTTTTCTGCCGCATAATTTTTTGCTGCTGCATTGCGCTTTTGGCGGCATGATTTTTCCGGTCGCATTGCTCTTTTTCCTACAGTTCGATGTTTTCCCCCACAAGGCCCATCGGGCTTTTCTCCGGGAGCCCGCCTTCGGGATGTCCCAGCAGCCATTTGTTCTTCGCCGTCAGATGGCTGTCCTCGCCGCCCTCATGCCGGAATGTAAGCTCCAGATTGGTGTCCTTTGGCAAAACGATTGCGCACCGAAAGCCGCCCTCCTGCGCATGGCAGGGCGCGTAATGCAGCGTCGTCGCATACAGCTCCACCGCAGTCCCCGCAGGCACGCGGAACGCTTTTACCAGAGCGGTGTCATAGGTAAAATCCGCCGTGATGTCCTGCTGTCTGCCCAGCAGCAAAATAAGCTCCGTACCCGCCACGTCCACCTCCGAGCTTCTGTGGTATTCCAGCGCGTTTAATTTCTGGTTGTGGCCGTTGCAGTAGCCGATCTGGATCGGCAGCTCGCCGTAGGTCTTATCCGTCAGCTCCTCATAGACCGGCAGCTCCTCAAGCGTCTCCTCGGACGCCACATAAACCACGTCCTCCGGAACGGGAGTCTCTTCCAGCTTTTCTAACAGCTCCGAAAAATCCACGTCCGCGATCACCCTTCCATATTCCCGGAAAGCCTCGTCCGTTACCTCATAAATTTCCATCCTGCAATCCCTCCGTCTGTTCTGACCTTCTCTGTCTCTGTTTTCTTTCCTGCCTGTGCCCACCTATTTCAGCCTGCCAAAAAGCTCCCTGACCGCGGGATATATCTGTTTAAACTGCGCGTAACGCTCCTCGTATTTTGCCGCAAGGACAGGATCCGGCTCGATGGTATCCACCACCTTGACGAGCGTTTTTGCCGCCTCTTCCACAGAAGCGTATTCCCCGCACGCCACCGCCGCAAGCATCGCCGCGCCATAGCCGGGGCCTTCCTCCGTTTCGGGCACGTCCACCTTCACATTCAGCACGTTTGCGATGATCTTTTTCCACAGGGGGCTCTTTGCGCCGCCTCCGCAGATCTTCGTACGTTCGATGGAAATTCCCAGCGACCTTGCGACCTCAAAGGAGTCCCTCAGCGCAAACGCCACGCCTTCCAGCACCGCCTGCGTCATGTCCGCCCGCGTCGTATCCATCGTCATGCCGATAAAGGTTCCTCTCGCATCGGGATCGTTGTGCGGGGATCGCTCGCCCATCAGATACGGCAGGAAATAAACGTGGTTTTCGCCCAGCTTTTCGATTGCCGCCTGCTCTGCCGCATAATCCTTCGTCCCAATGATCCCGTCCATCCACCATTTATTGCAGGACGCCGCGCTCAGCATGCAGCCCATCAAATGATAGTGCCCGTCCGCATGGGCAAAGGCGTGAAGGGCGTTGTTGGAATCCACGCCGAAGCGCTCCGACGAAATAAACACCGTCCCGCTCGTCCCGAGGGAAATATTGCACTGTCCTTCACCGACCGTGCCCGTGCCGACCGCCGCCGCCGCGTTGTCGCCGGCGCCCGCAGCCACCTTCACGCCTGCCGAAAGCCCCAGCTGATTTGCCACCGCAGGAAGAAGCGTGCCGACTGTTTCATAGCTTTCATATACGTCTGCCAGCTGTTCCTTTTCCACGCCGCAGATCCGGCACATTTCCTCCGACCAGCAGCGGTTTTTTACATCGAACAAAAGCATGCCCGATGCGTCGGATACGTCCGTGCAGTGCACGCCCGTCATGCGGTACGCCAGATAATCCTTCGGAAGCATGATCTTCCTGATCCGCGCAAAGTTCTCCGGCTCGTTGTCCCGGATCCACAAAAGCTTGGATGCGGTAAAGCCCGTAAAGGAAATGTTCGCCGTATATCTGGAAAGCGTCTCCTTTCCGATCACTTCATTCAGATAATCGTTTTCCTTCCATGTCCTGCCGTCGTTCCACAAAATTGCCGGGCGGATGACCTCATCGTTCTCATCCAGGATCACAAGCCCGTGCATCTGCCCGCCAAAGCTGATGCCCGCCACCTTTTCCCGATCAAAGCCCTCCAAAAGCTCCCCGATGCCCGCCATCGCCTGTGCATACCAGTCCTCCGGCTTCTGCTCCGACCAGCCGGGATGCGGGAAATACAAAGGATATTCCCGGGATACCACGTTGGCGATGCGCCCGTTTCCTTCCATCAGCAAAAGCTTTACCGCCGATGTGCCAAGATCTACTCCAATATAATACATACATTCCTCCTGCCGCCCGGTCAGCCTTCCGAAACAGGCCAGCGCTTTCTTTCTGTCCCTGCCGCCGCTTTCTGCCCTGCCCGCGCGCTTGTGTGCCCGTGCACGCAAACTCCGCTGACCTTTTTTCAAAGGCGCTCTCTGCTCCTATCATAAGTTGGCGGTTTCCAAAAATCAAGCATTCTTTTCATTTTCATGATTTTTCACAAAAATCCCGCCTTCCTCCCGCCTCCTGCGGCATATGTTTTGTGCATTTTCCTCTTTTTTGTGCGCGGGCACGTCCGCGCTTCCGCCGGCATTGACTTTGCCTCCCCGGCATGATACAGTGGAAACAGATATGCGTTGATTTTGGCGGCAGAACCCCTGCGCAGACGGGGAAAGCCGCTATTTTAAAAAAATGGAGAGACTTACGCTCCGGAATGGAGAATTTTATGGCAACGATCAGAGAAATCGCAGAGCTTGCCGGCGTGTCCCGCGGCACGGTTGACCGCGTCTTAAACAACCGCGGTTCCGTCAATGCCGCCACTGCGGCGCTCGTGCGCGACATCGCGGCGCGTCTGGACTACAAGCCCAACCCCGCCGGGATCGCCCTCGCCGCCCAGCGCAAAAACGTCAAGCTCGGCGTCCTGCTTTTTGATACCAAAAACCCGTTTTTTGAAGACGTCTGGAAGGGCGTTCTGGAAAAGGAAGAGGAGCTGGCGGGCTACAACTGCACCGTCCTCAAAAAAAGCGTCGGCTTTTCCGCCGCAGAACAGCTTGCCGCCATGAACGAGCTGGAACAGGAGGGCATCGACGGCCTTGTGATCAGCCCCTTTAACGACGCTTCCATCACGGAATGTATCGACCGGCTTTCCCAGAAAGGGATCCCCGTCATCACGGCAAATACCGACATCCACAATTCCCTCCGGCTCGCCTTTGTGGGAAGCGATTTTTACCGGTGCGGGCAGACCGCCGCAGGGCTGATGCGGCTGATCACAGACGGAGAGGTGCGCGCCGGCATCGTCACCGGATCCTCCAAGGTGCTCTGCCATACGGACCGCATCAAGGGCTTCTGCGACAGGATCAGCGAACGCTATCCGCGCATCCGCGTCGTGGATACGATCGAAAACAGCGACGACGATTTTGAAAGCTACGATAAGACAAGGGAGCTTCTGGAACGCCACCCGGAAATCAACGCCCTTTATTTTACGGCGGCAGGCCTCCGGGCGCAAGGACATCCGCGTGATCGCCTATGACAAAATCCCTTCCACGCAGGAATTTATGGAACAAAACATCATCTCCGCCGTCATCTGCCAGCAGCCCAAAGTTCAGGGTGCGAAGCCCCTGCAGCTTCTTTTCGACTACCTCATGACGGGACAGACGCCCGACCGGGAATTTTATTACACCGCCGTGGACGTCCGCATTCTTGAAAATCTGTAGCTTGTCTAAAAAAACCTCTCCGGCAGGGCGCGCCGTTTCAAGCCGCGTCCTGCCGGGGAGGTTTTATTCTGTCTTTGCCATGATCTCCGTCCAGCTGTTGATCCCGATCACGGATTTTGCAAACTCCGTATAGGTTTCGGAGCCCGCCTGATCGATGTTCTGGAATACCTGATAAATATATTTCTGCTGCCCGCCCTGCGTCGTCAGCCCAAGCGCCAGCTCCTGCGCCACCTCTTCCGCCGCGTCAGTCTGGCGCGAAAGGATCAGCGCGTCGATATAGGGATTGCTCTCCGCCGCATAATACGCATAGGCAAAAGCCGCCGCCTGATTGACCTCCCCTTCCGTCGAGGAGTATCCCAGCTCGCTCAAAATCACCGGGCGCACCTCGCCGTCCGCCGTCAAAAGCGCCTCCTGCTGCAGAAAATCCGTTACCACCTCGATATTTTCCATCGTCACAATCGACGTGTCCTGCCCATCCGTGATCAGCTTCCGGATCTTGCTGGAGGAATCCCAGAAGGTCGTGTTCGTCAGCGGGTACGCATACGGATGATGCGCCAGCCCCCAGTCAATATTCCCTTCGGAAGAAACGATGTCGTTAAAGGATACCAGCAGATCCTTCGCATCGTAATTCTGGTTCGTGGAAATATTCCTGTCCCACTGCTGATCCATCGAAACAAATACGCGCGCGTTGGCATTCATGCTCTTGATGCTGTTGTAAAAAACACGCACCGCATTGGCGTATTCCCGCGCGTAAGTATCCAGATCCACATGCTGCATATAGTTCCAATCCGTCCGCACGTTGACCTCGTTTCCCACGATCCAGTTCATCACCGTCCCGCACGTCGTATCGCGGTAGCGCTGCGCCAGAAAGGAGCCGACCGCCGCCAGAAGCTCCACGCCGTCCTCCTCCGCCGCATTAAAGCCGTAATAATATGCCGATCCGTCCCGCGAAAGCGGATGCGTGATCTGCGGATAAGCGCTGCTTTTGTTATTCAGAAGGATGGCGGAAATCGTGATCCCCTTTGCCGTCAGCCGGGAAAAGATCGAATCGTATTCCGCGATCCGCTGCCCGTTAAAGGCATAAGTCCTTCCATTATAAGTATAATAAATCGTCGGATAGAGCGCGTTTGTCGTCTCCCCGAGGATGTTGCCGATCGGAATGTTGTACGCCGCATGGTTTACATGCAGATCATCCAGCTGATCCACCCGCATCGGATCCACCAAAATCCCCTTGATCGAATCCCGCTGCGGATACGCCTCCTGATACGCCGAAAGCGCCTCCGGGTTTGTGATATACTGCGGCTCGCACAGCGGGACATATTCCCCGTCCAGCTTTACCGCCACCACAAATTTAGAATACAGCCTGGAATCTACGCTGTTTTCATTGACGCCCGCCGACAGGACGATCTCCCCGTCCTTTTGCGCCGACGCGACCGCATCCCTTTCCTGATCCAGCTCGGTATCATACATATCCATTTCCATCAGGTAAAAATAATCGTCGTCGCTGGCAGGCTTTCCCTCTGCCGACGCTTTCAGCACAAAGCTCCCGCTTCCCGGCTCGATCTCACACGACTCCACCTTCACGAAATTACCGATATTGTCCTCCGTCAGCTCCACATACTGCTCCTGCGCCTCTGTTTCGCTCTCCGTTTCCGGTACTTTTTCCGCTGCTTCCGTCAACGCAGTCTCTTCTTCACTGCCTGCGCTCTCCGTCTCCGTGCTTTCTGCCAGCGCAGCTTTTTGTGTGCGGGCACTCTCCATCGCCCAGAACAGCCCGCCGCCGACAGCACCTGCCGCTGCGAGCACCGCTGCGATATAGACCGCCGCAAGCTTCCTTACGTCTTTTTCTCTCTTCTGCCTTCCTCTTTCTGCCGTTTTTTTGGTTTTTTCGCTTTTCTTCAAAATACTCCCCTCAAAAAATAATCCATTCTGTCCTGCCGCCGTGCAGTATTTTACGTCCGCACGCTTATCTTCTATAATATCATCCCGAAAAAACAAAATGCAAGCGTCTTCATGGAATCTTAAAGAATTCATGTAACAGTTCAGCCCTATCGGTTTGTTCGGTCGAAACCATGCATGCACAGTTTCGACCGTGCATGCCGATATGGGCTGAACTGTTGCAACTTTATTTTTCGATAATGATTGACTGCTTCCGCAAAATTGCGTAAGATAGGGGCGACAGGGGCCGCCTGAAACGGGCGCATTTTATGCGTTGTGTGCCGGAGCGTGCCCGGGCAAAATTTATTTTCAACCAATCGGAGGGAAAAAATGGGTACGACAGCAGAAGAAAAAGAAGAAATCGTACAGGAAGGCGTCCACAACTACAGCGCCGCCAAAGATTATGTCTGGCCGAAGGAGCCGGAGGTTTTAAAGCAGCTGGAATGGTTTCAGGATCAGAAGCTTGCGCTGATGATGCACTGGGGCCTGTACTGCCAGCTCGGCATCGTCGCTTCCTGGGCTTTGAGCGACAAGGATTCCGTATGGTCCCGCCACCAGATCAACTGGGCGGACGGCGAGACGTTCAAAAAACAATATTACGATCTGAACAAATCCTTTAACCCGGTACGCTTCCAGCCTGAGGAATGGGCGCAGATGGCTGCGGACTGCGGCTTTAAGTACCTGATCCTGACAACCAAGCACCACGACGGCTTCTGCCTGTGGGATACCAAATACAGCGATTATAAGGTAACCGCTCCCGACTGTCCTTATCATGTAAACGAAAACGCCGACCTTGTCAAGAGCATGTTCGACGCGTTCCGCGCAAAGGGCATCGGCATCGGCGCGTATTTTTCCAAGGCAGACTGGCACACGCCCTACTACCGCACGCCTGAGATCGAGGACTCCAAGCCAACCAACAACGGCCCCATGTACGATCCCAAGGAGGATCCCGAGCGCTGGGAAAACTTCATCCAGTACACCAAAAATCAGGTGCTCGAGCTTTGCCGCGATTACGGCAGGGTGGATATTCTCTGGTTCGACGCAGGCTGGGTACGCGAAACAAACGGTCAGGGCATCCGCTTAAACGAGATCGTTGACGAAGCCCGCAAGCTCCAGCCCTGGGTATTGTCCGTTGACCGCACCATCGGCGGCGCATACGAAAACTATGTTACCCCCGAAATGTGCGTGCCCGAGCAGCCTCTCGGCGTGCCGTGGGAAAGCTGCCTGACGCTCGGCGCAGACTTTACCTACGAATATGCAGACCGCTACAAATCTCCCCGCGAGCTTGTAAACACCTTTGTCGGCATCGTCGCAAAGGGCGGCAACATGGCGTTAAACGTAAGCCCCCAGCCCGACGGAAGAATCCCGATCGACGCGATGGAAAGCCTCTACGGCTTCGGCGCATGGCTCAAAACCTATGGCGAAGCCATTTACGGGACCCGCGCTGTCGCGCCTTACCAGTATGAAAATCTCCGCTTTACCCAGAAGGGCGACGCCGTTTACGCGTTCCGCTTATATCCGGTAGCGCAGGAGTCCGTTGAGGCGCAGATCTTCATTCCTTATGCAAAAAAGGCTTCCAAGGTAACGCTGCTCGACGACGGGACGGAAGTTTCCTTCACAGAAAGCGAAGGCGGCATTACCGTTACCGTTCCGGCAGGACGCAGAACCGGCTCCGCGCCGATCGCGCTCGTATTCAAGATCCAGTAATTTATGTCAAAAAAGGACGCTGCAGCTTTTTCGCCCAGCGTCCTTTTTGCATCCGGATTGATTCCGTTTTTATTTTCCCGCGCAGCACTTTTTGTACTTTCTGCCGCTGCCGCAGGGACAGGGCTCGTTGGGATAAATCTTGCGGCGGGGCTTTACGGGCATCCTGCCCATACCAAAGCCTGCAGATCTGTCTGCGCCTGCCGCGCTCCGTCTTTTTTCCGCTTCCTGCTTCCGCGCGTCCTCTTCCTGCCGCCATTCCCGGACTGTGTGCCCGCGCAGCCCCAGCATTCTCGTATCCGCCTGTGCCGCCGCCAAAAGCCCGGTCAGCTCCTCGCCTGCCGCAACGCCCTCTTTTTCCAGACATTCCAGCGTTTCCTGCAGATCCGATCCCAGCGAAAACTTTTTATAGACAAGCCTCATCAGCTCTTCGGCATCGTTTTCGGAAGGCATTTCTTCTTTTTCCAGAAAATCGCGCAGCCTCTCATAAGAAGCCTCTGCCGCCGGATAGCCCTGACGGCTGTACACCAGAATTTCATCCACGTCCGGCATATAGAACGAGCAGCTTCCCTGACGGCTTTCGATCCGTTTGTAGATCTCATCCGTCAGCGCTTCCTTCGGGATCATCCTGCCGTCCTGCACCACGCAGAAATTCTGCTCCTTGGGCACAGAGCGGAACACATCCATAAACTCTAACCTGCTCACGGCAAAGCCTTCCCGCTGGCAGTACATTTCATACATGACCTCGATCGGCGCAGCCCCGTACAAAAAGCTCAACATCAGCTGACAGGACAGCATCCAGTCGATCCTGCTGTACGCGCTTTTGGCGTCCGGGCAGATCACGATGCCGTATTCTCCCCGATCGCGCCGCCGCGTCAGCTCCTCAATGCCCTCTGTTTCCGCCTCCTGTATGGAAGCTGCCTCCCGGAGCACCGTATATTTTAAGCGCAGCTCCTTATTTTTTGCCGCAAGCTTTGTGGAAAACGCCTTCTGCGCCGCTTCGGACTCCTTTACGATCACAGGGAAAACGATCTCTTCCTGCTTCCCCTTTCCGGTCAGGCTTTTGTCCTGCAGGCACTCTTCCCGGTCGATCCGGTATACGCTGCCTTTTTTGTCCGCGCCGTCCGGATAAAAGCTGAACCATTCCTCGCTGTCTGCCAGCTCGCTTACAAAAGTTTCCTTCGCAGAAAGCTCTTCATAGCCGCTGTCTGTCCCGGTCTCTTCCTTCAGCCGGATCTTCCCGGTCTTAAATTCAAATTCATAGCGGGCGGAGCCGTCTGCCTCCGCCACATCGTTTAAGATCATCGCAAGCTGCGCAAATGTAATATCCGCAGGGATCAGACACCGTCTCCAGACCGGCGGCTTTTCCCCTTTTTTCGTGACTTTATACTGATAAAAATTCATGCTTCTTTTCCTTTCCTCCCGCTCCCGTTTGATCGGAATATTACCCTTTAAGTGGACAGAACAGGAAAACCTATCTTATCATATGAAGCCAAAGAGTTCAATCCTTTCTCTTTGGCAGCACCAGACTTAAAAACAGCGCCACCACAAATACGCCCGCCACGGCGTTGCCGTTGAACACCTCGCCCACCGCCGGCGGGAACGCCGCAAAAAAGTTCCCGGAGGTCTGGGTCAGCCCCACGCCGATGCAGAACGCCAGCGAAACAATGATCATCGTCCGGTCGTCAAATTCGCACTCCTTTAACATTTTGATCCCCTCGTACATGATCGAGCCAAACATCATGACCGTGCAGCCGCCCAGCACCGCCTGCGGCAGCGAATTGAAAAACGCGCCCAGCGGCGGAAACAGTGACGCCAGGATCAAAACCAGCGCGCCCATCAGTATCGTAAAACGGTTGATTACCTTTGTCATCGTCACAAGCCCCACGTTCTGGCTAAAGGACGTCAGGGGCAGGCAGCCAAAGCAGCCGGAGATCGCGCTGGAAAACCCGTCCACCGCCAGCGAGCCCTGCAGCTCCTCGATTTTAATGTCGCGTTTTAACGCGCCCGTGCATACCGCCGTCGTCGCGCCGGTCGTCTCCGCCGCGGACACCAAAAAGACGATCGCGATCGTCACAAACGCGCCCAGATCAAACACCGGCCGGTGCTCCGTAAAAAATACGAGCTTCGGAAGGCTGAAAAAGCCCACCTCCTGCACCGTCTGGGAAATCCCGGAAAAATCAATGAGCGGAGCCACGCCCGCCGCCGTCAGGATCACCGACAAAAGATAACCGAATATCAGCCCGATCAGGATGTTTAAATTTTTATAGATCCCTTTCAGCCGGTAATTTGCGACCAGACAAACGACCAGCGTAAAGCCGCCCCGACCATTCCTTCATAGCCCAGCGCCGGGTTTGTCCCGATCGTTAAAAGGCTTCCCACAAAGGTAAAGCTGATTCCCATGACGATCGGCAGCTTCGACCCGATCTTCCACACCGGATAAAGCTGCATACACGTTCCCAGTCCCGCCGTAAACATGGCGCACTGCAAAAGCCCCGTGATCTCCGCCGGGTTCAGATGCTCCCCGGTTCCCCTTACGACCACGGCGCTGCATACGATCAGCACCGGCGCAAGGTTTGCCACAAACATCGCCAGCACATGCTGCAGCCCGAAGGGGATCGCCTTCTGCAGCGGCACTCTGCCGTCCAGCCGGTAAATATTTTCCGTCCCGGCCGCCTGTTTCTTCTGTTCCATCACTCACATTCGCCTTGTTCCTTTGTTTTTTACACCCATACTATCATCATTTTTGCGGAATGACAACAAAAAGGAGCCGGCACGCTGATCTGTGGATCAGTGTATCGACTCCTCATTCCTTTACAATTCCCTGATGAAATAACGGCAGTCCATTACGCTTCCTGCGCTCCCTCAGGCGCTTCCTCCGTCTCTTCTGCGGCGGCGCTGTGCGCCCTTGTCACGGTCACGATGATCGCTTCCGGGTCGGTCGTCAGCTCGATGCCTGCGGCAGACGCGATCGGCAGATCCTTTACAAGGACAGCATCTCCGATCTTCATGTCGCCCACATCAATCTCAACCTTATCCACCAGCGCGTCGGGAAGCGCCTGAAATGCGATTTCCTCCAGCCGCTGCTGCAGGATGCCTTCTGCAACCTTCTCATGGTTGCGCAGAACGACCTCCGCCACGGAATGCACCTTCTCGCCGCTTACCAGCGCCTGAAAATCGATCTCTGTCACCTGATTTTTCATCGAATCATAATCTATTTCCTTAATCAGAACATTGTAGCTCTTCCCGTCTGCCTCCAGCGTCAGCCGGCTCCCCTTGTTGCAGGTTTTCAGCAGACGTTCCACGTCACGGGCGCACATTTTCAGCGGGACCGAACCTTCGATTTCCCTGCCGAACACATTGCCTGTCACATAGCCTTCTCTTCTGAGTCTCTTTGCCTTTACGCTCATGTCCCTTTTTTCAGCTTTTAAAGTATTCATTTATCTTTTCCTCCAATCACTGACTTCTGGTAAAGTACCTATTTCCTTGTTACAGCTGTATTATAACACTCATGGATTATCAAGATTAACCAAAATCGCATCTTTTTTGATCAATATTTTTGCTGTTTTTCAAACTTTTTTATTTGTTTTGTGCAATTTTTTATTTTTCAGTCCTTATAGATTTCCATAATTTTTCATATTTTCAGCTTTTTATTGTTCCAGATATTCTTTGATCCTGTCGATATTATACAAAGGAATATTTGTCATCCATTCCTGTTCCCGGTAATCTGACATTGACGTTCTTACGGCATATTTAGGCTTATATTTTTCACAGAACGCTTTCAGGCTTTTTGCCCTCAAATTTTCCTCCGCTTTCACTTCCAACGGAATAATCGAAGTTCTTCCCTGCTCTTTGTACCTTATGAATCAGTCCACAGTCTAAAAGCCATTGTATTGCCAGTTCAAAATCTTTTGCCCTTGATCCTTTTCTCACCTGTCCATAGATATATTTTTTATTTTTCTTCGCCAGCTGCATCGGAATCGAATTCCATACAAGATTCAGTCTTGGAACCAATGAAGTCTTGGCGTGTTTTGAAAAATCCTGTTGATAATAATTCAACAGATTCTTCTGTATCTGTCTGACCTGATTAAAATCCTTCGTTTCTACATACGTCTGTACTACTTCCGGCATGCCACCTACATAATAATATTCGCGTAATCGGTCTATATATTTAGATTTGAATGTTGTCACCATATCGGTATCCGTTCCCTGAAGAATATTTACGAAGCGTTCCTCTCCTAATGCGCACAAAAATTCCTGAAATGTCAATGGATAAAGATCCATAAAATCTACCTTTCCAACCGGAAAAGAAGTTCCTTTATGCAATGCCACACCAAAAAAAGAACCTGCTGCCACAATTGCATATTCACCTGCAAAATGCTATACTCGGATAAGAAATGTTAATGAAAAGAGGTTTGATTATGAGAGCATATGAACGACTTTTAAATTATGTAGTAGTCCGTACTCCAAGTGATGAACACAGTACGACTTCTCCTTCTTCCCAGTGTCAGTTCGACCTGGCACGTATTCTGGCAGATGAGATGACTGCCCTCGGGATTTCTGACGTAAGTCTGGATGAATTCTGCTATGTATATGGAAAGATTCCTGCCACACCAGGATATGAGAATAAACCATCTATCGGATTTATCGCACACATGGATACCGTTTCCGATTACTGTGACCATGACATCATCCCGGTCGTACACAAGAACTATGATGGCGGTGATCTGCCGCTTGGCACAAGTGGACGTACCCTTACCGTAAAAGATTTCCCGCATCTTCCATCTCTTGCCGGACGCACCCTGATCACAACAGACGGTACAACTGTTCTTGGTGCCGATGATAAAGCCGGAGTTGCCGAGA
>OHKY01000285.1_pt1 | contig 25136 bp, 16 predicted proteins | sample 1568941 | NCBI WGS metagenome assembly OHKY01 (sample SAMEA3879521, study PRJEB24766) | human gut metagenome | biome: human-associated habitat; feature: feces | place: USA | collected 1985/1987 | reverse complement strand
TCATCTGCCGCCACATATCCTTCGACATATCTTGCCGGAATTCCTGCACAGCGGTACATCAGTACTGCCGCCGTTGCAAAATATGTACAATATCCCTCTTTGCTTTCTGTCAGAAAATATTTTACAAAATCTTCATTTTCCGGCACTTTCCCCGGAAACATATTGTAAGTATAGTTTTGTGAAAGATAATCTTTTACATATTTAATATAATTTTCTTTTTGTTCCGTCGTTGTAACGCTGGTTTCTCCGAGCAGATTTTCAATCACTTCCCGTACATCATACGGCACATCAAGATAATTATTTTTTACCAGACTCTGATAAGAAACCATATTTTTATACAAAGGCGCACCACCGCCAAGATACTCATACCGCAGATACTCCAAAAGATTATTAAAAGCACTGTAACTATTCACACCGGCAATGACATTGGTTCCGTTCTGTGTCGTTCCATCCGTATACCGGAGAATATATGGTACTTTTTTTATCATCTGGTAATAACTGCCCACTGTATTTTCAATATACTGCTGCGCCTGCGCCTGTGTATCCATATAATCCACAAGATTTTCCTTCTGATCGTTTTTTAGTGTACTGCTTAGCAGCTCTGACCACCGGCCTGTATCATAATCCAGCCCGATAAACCTCGGAAAATACTGATTTTTCCCGGTACTTTGCGTAGTCACTGTCAGCAGGGTCTGGTTGCTGTAGCGGATACCATCAATTTTCCCCAGTTCCCCGTTATTAATTCCACCGTTTGCAAGGTCAACATCTGTTTCTAAATCTCCGCCGACCCATGAAAAACGGTTTTTCGCTTCTTCATTTAACACCTGAAATACCTGAAACCGTTCATAGTTTACCGGCGGGCGCACAATAACCGAAACCGTCAGTGCAATCAGACATAAAAACAAAACCATCAGTGACTGCTGTTCCCCGCCTTTTTGCCCCTGCAAAGCCGAAACACCAAGCACGTAGCTGATACACAGAAAAAATGTACAGCTGTCCGGGACTGCTCCCAGCGATACGAATAAAATAAGCAGCGGCAGAATAGAAAGCAGTGTCCCCAGCATACTGTGCAGGTAAATCACAATAACTGCTGCTGCAAATGTCACAAGAACTGCAATAAACAACACCGCTATTGTTTCCTGCATCGGCCGCGCCGCCGTTTCCTTTACGGCAATTCTGCCAAGACTCAGTCCGTATGGCTTTTCAAGGGCTGTCATACAGTCATTATAAATGTGGCAGAATCCGGCTCTTAAAATGCCAAAACTCAAAACGGACAATCCGGCAAATATAATTCCCGTCACGGTTAAAAAATGCTTTTTCCTGCCGTACAGTCCGTACACACAAATAACAGCAGCCGCCAGAATTCCAAAAATCACTGCCATATCCGACACTTGAAAAAGGGCGCATGAAGTCAGCACCCTTATAATTCCATATGATCCGATTGTTGTAAGAAGCATTCTTACGATGTAACTGATTTCACGATTTTCTTCCATGCTGTCTTACCCCTTGTTTCTAATTTCTGTCCCTTATATCTTTTCCCAAAGTTCATCGATCAGTTCCTGTAACTGTATCTTTTCCACATTGACAATTCTTACTTTGTTATTCTCATAGCTTCCTGCTGTCACAAATAATGCCTGCTGTCCCTGTGCTTCAATGTCCTTTAAATATACCGCCGCTGCATGCTCTCCTGCCCTGCTGCTGCATGGAATCTGCATCAGCCGTATCATGGCACGGTTTAATTCTGTCCGGTCATGGACTTCCAGATACTCTGCACTTTGTTTCTGTCCGTTCCATGCAAGAATCAGCGTATTCACCTCATTTTCAACGTATAAATTGGCAATGGAAGCCACTGCTGTATAGACTGCATCCATCCGGCTCCTGTACTGCGCTGTGTTCAAAATGCTTAAATCCACAAGAATCACTTTTTTTACATCAATCTGTTCTCCATACTGCCGCACAATCAAATCATCTGTACGAAGGCTTAAATTCCAGTGGATATGGTTTAAATTATCACCCGGACGGAACGCCCGCAAATCCAGAATATCCGAATCGTCATCTGCTACCGCTGAATAGCGGTATTCCTGCTGTTTTTCCATCCCCGTCCTGACCCGCGTGGATAAAACCGGCTCCGGCAGTACGGCAAGCTGGCAGCTTCCGCGAAAATTCTTTTGTGTACCAATCAGCCCCAGATAATCCTGCAAAAATACTTTTTCAATGTCAATTTGTGCGATGCCGCAGTGCTTTGGACTAAATTCCGCCATTGTCTGCTGTACTTTTTCCGTAACTCCGTCACATTGCAGCATTTCCTTTTCATTTCCAGGAGTATTCAGATAGGCCACGCCAATCTGAAACTGCTGTTTCCCTAAAAATATCACATGGCGGTTTACGGCCTTAATGCACACTGTCACCAGCTGTCCGGGATGCACTTCCTTCTGTGGAATGTTCAGATACAGCTTTAATCCGTTTGCCGCCAGTTCAAACAACACCCCGGAAATCGCCGGAACAACAATCAGCAGTACCAGCAGCAGAAAGAACTGGTATTCGACATAGATGACATTCAGCCAGAATACCCCCAGCAGACAGACGATATACAAAAGTCTTCTTTTTCTCATTTAAACGACCCTTTTCACATCCAGTTTCGGCACGGAAACGGTTTCAAGCACATTTTTTAATGCCGTTTCTGCCGTCACATTTCCATTTCTCAATCCGTTATCCACAATAATACGGTGTGCCGCAGCATCCATTAATACATACTGGATATCCGACGGCAGCACATAAGTATGTCCGCGTAAGAACGCTTCTGCCTTGGCAATCGCAAGCACCGCGATACTTCCTCTCGGACTGATGCCCTGTAAAATCTCCGGGCTGTTTCTCGTTGCCTTTGCAATCCGTGCCACATAATCATAAACCCTGTCATCGACATAGATTTGTTCCACATAAGCCTGCATTGCCATTAATTCTTCTGCTGTCAGCACCTTTTCCGAAATAATTTTCGGACTGCCGTTTGTCTTATTTTTTAAAATGGCAATTTCATCTTCCACGGTCGGATATCCCAGTGATATCTGAATCATAAAACGGTCAAGCTGGGATTCCGGAAGTTTCTGTGTTCCGATTGAACCAAATGGATTCTGTGTTGCCATGACCATAAACGGCTTTGGCAGCTCAATGCTCTGGCTGTCCACCGTCACCCTGCGCTCCTCCATCACCTCTAACAGCGCAGACTGGGTCTTTGGCGAGGTTCTGTTAATTTCATCTGCCAGTAAAATATTGCACAGCACAGCCCCCGGCTTGTACTCAAACTGCCCTGTCTGACGGTTGTATAAGTTAAATCCCGTCAGATCTGACGGCATAATATCCGGTGTAAACTGCAGCCGGTTACATTCCAGTCCCAGTGCCTTTGAAAATGCCAGCGCCATCGTTGTCTTTCCGACCCCCGGAATATCTTCAATCAGAATATGTCCCTTTGCTAAGATTGCCATCAGCAGTTTGCAGATAGCCTCATCTTTGCCGACAACTGTCTTTTTGACTTCATATACAACCTGTTTTGCCTTTTTTAAATAAAATTCTAATTCTTCCATCTCGTTTGGCATACTCTCCTCACATTCTGCCGTATCTTCCTGTATTCATTCTGCCTGTGGATTTTTAGCCTTTCTTTAATCCGGAAAGCGTGTCATAAGCCACGACATTTGTTTTGCATGAAACATTGTGATACCGCAGCTTTCCTGCGTTATTCTCATAATCGTTTTCACAGCCGTTAATACACAGTGCCAGTCCGTCCTGCGATAAATACCATGCATCCGTATCTGCAATCGTCTGTAATTCCTGTTCTGTCTGTCCGATACCGATCCATTCTTTTTCCAGCCCTGACAAGTCATTTTCTTCAAAAAGTTCATTTAAAGAGAGCTTCTTTCCTGTCTTTGCATTAAAATTTCCACCATAAACAGCATTGGTCATTACCGTAACATACGCCCCATCTTTATCGTATGCTGTATAACTCTCCGAATAATTTTCATAAATTGACACCAGATTATTTTCCGGTGCGGTCACATCGTTTAATGCCGAACAATGATATGAAATCTTTACCGGAATATCCAAATCCTTTACAAAGGCAACATTCTGAAACTGTGTCTGCGCCTGTGTTTTTAACTGTTCGATTCTGTCCTCGTAATAGCGCGTAACAGACTCCACCTCTGTTCCCTGATAATAAATTTTCGGATACGTATAACTAAACTGTATCTGTCTGTCCGATACGCTGTCTGACCCGGATGCTTTTAATGGCAGATAAGAACAGTCTGTACAAATCTGAACCGTAATATCGTCGCTTAGCTGTGTTTTTGATACTGATCTTATTGTATCATCCGTCAGCACATTTGTCATCGGTTCGACCCTGGAATTTGTCTGCTGCGGTATCAGTCCTGCCGCAGTGACAACAAGAAACATTACCGCCGCGGCTGCCAGGGGAAATAAAATCGCCGTCTTTACCGCCGGACGTTTCTTCACCTGCACACACTCTGTATAACCCTGACTTTTTTCGTCATCTTCAAACATGCCGGACTCATCCAAAATCACCTGAATCTGGCGCTTCATTTCCTGTTCACCCGGATATTTAATCCTACTCATAATCACTCAGCTCCTTTCTCATCTTTCTCACCATGGAGTAATAGCGGTTTTTTACAGCAGTTTTTGTTACCCCCGTAATCGTACTGACTTCTTCAAATGTGTAACCCTGCTGTGCTTTCAGGTTAAATATCTTCTGGTTTTGTACTTCCTCTTTTTCAAGTAATTGCTCTACCCGCTGTGTTGCCATGCGGTTTGTCACACGTTCCTCAAGATTGTGCGCATCTTCTTTATCATAATCGTCCAAAATTTCAGTCATAAGCATTTCATGGTGCTGGCGGCTTCTCATGTAATCAATCACTTTATTGCAGGCAATTCTTGTAATCCACGTCTTAAAGGACGCCTTTTTACTGTCAAACTGATATAGATTTTTTAATATCTGTATAAATGCTTCCTGCGTAAGGTCTTTTGCAAGCTCCTCATCTGAAGTTTTTAAGTAAATCTCTTTATATATTCTTTTATAATGCCGTTCAACCAACAGTTCACCTGCCTCACGGTCTTTCCCCTGTAATATGCGCCTGATAAGCGTTTCATCTGTTTCAAACACTTCCTGCCACCTCCTCTTATTCTTTATACGAAACCGGACATGATATAGTTGCAAAAAAAATGCCGTATTTTCATATATTCTATGAAAAATACGGCATTTATGAAAGGAGAAACGTAAAATGGAAAATTTATTTTTCCGTTATAAGCTTATTGATTAGAAATCTACTTCTGTGTCATAATAGCAGCACTTCAGTAATTTCTCCATTTCTTCCTGATTTGGCTGACGAGGATTAGAACCTGTACAGGCATCAAGAATTGCGTTTGCTGCAATTTCAGGAAGCTTCTTTAAGAACTCATCTTCCGGTACAATACCTTCTTCTGCCGGAAGTCCGCCTTCACCATAATGCTTGATGCAGTGCGGGATATTGAGTTCATCATTCATCTTGCGGAGCAGTTCGATGAGTTTATCAATCTTTTCTTCTGTTGTATTACCGCCTAAGTGAATGAAATCTGCAATTTCTGCATATCTCTTGGCAGCTTCCTCATTCTTGGCATTGTATTTGATAACCTTTGGCAGATACATTGCATTGGCAGCACCGTGGATAATATGTCCGCCTTCAAATGCAGCACCGGTCTTATGTGCCATTGAATGAACGATACCGAGTAATGCGTTGGAGAATGCCATACCTGCAAGACACTGTGCGTTGTGCATAGAATCACGGGCTGCCATATCTCCGTTGTATGACTTAATCAGTGTTTCATGAATCATCTTAATTGCATGAAGTGCCAGTGGGTCTGTATAATCGCAGTTTGCGGTTGATACATACGCTTCAATGGCATGTGTCATTGCATCCATACCTGTATGGGCTACCAGCTTTACAGGCATTGTTTCAGCCAGTTCAGGGTCTACGATTGCAACATCCGGTGTGATTTCAAAATCAGCCAGCGGATACTTAATACCTTTTTCGTAATCTGTGATAACTGAGAATGCCGTAACTTCCGTTGCTGTACCGGATGTAGAAGATACTGCACAGAAATGTGCTTTTTTACGAAGCTTCGGCATACCGAATACCTTGCACATTTCTTCAAATGTAATGTCAGGATATTCATATTTTACCCACATTGCCTTTGCTGCATCAATCGGAGAACCGCCGCCAATCGCTACAATCCAGTCCGGTCCGTATTCTTCCATAACCTTAGCACCCTTCATGACAGTGTCTACTGACGGGTCGGATTCGATGCCCTCAAACAGTTTTACTTCCATTCCTGCTTCTTTTAAGTAGTCTTCTGCCTTCTGTAAGAAGCCGTTGCGCTTCATAGAACCGCCGCCTACACAGATAATGGCTTTCTTACCTTCCAGTGTCTTTAATGCCTCTAATGATCCTTTTCCGTGATATAAGTCTCTTGGTAATGTAAAACGTGTCATAACTCAAAATCCTCCATATACTATGTATTTTGTTGAATGTCCCCGCAGGACTTTGTTAATTTTTCAACAATCTTGAGTTTATTATAGTATTATCTGCTGTGAATTTCAAGTGTTTTTTTTGAATTTTTTGTATGTTTTACATAAATTTTTCAATACTTTTATAAAACAGATTTTACAGTCGCTACAACATTTTCTGTTGTAAATCCGAATTTTTCAAACAGTGATGCCGCAGGACCGGATGCGCCAAAACCTGTCATGGAAACTACTTTGCCGTCTAAGCCCACGTAACGGTACCAGCCGAAATCTGAAAGCGCTTCGACCGCAACTCTCTTCCGGCATGCCTTCGGAAGAACGGATTCCTTGTATTCTGCTGTCTGTTCTTCAAATGCTTCCATACTCGGCATACTGACAACACGCACGTCCACACCGTCTTTTGCAAGTTCTGCCTTTGCATTAACTGCCAGTTCTACTTCCGAACCACTGGCAATAATGATGGCATCCGGCACTTCCTTCTTAGAATCCTCTAAGATATAGCCACCCTTTAACGCTTCCTTTGAAGAACCCTGCATCTGTGAAAGATTCTGTCTTGTCAGCACAAGTGCTGTCGGCTGGTCTTTTGAAGTAACTGCACGGTACCATGCCGCTGCGGTTTCTGTTCTGTCACACGGTCTGTATACACAGAAATTTGGCAGGGAGCGGAATGCCGCAAGCTGTTCAACCGGTTCGTGTGTCGGTCCGTCTTCTCCGACACCGATGCTGTCATGTGTAAAGATAAATGTCAGCGGCAGATTCATTAATGCGGACAGTCTTGCCATTGGCTTTGTATAATCACTGAATACAAAGAATGTCGCTACAAATGCCTTTAATCCGCCATGCAGTGCAAGTCCGTTGCCGATTGCCGCCATCGCCTGTTCCCTGACGCCGAAATGCAGATTGGTGCCTGCATAATTGTCTTTTGAAAAATCACCGGCATCCTTCATGTTTGTCTTATTGGACGGTGCAAGGTCGGCTGAACCGCCAATCAGGTTTGGCATGAGCTGTTTAATTTCATTTAAAATGCTGCCGGATGTGCTTCTGGTCGCTTCCGGTTTTTCTGCTTTCTTCCAGTAATCTTCTGAATCAAACAGCTTTGATAAATCATATCCGTTGTAATAAGCATCCCATTTTTCTGCCATATCCGGATATTCTTTTCTGTACTTTTCAAATAATACATTCCATTCATCTTCAACTGTTGCTTTCTTCTTGGCAGCTTCGTTGAAATGATCATATACTTCCTGCGGAACAGTAAATGCTTCCTTGCAAGGCCACTCTAAATATTCCTTTAAAGCCGCAACATTTTCTTCACCGAGCGGTTCACCGTGTGCGCTTGCCTTACCCTGCTTTGCAGGACAGCCATAGCCGATCACCGTATTGACCTTAATCATTGTCGGACGGGTTGTATCTGCTTTTGCCGCTTCAATCGCTGCAGCAATTTCTGCAAGATTGTTGCCGTCTTTAACTTCAAGTGTCTGGAAGCCGAATGCTTCAAAACGCTTTGTTACGTCTTCCGTAAATGCAATATCGGTGCTTCCTTCAATAGAAATGTTGTTGGAATCATAAAATACAATCAGCTTATGCAGTCCTAATGTTCCTGCGAGTGAAAATGCTTCTGATGAAATACCTTCCATCATACAGCCGTCACCGCCAAGTACATAAGTATAGTGGTCTACAATATCGTAACCGTCTTTGTTAAATACAGCGGCAAGATGTGCTTCTGCCATTGCCATACCGACTGCCATTGCCATACCCTGTCCAAGCGGGCCTGTCGTTGCTTCAATACCAACGGTATGACCGTATTCCGGATGTCCCGGTGTCAATGAACCCAGCTGTCGGAAATTCTTTAAGTCTTCCATAGAAAGATTTCCGTAGCCAAACAAATGTAATAAAGAATATAACAGCATCGAGCCGTGTCCTCCTGAGAGTACAAAACGATCTCTGTTTGCCCATTCCGGGTCTGCCGGATTGTGGTTCATATGGTTTGTCCATAATTCATATGCCATCGGTGCTGCGCCAAGCGGCAGTCCCGGATGTCCTGATTTTGCTTTCTGAATCGCTTCTGCTGATAACACACGGATTGTATTTACTGACAGTTCCTCTATGTTCTTCATAATGATTCATTTCCTCCATTTCTTATTGTGCTGCCTGTACCGGCATTTTTATTTTTTTTATCAATCTTTAAAATCTGCTTCAACAAGGATGGTAACATCTCCGTTTTCGCCGCGTTTTCTCTTTAAACCGCCAAAGAATCTTTTTGAGCCGCGTTTTTCTGCTTTTACAATTGCGTGATTGATAATTTCCTTAATATCATCCATACGGATATTATCTACATTATTACGTAATTTATCAATCTTTAAATAAAGTTCCAGCAGCGCATCATCACTGACTTCATACTGGCGTTTTCTTGCAAATTTTCTTGCCATTTCAACCAGTTCATTGACCGTGTACTGTTTTAACACGATGCGATGATTAAACTTCTGTGTCATTTCCGGATTGAAATTGAGCAGTACATTCATTTCTGCATCCGAATCCTCCAGAATAACAATCATACGTTCCGTATCCTGTTCCAGACATTCCAGCATTTCACTCATACGCTTCGGCTGGATTGCCCCCGCACCTTCAACAATCAGTGCGGTGCCTTTTAACTTATTCATCGCCTTTGCCAGTCCACGGTTATTGATACTGTCACCGGTCGTCTTTGCAATCTTACGTGTGTGTTCCGGATACAGGTAATTCACCGCACGCACAATGGCTCTTGCAAGATCAGACTTATCTGAGCTTGAATTACCGGAAATGATAATATTGCCGACCTGCGACGTTGAAATCGCCATTTCCTGTTCAAGGCTTTCAAAATATGCTGCCAGCTGGCTTTCCAGTCCCGGCATTTCACGGTATTTTCTGAAAATCTTTGCAAGTTCTCCGCTTAACTTCTTTTCTTCATCAATTTCCGTGCCTTCGCCCATGCCGGTGTAAACTTTCTCCTGCTGTACGGCACTGGCAAGCTTTGCACTGCTGATTGCTTCCAGCGGATTCATATCGGAAAGATGGTCTTCCATCGGCGGAAGCTGCTGTGTATTTAATGAAACTTCCTCACTGACAGCCGCCCGCTGTCTTTGCGCCGCTTCCTGCTCTGCCGCACGCTGTGCCTGTTCTCTTTGTGCTGCTTCTTCCGCCAACCGCTGGGCTTCTGCCTGCTGCGCTGCTTCCTGTTCGGCTATACGCTGTGCTTCAGCTTTCTTTGCAGCTTCCCGCTTGGCTTCTTCAGCTGCACGCTGTGCTTCGGCTAACCGTCTGGCTTCTGCCTCGGCTCTTGCTTTCTGGGCTTCTTCCATGCGCCTCTGAATCTGTACTTCGGCCTCCGCTTTTCTTCTTGCTTCTTCCTCTGCCTGCTGACGACGGACATCCTGTGCTGCTGCTTCTTCTAAGTGTACGGTTGCTTTTCCGGTACGGATTGCAAGATCGGTCTTTGCTGCCCGTAACATCACCTGTGCGTGTGCATGGCGGCTTGCTTCTTTTTCATCAAAGGCTTTGCCTGCTGCCTGTGCCGCTGCTTTCTGCTCAACCATAATGCGCTCGTATGCCGCACTCTTTTCGTCCTTCTCATCTAACATCTTTTCCAACTCTGTCTTTGAGAATTCCCTTGTATTCTGCTTTCCGTATTTTTCTTCACGGACCGCTTCTAACCAGTCTGCAAGGCTTAACTGACCTTCAATCTGTTCATCTTCCTGACTTTCACCGGCCGTTTCTTCCTGCTTCGCCGGCTGAGGACGCAATGCCTCTGCCTCTGCTTTTTCTTCCTCCATGAATTCACTTAAATTTTTAGCGAGTGCCGCCTGTAAATTTTGTGTATCATACGGATTGTTATATGCCGGAATGTCCACTTTAATCTCTACTTCATCTGCCGGTTCTTTGACCGTATTTACAGCCTTCTGCCGGAATGAATCCTCTTTACCTGATAAATCGCCGCAGCTGTCTTCCAGTTTCTTCTTTGCATCTTCTATCAGTTCACGTAAAGATGAGGATGCCTTGTCAATACTTTCAGACAAATCCACCGTTGTATCAGCTTCCTTTTTTTCTGCTTTTGGTGCGGTATCCGTCACTGTCTTTTCTTTTACAAATTCTTCCGCTGAAAATACCGGTTCTTCCGGTGCTTTTTCTGTATCCTGCGCACCGGTGTTCTCATATGTATCGGAATCATCGGATTCGTCATCATCTTCATAGCCTATTTCGCGCATATCTTCTTCTGACTGCGCCCGCGAATGAAATGCCTTCTTAAAGAAAGATTTAATGCCACGGGTACTTTCATCGTCTTCCGGCAGAATAATATCATCGTCCGCATCACTTTCTGCTTCTTCCACCGCTTCTTCAATTTCATCGCTCTGGATTGCCGCAAGCTGCTTTTGTTCCTCAAACATGATTTCTCTGGTTGCTTCTATATCCTGCTTCTGATTCTTAATATCCTTTAAGATTTTTTTCTGTGTATTGGTCAGTTCAACGCCAAATTCCTGCTTTAACTGAATCGCCTTCTCCACATACTGTCCGTCCTGAAACCACAGTACAATATCATCACAGGTCTTGATACATTCTTCTTTTCTGCCTGTTTTGGCATATAACTTTGCCAGTTCAAACATATACTTTTCATCAATTTCATGCTCTTTGTAGTCCTCTAAGATTTCTACAAGTTCATTATCCGAGGCATTCTGTGCCTTTCTTAAATCAAAATACAAAAGAAAACGATTGACATCATGCGGTGACATCTTTTCATATTCTTCATAAAGTTCCTCTGCCGTTTCAAAATCTTCCAGCTTAATGAGCAGCTCCGCCAGCTTATAAACCAGCTTTCTGCCGCCTAAATTTCTGTTGTATGCAAGAATTGCCATATCTCTTGCTTCCAGATAATCCCCTGCCGCTTCCTGTACGTTAATAACAGTTGCCAGCGTGGACCAGTCCTTCACCTTCTGCCAGTTCATTTCCTTGGCAATCGCTGCCGCCTCCTGAAATGACTTCTTGGCAGCAAGCTTTTTAATTTGATCTACTTTTATATTAAATTCATACTTATCCAAAACAAACGCCACCTTTACTGTATATATCAAATAAATGATTTAAACATATTCTATTCAAGTTTATCACAGCGCAGTATTCTTGTAAACTCTTTTAAAAAGAAATGCCAACGTTGAGACGTTTCTTGCCTATAGTGTGAAGTCGAATACTGCCTGCTCATAATCCATGCGCGTATATTCAAGTTCCTCATTTTTTGTACGACTGTAGTAATCGACAACAACCGTCTGCTGTCGGTTATGTACAAGCTTCTGTCCTAAAATGTAATTGACATCAAATCTTCCCGTAATCGCCGGGGTTGCACCTCGTGCCGGAACAATGAGCTGCACGTGGTTAGTCTTTAACAGCTTAAAAATCGGCTCCCAGATATAAATATCCTTTGCCGCACCGAACGGATTATCAATAAAAATGGTCTTGCCCAGTACACCCGCACTGTCTGCCGGCGCATTGATACTTGAAATATAATGAATTACCGCAATTAAAAACTGAATATAAATACCCTGTGACTGTCCGGTTGAACCCACTGCTTCTTCATACCGCAGATACCGGCTCTGGTCTTTCATGCGCTCTCTTTTATAAAGACTTACGCGGATGGCGTTCATATCGGTTACAATCACGGCAAAAAGGCGTTTCCAGCTTAACCGATTGCGGATATATTTTAACCGCTCCTGTGTATTGTCAAAGCTTTCCGCCATCAGGACCGTTTCGTCAATGTATGCCGCCATTCTTTCCTTATAATCGGATTCCTTGGCATACGGTACGGACAGCCCGATAATAGAAATAACCTCATTATCCATCGTAATGCTTGAAAGCTTTGGCAGGCGGTCAAGTTCCGTCTTGATATTACAGCAAATCTGGACACACCGGTTTTCAAAGTTATCCTTGATACGCTCCATATCGGAAATCCCTTTGGATACGCGCTCTTTTTCCAGTGCAATCAGCGTATTGGTTTCGGAAAGTCTGGACTTTAACTGCTTCACGGCTTCAATGTCCTTTGGCACATGAACCGACATTTTAATCTCCAATGCCAGTTCTTTTGCATCACATGCCGTCAGTTCTTCCGTCAGCTTATCCTTTTTCTTTAAAAATTCTTCCAGCTTGCGCACCTCAAGCGCACACAGCTTTTCAAATTCTTTCTGTACCGTTTCATAGCCCGAAAAATCTGCTACATTTATGTCTGTATCCTCCGGCTGACCTGCCATGGTATCTGCATTTTCCGTTTCTGACGCTTCCGGCACTTCAATGCCCGCTTTGGCAACAATTCTTGACAAATCCTTTTCCATTACGAGGAAATCCTGCATTTTTTCTGTCTGGCGTTTCTGCTCTTTTTCCAGTTCTTTGATCTGTCCTGCAATGCTGTCCTTATAATTTTTATGCTGTACAATGAACTGCTCCGGGTTATCACAGTCAAACGCTTCAAAAGCACCGTACTTTTCTTCAATCTGGCTCTTTCCGTGTGCAATACTTCCCTGCAGACGGTTCATTAATGCATTCTGCGCTTCCAGTTCTTCTGCTGCCGCTTTTTCCTGCTGTACCGCCTGCTCCCGTTCCTGCTCAAGCGCACGGAGCGCATCATCCGGATTTTGGACAGCTTCTCCCTGTGCCTCTTTTGCCGCAAGTTCTTCCATTGTAAAATGGCGGCGTGCAATTGCCGTACTGCATTTTCCCATTGCCGCACGGTAATGTCTTAATAATTCTTCTTTATCATGCACATCGGCATTTTTTTCATCCAATGCCTTTTTCACTCCCGCAAAGCGGTTCTCCAGCTGTTCTAATGACAGCGCATGTCCGTCAGCATCCGCTAACCCTGCTACCGCACTGCCATCCGCCGCTGACTGCAGCACATGAATTCCTGCGGACTGTCCGCCGTCGGCTTCCACGCTTATATATGCCTGATAACGCTTGTCAAGACGGCTTTGCAGACGGTCATATTCTTCTGCCAGTGCATTTTTGCGCTGTAAGGCGGTCTGTTCTGCCTTTTCCTGCGCCTGCATTTCCTGCTCTTTTAAGAGCTGTTCCTGCTTTGCATCTGCCGCCCTCTGCGTGTATTCCTGCTTTTCGCGGTACTGTACAAGAAGACTCTCTGCCAGTTTTGCACACTTTTGCACGTATGGATACCGCTCACGGTTTTGTGCCAGCTTTTCCTGCACCTGTGCTTTCCGCTCCCGGCCTTTTTTACGCAGGGCTTCCTCCTGCTCCAATTCTTCCTGTAAACGCTGTGCTTCCTTTTTCAGTTCCTCTAAACGCACAGACAGCGCTTCAAACTCTTTCTTTGCCGGTTCTTCTTCCAGCTTTGAAAGTTCCTGTATGCGCACGTAGTCATTCCAGACAATTTCTTTTCTGTCGGTCAGTCTGACCAGTTTTTCCTGTGCCGCCGCCAGTTCTTCCTGCGCCAGCTTTTCTTCCCGCCCACGCAGCTTTTCATCCTTTAAAAATGCCATATCCTTTCTGGCATATACAACATACTGTTCATTTTCTGCCGTAAGCTGTGCTTTTGCCGCCTGTGCAGACAGTACCGGAATCACATAGGCACTTCTGCCAAAGTCTGCAAGCACCGGGTCTTCTTTGATTCTTGAAAAATCATTCTCAACAATAAGTGCATACTCTGCATATGGAAATGCGGCAAGCACCTGTTTTCTTTCATCTTCCGAAAGCCCCAAAAGCCACTCGTTTCCTTCTTTTACATCTTCTCCATACCGTCCTGAAAGATAGCTTTTTACCTTCTCCCGGTGTCTTCCGCCCGCACTGAATATCCCGTGCTTCATATTTTCAAGGAACTGCGTAAGCTGCATACAGTCAGCGGTAAGCTGCTCACATTCCGCTTCCAGTCTGCGGTGGTTATCCAATACAACGCGGCATGCACGGCGGGTATCCTGCTCCCCATAGACGGCCTTTAACTGTAAAAGCTGCTGCTTTTCTTTCTGTTCCTGTTCTTTTTTGGTTTCCGCCTGTCCTAACTGTTCTGTCAGCAGTTCAATCCGCGCACGGCAGGATGCCTGCTGCTGTCTGCCCTTTGAAAGCAGTGCTTCCACCTGTGAAAGCTGTCCCTCGGTCTGTAAAAGCTGTTCTTCTTGTTCTTTAATTTTCTGTGTGCAGGCACTGTATTCTTCGCCTGCCTTTTCCATCACAAGAATTCCTGCCTTTTCCATACAGGCACCCAGTTCTTTTTCTGCCTGTTCAATCTCTTTGGCAGTATGCACTGCAATCTGTTCTGCTGCCGCAGCCCCGCCCAGTAATTCCTGATAATCTGCCTTTGCCTGTGCCGCTTCTTTCTGACACGCCCGGTACTGTGTTTCTGCATTCTGCAATTCTTCACCGGCAGCATTCTTTTTCTGTACAAGCTGTGGCACAATCACCGCTGCCAGTGCATAGAGCTGTTTTATCAGTTCTTCATCCGTTTGTCCATTTGCCGCAATGGCTGCCAAAAGTTCATCGTAGAGCTTCTGATACTGTAAATATTCGCGGTATTCTACCAGACTTTCCGTTTCTTCCATCTGCCTTTTTAAGTGTTCTTCCTGTTCCTTAAAATATGCCCGCTTCTCATTTGCAGCAATCAGTTCTTCCATTCCCGCAAGGGAAGCCTGTTCTGTAAGCACCTCGGCAGTCTGGATCATGCGCTGCTGTTTTAATAATTCTTCCTGTAAATGAAGCAGTTCGTCCTTCTGCTTTTCTTCCTGCGCGCGGTATCCCGACAGATTTTGTCTGCACTGCATAAGCAGCTTTAACAGCTGTCCCCGCAGATTTCCCTTTTCTTCATATAAAGAGCGGTATCCCAGAATATACTCTGAAAAAGCATCGAGCAGCTCCATCTGTTTATCATAATTGGTAATCTGTGCATTTTTCTTTGACAGTCTTGCAAGCGTATCCTTAATATCAAGCAGTGTCTGTGCCATCTGACCTTCGTCATTGCCCACTGCCAGCTTATTGTGGAAAGATTTCTGAATAATTTCTTCTATTAATAAATCCTCTACAACTTTACGGCTTGTCTTATAATTGGTTTCAAAATATGTTCTTACATGTCCTTCGGTCTTATTGATGCCGCGGATAATTTCCCATTCGCTCTCATACAGCCCATACTTGCTGATAAAACTCTGATATTCGCCCTTTCGGTCAAATATTTTTACCGAAACGTGGAAATCATTATGTTCAAGCTCCCGCAGATACTGCTTTAAACCATTATAAGTAATGCGCTCCCCGTTTTTTGTCAGCGGCAGATTTTTAATATCGTTTTCACCAAACTCCCGGTAAAAAATACAGTAGTTAAAATATTCCACGCTGGCATTGTCACGTCCCGCCGGTGCTTCTTCTGCCGCAGAAAAACGCCCGGATATGCCGTCCGCTTCCGTGCCGTCTGCTTCCGTATCCTTTGCCTTTCTTGCGCAGAATCCCGTTGTCATATATTTATAGCCGTTGTTGTTAGTGGCATCTAACTTCCATTCGATCAATGAGTGGATCACTGTATTGCCGCCGCCCGGACGGAACAGCTTTTCAACCGGCTGTTTTTCATCAAGCGTACAGTTCGGAATCATATTTTGAAGCAGCAGCAGCATTAAAAGACTCTTTCCGCCGCCGTTTGCAAGGTCATAAATCGTGTTACGGCAGTGAAAACGCATCATAAAGTCATCGTAATACTGCGTACCGAAATTGTATTTTACATTGTTTACACGGATTCTGTTAATCTGCGGCATGTTCGTCCCTCTCCTCTCCTGACTGGTCTAACAATTCCATGATTCTTCCTCTGGATTCGTCAAAATAATTTTCAACAACTGCGCGGAAACGGTCTGTCGGATAGTACCGCTCCTGATTGTCACTTAATAACTGCTGGCTGACTAAAAAGTTGCAGACCAGCTTTACAAAACCCGACTTGGAATTCTTCGCCGCCCTTAATTCCGACAATTCCACGGTTGCCGCCGGCAGGCTGTCCCAGCTTAACGCAAGGCTGCGGAAGCTGTTTTCCTCAATTTCACTTAAAACAAAGCCGTTTTTCTTATCCACAATGCCTGCCGTTGTATCGTCCACCTTGCGGACAATGTCTTCCACGCGGACAAATTCGGCATACGTTGCACTGATGGTATCCGTATAAAACTCCATAATAATATTATAGATGATAAAATACGCCAGATAGAGTTCACCGTTGGTACGCAGTCCCAGCTCCCGGCGCAGCGCTTCATTGCTGTAGCCAAACAGGCTGCCGTGCGCTTTTGGCGCGGCAAACAGCGAATTATTATATTCATAAACCGAAAGTTCCATTTTCTTTAACGACAACAATACCATATCATACACTTCCGGGTTGGTACTGTATTCCTGATACAGGGCAGCATTTGTCCCCTGCTCGCTTACCGTTTCCCCCGCCGCCAGTTTTGCGGATATTTCCAGTGCCTTTTCTATATTTCTGCTTTCCATTACTTTGTTTCCTTCCGTTCAAACACCAGTTCAGACTGTTCCATTGGCTGTTCGTCCTGCGCTCCTGCGGATTTTGGCGTAATCGTAAAATGTACCGGTTCACGGTCTGCAAATGCGCCGCTTAAAATGTCATCGAGAAAACTCTCGTTTTCCGTCTGACCGCCGATGACATACTCCTGTTTCTGACACAGGTTGACAAAAAAAGAATAGTAATCCGCATTTTTTAAAATATCCGGCGAATACATTCTGCTCATTGCCGCGCCAAATTCCGAAAGCGTAAACGTATCTCTCTTTTCAAATGCCGCCAGCAGATTATTCATTAAAAATGTATAGTTTTTACGAATACGCTGATCTTCCATTTCATCTGCAAACTGAATTTCCTGCGGCGGTTCTTCTTCTACTTTCTCCGCCGCTTCTGCCTGCTTTGGCTTCACGGTCAGTGCCTCGTCAAGTGAATCCAGCGTAAACCGCTTCTTTATATGCGGCAGTAATACCGGCGACAAAAGCTGTTCTAACAGCCCCGCATTGTCGCTGCGGATTAAATCTGTCAGAAGCGCCCCAAAATGGATATGGCTTCTTAACCGTCCGAGTTTTGCCCGTTTCACGGCTTCTTCTGTCATCTGCTGCATCTGTGTACATGCCGATAAAAGCTGTCCGTGCCTTGTCATGGCTATCTGTAACTGGCTGTCCAGCTCGTAAATCTCCTTTAAAGTACGGTAATAGCTCTCCGACTGTACCGGTTCGGCTTCCATCTTTGCAAGCGCACCCTCTATAAAATCTTTATTTTTCTTAAACAGCTTTTCTTCTTCATCAAACCAGCGCATACCCGTATGGACAAAATCTTCATACGCTTCAATCCCCGCAAAGACATCTTTGCCGAGCAATTCCATAATCTCATTTTTTCTGCGCTGTAGGCGTGCCACTTCTTCATTAATCCGCACAATCACATCTTTGCCGCCCTGAAAATTCTGTGCCTGTATCATTTTTTCTAAGAGCAGCTGCTGCACACTGATTCTGCTTTCTTCTTTAATTTCTTTCGTATCCAGATAGAATTCAATTGCATCGGAACTGATGGAATACCATACCGTATGGTCACGGATGGCACTTTCCAGTACCTTGATACGTGAAATACATTTTTTCTTTTCAATAGGATCATAATATGGAAATGTAAACGGTCTGCCTTCATTTTTAATTTTATCGAAAATGTAATCGGCAAGTTCTTTGTATTCCTGTGCTGAAAGATTCAGCCCAAAGTCCCGTTTGAGCAATGATGTAATAAAGTCCAGATATTCCGGGTAGGTGACGTCCTTTTCTTTAAAGTTATTCTCCTCAATAAAAAAGCGCAGAATCCCCATGACAATATATCCCATGTCCAGCATTTCATATCTACCTTCCTGAAACTGGGCAAAGGATACATCCATCAGCTTAAAAAAAGGATAATATTTTTTGAGATTGAGCATACGCTCTTTGTGTTCTGTAATAATATCGTTTAACATAGTATCCTACAATTCCGTTCTGCCGTCCAATGCACGCAGCAGTGTCACTTCGTCGATATATTCCAAATCGCCGCCAACCGGCACACCGCTTGCAATACGGGTTACTTTAATGCCTATCGGCTTAATCAGGCGGCTGATATACATCGCTGTCGTTTCACCTTCAAGACTTGAATTGGTTGCAATGATGACTTCCTGCACATCGCCTTCGAGCCGTTTCATCAGTTCCTTTAACTTAATGTCGGACGGACCGATGCCAAGCATCGGGCTGATTGCACCGTGCAGTACATGATAGACACCCTCATACTTTCCGGTCTTTTCATATGCCGCCATATCGCGTGTCTGTTCCACCACCATAATCGTACTGTGGTCGCGCTTTTCATTGGCACAGATCGGGCAGATTTCATCATCTGTCAGCGTAAAACATTCTTTACAGTATTTAATATGCGCTTTGGCATCCGTCATGGCAGATGCCAGTCCCTCAACTTCTTCTTTTGGCATATTTATAATGTGAAATGCCAGGCGCTGGGCGCTTTTTGCCCCAACCCCTGGTAATCTCGACAGCTGTTCTATTAACTTGTTCATATGACCGCTGTAAATGTCCATTAGAACAGGCCTCCTGTCAGTCCTGAAAGTCCTCCGGTAATCTTAGACATCTGCGCCTGTGATTCTTCTTCACACTTGCGGAGTGCTTCGTTGGTTGCTGCCATAATTAAATCTTCTAACATTTCTACATCATCCGGATCTACGGCTTCCGGGTCAATCTTGACCTTTGTAACCTCTCTTTTACCGGTAACGGTTACTTCTACAACACCGCCGCCTGCTGCCGCACTGAATTCCTTTGCTTCCAGCTCTGCCTGCTGTGTTTCCATCTGCTTCTGCATTTTCTGTGCCTGCTTCATCAGATTGTTCATGTTGCCCGGCATACCTCCCGGAAATCCACCTCTTTTTGCCATTAGATATATTCCTCCTTATCATCTACTTCTATTTCCATATTAACGGATTCTCTGATATCTGTAAATCGATTTTGAAAATCTTCTCCATCCTGTAGCTTTGTAACAATCAGATTCACATGGATTCCTGTACGCTCCTCAATGAGCGCAGCCAGTTCTGCCTTGTCATCTTCCCTTGAAAACAGCTCATAGGCTGTCGGGGAAGACGTCATCAGTTCCAGACTCTGCCCATCCTCTGCAAGCGTTACATGTGAATTTAATAAATGGGTGCGCTTTAGCGGTTCTTCAATCGAATGGACAATGGAGTCCCACTGCTTTGCCAGCTGCTTAATATCCTCCGGCATTGCCTCTATTACGCGCTTTTGTACCGGCTGGGACACTGCCATGCCTGCATCGCTGCTGGCATTGCCTGCCGCACCCGCTATATCTGCCATACCGCTTATGCCCTGTGTACCTGCCGCAAACGGAGTACCTGCCGCCACGCCGTTTTTTAACGCTTCCATGGCTTCCTGCATTTCCTGCTCAAGCAGGGTGATGCGGCTTATCACATCACCCATATCCTGCCGCTGTTCCATCGCCGGACGCGTCAGCTTAATGAGTGTCACTTCGACTTTAATACGCTTCTGTGTTGAGAATTTCAGCTCATTAGCAAGCTCTGACAGCACGCGGATATAGCGCATCAGTGTATCGACATCGACCTGTTTACTGTCTTTTTTTAACTGCTCTAAATTATCTGCCGAAACATCAATAATGTCTTCCGCCTTCGCTTCATCATCCGTTGTCTTTACAAGCAGCAGATTTCTTAAATACCATACAAAATCACTGACAAACTGTCCTAAATCCCTGCCCTGCATAATAATCTGCTCTAAAAGCTGCATGCACGCATACGTATCCGCCTTTAAAATGTACGACAGCATTTCGGCAAATACCGCCGTGTCCACCGCACCAAGTACCTCTAACACATTTTCATACTTTAAATCCTGTCCGAGGTAAAAGGCGATGCACTGGTCTAACAGACTTAACGCATCTCGCATGGAACCGTCCGCTGCCTTGGCAACATACCGGATTGCCTTTTCTTCGACATTGATATGTTCCGCTTCCATCAGCTGCGATAACCGCCCTGCAATCGTTTCAATAGAAATGCGGTGGAAATCATAGCGCTGGCAGCGCGACAGAATCGTAACCGGTATCTTATGTGCCTCCGTTGTCGCCAGAATAAAAATAACGTATGCAGGCGGTTCTTCCAGTGTTTTTAACAGTGCATTAAATGCCCCTATGGAAAGCATATGCACTTCATCGATGATATAAACCTTATACCTGCCCTCCGTCGGTGAATACTGGACTTCGTCACGGATTTCACGAATATTGTCAACACCGTTATTCGATGCGGCATCGATTTCAATGACATTCATGGAACGCCCTTCGGCAATCGCCTTACAGGTCGGACATTCCCCGCACGGACTGCCGTCCACCGGATGCTCGCAGTTGACCGCCTTTGCAAAAATCTTTGCCACGGTTGTCTTACCGGTTCCGCGCGTTCCGCAGAAAAGGTACGCATGCCCGATTCTGTCTGCCCGTATCTGATTTTTTAATGTTGTAACAATATGTTCCTGTCCTTTGACATCTTCAAATTCCAAAGGACGCCATTTTCTGTATAATGCCTGATATGCCATATTTTCTCTCATTCTGCCGCCACGGACGGCGCTTTTCTAAAAATACCGCTGCGAACTGCTTTTACTTTATAAATGTAAAAAAAGCCACCACATACTATGTGTTACACGTAATATGTGTTACATATAATATGTGCTGACGAAAACAATTCTCATCATAAAACCGCGCACCGGACGTCGTACAGCTGTCCACAGACGTTACCGGTACAGTTAGCTCGGCCCAGGCACCCTTCCGGCACACAGGAGGTTTCACTTAATGCTGCTTCATTCCTGACCTGACATGGTTCATGAATTCCTGTTGCGAAAGACCCAGACGTCAACACCACTTATACCGGGCAGCTCTACAGAAAACTGCCCTCGGCCCGATATCACCCCTGCTATAGCGGATTGCAGGTACAAGGCGCCGCTAATGCCCCGGCTGCGCGGTTCTTTGATTATACCTTTTATGGCCCGGATTGTCAAGATTGTCAACCCTTTAACTCTTTTAAATACGCCATGAAATTTTCTTTATTTTCAAGCGCTGTTGTCGTCGGACGTCCAAGGTCCTCTCTTGCACCGATAGAACATTTCACTTCAATCAGGCTTAATTCGCTGCGGTTTTTCGCTGCCTTTAAAGCCTCATCAAGTGCTTCAAACGTATCTACGGATACTGCATTCGGATAGCCGCATGATTTTGCCACACCAATCCAGTCAATATTACCGCCGACAGTCGGCATGCCGCCAACCGTTTCGTGTGCGCCGTTATTAATCAGAACGTGCACCATATTTTTTGGCGCATTCGCTCCGAGCAGTGCCATAGAGCCCATGTGCATCAGCACGGCACCATCACCGTCGATACACCAGATTTTTGTATCCGGCATACTTTCTGCAACACCGAGTGCAATTGATGAGCTGTGTCCCATGGAACCGACTGTCAGGAAATCATATTTATGGCTCATCTTCTTTGCTTCACGGATTTCAAATAACTCACGGCTTGCCTTTCCTGTTGTGGAAATCACCGGGTCTTCTCCGGAAACGTCTGTAATATGGCGGATAATATCTTCACGCATCATCGTATTGTCATTTTTATAAACAACCTTTTCATCATAAGAGAGCGCACCCTTGCGGATTACAAAGGCAGCATCTTTTCCCTGTGCAAGCACAGTTTTAAAGTCATCCATGGCAGCTTTTAATTCTTCTTCTGTAGTTTCTTTTCCCACGATAAATGGCTTGATATCCATATCTTCAAGCAGTTTTATCGTTACTTCACCCTGATAAATGTGCTGCGGCTCGTCATGAACCCCCGGTTCTCCTCTCCAGCCCACAACAAAAATCATCGGAATTGCATACACTTTGTCGTTTAAAAGTGATGCCACCGGATTGATAATATTTCCTTCGCCGGAATTCTGCATATAGACAACCGGCACCTTTCCTGTTGCCAGATGGTATCCTGCCGCCAGCGCCGCCGCATTTCCTTCATTTGCGGCAATCACATGATGTCGGGAATCTATCCCATATGTATTTATTAAATAGTTGCACAGTGCTTTTAACTGTGAATCCGGTACACCTGCATAAAACTCTGCACCGATAATTTCAACAAACTTCTGAACCTGCATTTTTTATCTCCATTCTGATACAGACCTATTCTGCCTGCATTTTTTCCAATACCTCACGGTAGCTTTCATCAATCACTGCCAGCTCTGCCACAGAGTCAATTTCAACAATCTGCTCTTTTTCAACCGGATGAATGCCAAGGTTTAACTTATCTAACTGCCGGTCTACAATTTCATCCCAGTATAAACCCTCATAACCCGGCTTTTCATATGCTGCATCAATGGCATCGCGGATAACTGCCGCATCTGCTTTCTTAAAATAGGAAACGCCGACCATGTTATAACGGTCTGTCCCTTCTTTTCCGACACGTGTAATACGTTCTCCATCCCAGTCAAACACCCAGTCATCGGAAAAACCCGGAACCATTTTGCCATAATAGCAGGAACGTGAAAGCTCTGCATCAAAAATAGACAAATCCGAAATATACAAATCCGCTTCACAGATAAAGCAGTCTGCCGTTCCCATAACTTCTCTTGCCGCATGAATGGAAGAAATATTGTTAATCGTTTCAAATTCCGTATTTTCAATCAGTTCCACGTTGTCATATTTTTCTGCCAGATACGCAAACTGCTCTTTTTTGTATCCAACAACAACGTAAATCTTTGATACGTTTCTGCGTTCCAGCCCCTTCATAATCGTTTCAATCATTGATGTGCCGTGTACCTTTACAAGCGGCTTCGGCGTAACATCGGTCAGCGGGCGCATGCGTGTACCCATGCCCGCCGCCATTAAAATTGCGATTTCCATTTCCCTTATCCTTTCAAAAAAGCTTACAGTTCATCAATTAATGTCAGAATCTGCTTAATCGGCATTAAACGGCTGTCCACTTCTTTTGCACGATGATACTTTAAAATATCCTTGGCAGTCTGTTCCATCGCCGGGAATGCACTTCTTGTCAGCTGGTTTGCGTAAATAACAATATTAACACCGTGTTCTGCCAGTTCTGCTTCCGTAATTGTATTAAATGAAGACGGAACAACCACAATTGGTGTTTCCTTATCCTCTGCACGGAATTTATCGCAGAATTCCAGAATTTCTGCCGGGTCCTTCTTACGGCTGTGAATCATAATGCCATCAGCGCCTGCATCACGGAACGCTCTGGCTCTGTTTAACGCATCCTCCATACCCTGCTCTAAAATCAGACTCTCAATACGCGCAATAATCATAAAGTCATCTGTCAGCTGTACTTTCTTGCCTGCGGCAATCTTGGCGCTGAAATTCTCAATTGTATCCTGTGTCTGTGCTACTTCCGTACCAAACAGGGAGTTTTTCTTTAAACCGGTCTTATCTTCGATAATAATGGCTGAAACACCCATACGTTCGAGTGTGCGCACAAGATATACAAAATGCTCTGTCAGTCCGCCTGTATCTCCGTCAAAAATAATCGGCTTTGTTGTAACTTCCATGACATCATCGATTGTTCTGCATCTTGAAGTCATGTCTACCAGTTCAATATCCGGCTTTCCTTTCGCAGTTGAATCGCAGAGGGAACTAATCCACATTGCATCAAACTGGTCAAATTCACCATCATTTTCCACAACTGTCTTTTCCGCAATCAGACCGGTTAAACCGCTGTGTACTTCAATTGTCTTTACAATCGGACGCATTTTAATGAGCTGTCTTAAACGTTTTCTTCTGAATTCTGGCATCGCCAGTTTTTCTTTTAAGCGGTCATCAACACGCTTTACATTTTCATTATAAGTATACGGCACTTCGATTAATTCGCCGCCGTTCTTTTCTAATACTTCAATGACATTGGCACGGATTGCCGCTTCCGGACCTTCTTTCCAGTTGTCACCGTGAATGACATAATCCGGCTTTACTTCTTCAATAATCTTATCATACATAATATCATGCTGGATTACGACTTCACTGACACCTTCCAGATTCTTAAACAATGCCACTCTTTCTTCAAAACCGATTGTCGGAAAACGGTTGTAGCGGATCATTGCCTCATCACTTAAAATACCGACAACCAGTTCGCCATATTCTTTTGCTTTGTTGATAATGTTTAAATGTCCCTCATGAATCACATCGGTACAAAAACATGCGTATACTTTTTTCATCTGTTTCTCTCTTTCTTTCTATTAATCATTATATACAACCGGAATCGCAATATTGTAATGTTCCAGTGCCTCACGGAACACCTTGAAAAATGCCGTGATGTCGTCCTCGTCAATCGCACCTAAAGCGCACAGACGGAAGGTGTTCGTTGTAGAAATCTTACCCGGATAAATCGTATATCCACGCTCATAACAGTAATCATGAACCTTCTCAAAATCCCAGTTCGGGTCGTCCGGATAAATCGGCGATACTACAAGACCTGCCTGCCATTCTCTCTTAACGGCATCTTTAAATCCCAGCTCGTCCAGTCCTTTGTGGATTGCATTAAAGACGCGGG
>OHKY01000284.1_pt1 | contig 25176 bp, 18 predicted proteins | sample 1568941 | NCBI WGS metagenome assembly OHKY01 (sample SAMEA3879521, study PRJEB24766) | human gut metagenome | biome: human-associated habitat; feature: feces | place: USA | collected 1985/1987 | reverse complement strand
CACAAGAGCATAAAGACAACGCAGATATACGCGAAAATAACCAAAGAGAAGCTCAACCAAGACATGGAGAACCTTGCCGCGAGATTGAACACGATTGAGGAATTTGCAGGTTGCACCATCTAAAAAAGAAAAGCCATGAAACGTGACATAATCATCATAGAGGACAAGGCGGTCTGCGTAACCGGTAACGAGATATGGATGACCGCCGGAGAAATCGCCGGGCTGTTCCACACGGGTGTCCCGGCAGTGAACGCCGCCATCAAATTCGTCCTAAAGACGGACGTGCTGAACGACTACGAGGTGTGCCGCTACATACAACTTGAAAACGGGCTGTACGCGGATGTTTACTCGCTTGAGATCATCATCCCCGTCGCTTTCAGATTGAACACCTACTGCACGCACGTGTTCCGCACGTGGCTGGTGGGTAAAGCTCTCTCGAAAGAAAAGCGACAGGCATACGTGATGTTCATACAGAACATGAAACCCGGGTATTGTTAAATTTAATTCATAAAAAGGAAAAGCTACCATACATGGTAGCTTTTTTTGTGGCAGGGTGGGATTCGAACCCTTGGAGCCTTCATCGCAATATATGGTTACACTTACTGTTTTCATGTGAACTTTCCTGTTTCGGCCTGCCGCTACAGCCCCTACCGCCTTCATTATAGTTCTTGTCATACTCGATGCCTCCTTTCCCAACGTATTAAAGATTGATACTGCTCCCAAGACAAGCTGGAAGTACGATGGCATTGGAAACCCAAGCGCACATGAGATTAAGCAAGTGATTACGACTAAGCGTAAAACATAATGCAAAGATAACTTTTTTCTATTAAATCGCCAAAAAGCATCATAGAGGTTTTCGATAATTCGCTTCCAACAGTTCACGCAGCCCCGATTCGGGGTAAAGCACCTTCCCGCCCAAAAGAATAAATGGCAGCACCCTGTTGTTGCGGTACTCCTGCAAGGTGCGGCGGCTGACACGGAGCAGTTCCGCCACCTCCCTGTCCGTCAGGTAACGCTCCCCGTCCAGCGGCGGGCGGTAACTTTCCAGAAATGCGGAGAGCCATTTGGAGCCTTTGCGCATATTCTGCACCACGGTGGCAAGCGGCTCGTCCTCCAGTGTAAAAACATCATTGTTCTCGTTCATCATAACTTTGGATTCAGTGGGTGAATAATAAGATTATCTGCCGCCGGGATAGAGCGTACCGATAAGCGGAATCAGCCTTCTGACCTCCTCCGGCTTGTAATAGAACCTGCGGTTAATCTGCGAGTAGCCGATAAGCCGCCTGTCGCGCAACGTCTGCAACGTGCGCGGGCTGATCCTCAACTGCCCGCAGACCTCCTCGCCCGTGAGCCACCTTTCCAGCCGCCCTCCGTCGCTCTTGCGCCTCAGGGCGGCAACCTTCTCCGAGAGGGCGTTGAAGGACGCCACCATCATCTCGAAGGTCTTTTTCTCGATAGATACTATTTCCATAAGCAAAACATTTCAGAGTTTGCCGCAAAGGTAACGCCAGCCCCGTGAACACATATCGTTTCCCGCTAAAAGGCAGCTTGTTGCGCTGTCTGTCCGGGTTACGGAGCCATTTTCCATAAAAATCTTACGTGAGTCACGTGGTGAGCTGTTAAAGCCCCTTTGGTTTATTGCCGAATTTTGCCACAGAAACCAAAAGAAAGGACTGAATATGAAAGTAATAACGATGGAAAGTTCCGCCTTCACCGCATTGACGGAACAGATAGCCGAGATAGCGGCACACGTGCGTGCCGTTTCGGGCGAAAGCAAGGGAGAATCCCCCGACAGGCTGCTCACCACCCGCGAGGCGGCGCATCTGCTGAACGTAAGTACCCGTACCCTCCAGCGTATGCGCAGCGAACAGCGCATCGGCTATATGGTGCTGCGCGGCAAGTGCCGCTACCGCCAGTCTGAAATCAACCGCCTGCTTGCGGACTGCACCGTCATGGAAGACGCGGCGACACCGGCGGAACTGAAACGCAACCACACGCTACGCACGGGCGGCAACAAACCCAAAGGAAGGAGGACGTGACGTATGGAACTGCTTACCCGAAACAATTTCGAGGACTGGATGCGGAAGCTGACGGAACGGCTCGACCGTCAGGACGAGATTCTGCTCTCCTTGCAGCCCTCCGGCAAAGCCCCGGACCCGATGGAACGTATCAGGATGTTCGACAACCAGGACCTCTGCATGCTACTCCAAATCAGCAAGCGTACCCTGCAACGCTACCGCAGCATCGGCGCACTGCCGTACAAGACGCTCGGCAAAAAGACCTATTACAGCGAGGAGGACGTGCTGGCGTTCCTTTCCGGGCACGTAAAGGACTTCAAAAAAGAAGATATAGCCTTCTACAAGGCTCGTATCCATAATTTCTTTCAAAAATAACCATTAAAACATTTTTCAAATGGCAAAGAAAACAACTGAAAAGGACGTGCTGATAGTCCGCGACGAGAAGACGGGCGAGATCAGCGTGGTAGCCGGGCTGAACGCCGACGGCTCCCCCAAGCGCACCCCCGCGAAAGCGGAGAACGCGCGGAGTTTCCTGCAATTCGACCGCTACGGCGACGTGCTGGACAACTTCTTCAAGAACTTCTTCCGGCAGTGCAAGGAACCCAGCCGCTTCGGCTTCTACCGTATCGCGGCAGACCAAGCCGACAAGCTGCTGGAGGTGATGAAGGAGCTGCTCAAAGACCCCGACGCCAACAAGGAGATGCTCGCCTCCCACAAGGTGGACACCTCGGATTACGAACGGAAGGTGCAGGAGGAACAGGCGGCTGAAAAGCCTGAACAGAAACAGGAAGAACCTAAAAAACAGGAAGAAATGGAACAGAAAAATGAACAGAATCAGCAAAGCCCGCAGCAGACGCAGGGCAACCGGGGCTACCAGCCCATCGACGAGAGCAAGATCAACTGGCAGGAGCTGGAAGAGAAATGGGGCGTGAAACGTGACGACCTTGAGAAGTCGGGCGACCTGACCAAGATGCTCAACTACGGCAAATCCGATTTGGTGAGGGTGTCGCCCAATTTCGGCGGCGAGGCTTTCGAGCTGGACGCGCGCCTCTCCTTCAAGAAAGACGGCGAGGGCAATATCAGCCTCGTGCCGCACTTCATCCGCAAGGAGCAGAAACTCGACGAGTACAAGGAACACAAGTTCTCGGACGACGACCGGAAGAACCTGCGCGAAACGGGCAACCTCGGCAGGGTCGTGGATCTCGTGGACAGGGAAACGGGCGAGATCATCCCCTCGTTCATCAGCATCGACCGCAAGACGAACGAGATTACCGACATTCCTGCAAACAAGGTACGCATACCGGAGCGCATCGGAAAGACGGAAATCACCAAGCAGGAACAGGACATGCTCCGCGCCGGGCTGCCAGTGCGCTACAAACTTATCGAGCGCAAGGACGGCAGGAAGTTCGTCACCACCCTTCAAGTGAATGTCGAGCAGCGCGGCGTGGAGTTCGTGCCGGGGACTGGCAGGTCGCCCCGTGCTGCACAGGCACAGGAAGCCAAGAACAATCCCACACAGGGACAGGCACAGGACGCGGAGAATGCCGCAGCCATACAGAACGGACAACGCCGCAACTCGTGGACGAACGCCGATGGCAGTATCCGCCCCATCAGCAAATGGAGCGGCGTGGAGTTCACCGAGCAGCAGAAAGCCGACTACGTGGCGGGCAAAGCCGTGAAACTGGAGAACGTGACCGACAAGCAGGGCTTCCACGCCACGATGTACATCAGGTTCAATCCGGAGAAAGGACGCCCGTACCGCTACGACACCGACCCCGACAACGCGCAGAAAGTCGCCCCGTCCAACGAGAGCCGCACGCAGGTGGCTGTGAACAGCGAGGGCAAGACCAACGAGGCTACCAAGAACCTGAAAGAGCCGTTGCAGAAAGGACAGACCGCCCCGAAGGACACCGCGCAGCAACAGCAGCAGGAGAACGGCAAAAAGAGAAACAAGGGCATGAGGATGTAACCCCGTGTCCGCCACTGAATCCAAAGTAACATTTATAAACATCAATCCAAGAAAACATGAAGACAATCATTGCTGAAAAGCCATCCGTGGCACGTGAGATCGCCCGCATCGTCGGAGCTACAAAGAGAGAGGAAGGATATTTCGAGGGAGGCGGCTACGCCGTGACGTGGGCGTTCGGACACCTCGTCCAGCTTGCCATGCCCGACGGCTACGGCATACGCGGCTTCGTCCGCGACAACCTGCCCGTCATCCCCGATACCTTCACGCTCGTCCCCCGTCAGGTAAAGACGGACAAGGGCTACAAGCCCGACAGCGGCGTGGTGTCGCAGATCAAGACCGTCGCCCGGCTATTCAAGGAAAGCGAACAGATCATCGTGGCGACCGACGCGGGGCGCGAGGGAGAGCTTATCTTCCGCTACCTCTACCATTACACCGGATGCGCCACGCCTTTCGTTCGCCTCTGGATAAGCTCGCTCACCGACAAGGCTATCCGCGAGGGATTACGCAACCTCGAAGCGGGCGACAAATACGACAACCTCTACCTTGCCGCCAAAGCACGGAGCGAATCGGACTGGCTGGTGGGCATCAACGGCACGCAGGCACTCTCCATCGCCGCCGGACACGGCACATACTCCGTCGGGCGGGTGCAGACGCCCACGCTGGCGATGGTGTGCGCACGTTACTGGGAGAACCGCCGCTTCACGCCCGAAGCCTTCTGGCAGCTCCATGTCGCAACCGACGGCTGCGACGGCGATACCGTGAAGTTCTCCTCTTCCGAAAAATGGAAGGAGAAAGAGCCTGCAACGGAACTATATAATAAGGTAAAGGAAGCAGGCACAGCCACCGTCACGAAAGCCGAGCGCAAGGAGAAGACGGAGGAAACTCCACTTCTCTACGACCTGACCACGCTCCAGAAGGAAGCGAATGCCAAGCACGGCTTCACGGCGGAACAGACGCTTGAAATCGCGCAGAAGCTCTATGAAAAGAAACTTGTCACCTATCCGAGAACCGGCAGCCGCTACATCCCCGAAGACGTGTTCGCCGAAATCCCCAAGCTGCTCTCCTTCATCGGCAGCCTGCCCGAATGGAAAGAGAAAGTCAATCCGAAGGCAGTGCCGACACGCCGCAGCGTGGACGGCGGCAAGGTGACGGACCACCACGCCCTGCTCGTCACGGGAGAGAAGCCGCTGTTCCTCTCCAAAGAGGACAATACCGTCTATCAGATGATTGCCGGGCGCATGATCGAGGCTTTCTCCGAGAAATGCGTCAAGGACACCGCCACCGTCACGGCGGAATGTGCCGGAGTGGAGTTCGTGGCAAAAGGCTGCATCATCAGGCAAGCCGGATGGCGTGCCGTCTATGGCGTGGAAGACAAGGAGGAAACCGCCATCCCCGGCTGGCGGGAAGGCGACACGCTGCCGCTGAAAGCCGCCTCCATCACGGAGGGAAAGACCAAGCCCAAGCCGCTGCATACCGAAGCCACCCTGCTTTCGGCAATGGAAACGGCGGGCAAGGAGATAGAGGACGACGCGCTGCGTCAGGCTTTGAAGGACTGCGGCATCGGCACGCCCGCCACCCGCGCCGCCATCATCGAAACGCTCTTCAAGCGCGGTTACATGGAACGCTGCAAGAAGTCGCTTGTGCCGACTGAAAAAGGTCTTGCCCTCCATTCGGTCGTGAAGACGATGCGCATCGCCGACGTCGCCATGACGGGCGAATGGGAGAAGAATCTGGCACGCATCGAGCGCGGGGAGCTGCCTGCCGACACCTTCCGCAAGGAGATAGAGGCTTACACACGCGAAATCACCTCCGAACTGCTCTCGTGCGACAAGCTGTTCGCCCGCAGGGATTCCGGCTGCAAGTGCCCCAAGTGCGGAACCGGCACGATGCAGTTCTACGGCAAGGTTGTCCGCTGCGACAACGCGGAGTGCGGGCTGCCCGTGTTCCGGCTGAAGGCAAACCGCACCCTTTCCGACGACGAGATCAAAGACCTGCTCGCCGACGGGCACACGAAGCTGCTCAAAGGCTTCAAGAGCAAGCAGGGAAAGAATTTCGATGCCATAGTCGCCTTTGACGGGGACTACAACACGACTTTCGTGTTCCCCGAAAGGAAAACAGCCAAGAAATTTTCTGGACGGAAGAAATAGTATTAACTTTGCCACTGGTTCAGAGTAATGGATTGTTCTTCGATACCGGATTACAACTCATGCTTTGGATTTAGTGGCGGCACTCGGAGGGATACCGAGTGCCTTTTCTTTCTCCTTTCAGACAATTTTCCCGGTCATGATTTACCAATCCACTAAATTCCAAAGTAATGAACAACAAGAAGAAAAACGAAGGGCAGACCGACTTTTCCTACTACGGTCTGTACCTGCTGGACTATCTCAGAACAAACAGGTTTGAACAGGCAACCGACAAAGCCTTTATCCGGGAGCGCGCCGACCGTGCCGCCGAAATGTATGAGCGGGCAAGGCTCGAAGGCTATCCCGCCGATGGTGCGCAGGAGCTGGCAATGAAAACGCTGACAGAGGGACTACGCTACTCCAAGTACGCCATCCTGCGCGAAGTCGTGGAAAACGAGTTCGCCGGTGAAGTGCCGGAATCGAAACGTGAATCCTTTACCCGAAAACTGCTGCCGCTTGTCGGAAACGTATTCTCCGTCTATGACCTCTCGGACGACGATTTCGCCCTGTCGCCCGATTACGACCTGCTCTACACGGAGCTGACGGGGGCCGTCGTCCTTTATATCGACGAGTATGGCGTTTAACCGCAAACAACGGCTGCGGGACAACATCGAGGCGATAAGGACGGCATTCACCCTTGACAGGGAACAGAGAGCGGCGACACCCGAAGAACGGGCGGTACTTCAAAAGTATTGCGGTTTCGGCGGGCTGAAATGTATCCTGAACCCGGCAAGGGAACTGACGGACGCCGTCCACTGGGCGAAATCCGACCTCGAACTGTTTGCCCCTACTGCGGAGCTGCACAGGCTGGTACGCGGGAACAGCAAGGACGATACGCAGTACAAGCGGTATGTGGACTCGCTGAAAGCGTCCGTGCTGACCGCCTTCTACACCCCGAAAGAGATAACCGACACCATAGCCGATGTGCTGGCGGATTACAGCGTCCGCCCCGCCCGCGTGCTGGAACCGTCGGCGGGTGTCGGCGTGTTCGTGGACGCCGTGCTGCGGCACAGTCCCGACGCGGACGTGATGGCGTTTGAGAAAGACCTCCTCACGGGGACTATCCTTCGGCAGCTCCACCCCGACAAAAAGATGCGCATAGATGGTTTTGAGAAAATCGAAAAGCCGTTCAACAACTATTTCGACTTGGCGGTGTCCAACATACCCTTCGGTGACATAGCCGTGTTCGACGCTGGGTTTCAAAGGAGCGAATCTTTCGGCAGGCGTTCGGCGCAAAAAGCCATCCACAACTATTTTTTCCTGAAAGGGCTGGACACGGTACGCGACGGCGGCATCGTGGCGTTCATCACCTCGCAGGGGGTATTGAACAGCTCCAAGACCTCCGTGCGTGACGAGCTGTTCCGTCAGGCAAATCTGGTATCGGCAATCCGCCTGCCCAACAACCTGTTTTCGGACAATGCGGGGACAGAGGTGGGCAGCGACCTTATCGTACTGCAAAAGGACCTGCGCAAGACGGAACTGTCGCAGGACGAACGGCTGATGACCGTGATACAGACGGACACGAAGACAAACCTGACGGACAACGCCTATTTTGTCCGCCATCCCGAACGTATCGTGCATACGACCGCAAAACTCGACACCGACCCTTACGGCAAGCCCGCTATGGTCTATACGCACGAGGGCAAGACAGCAGGCATCGCGGAGGACCTGCGCCGTATGCTTGACGAGGACTGCCACATGAGGCTTGCCATGCGCCTGTATTCGGGTGCAATCGGGCAAGCTGGGGAGCGAAAAGCGGTTGCCGTTGAAGCCAAACCGGAACAGCCTGCCATGAAGCCGGAAGCGACAATTACGGCACGGACGGAAGAAGCCCGAGCCGAAAAACCGCAACCGATAGAGGAAAAGCCGGAGATAGAGCCCCGCAAACCGAATTATCAGGCTGGCGTGCAGCTCTCCCTGCTCGACCTCTGGGGAATGACGGAGGAAGTCCGCAAGCCGGAATCCCCCAAGAAGAAAAAGGCGTCGAAAAAGGAAAGCGCGGCAAAACGCTCCGTCCCCAAACCGAAACCACAGGTTACCGCTGCACCTCCCGTTGAAACCGTCAAGCCTGCAACCGGAAGCAAGGAGGCAAAGCCGGAGAATAGCGTGAAACAAAGCGACCCTGACGATATTTACGCCACGCTGGACTGGGACACCAATCCGCCCATCAACGGCTTCTACGAAACGATGATGAGCCTGACGCCGGAGCGGCGCAAGGCTCTACGTCTTGAAGCGGAACGGCACAGACAGGAACAGTTGAAAAAGCCGAGTGTCAAGGATACGCTGAATCCTGCCTTTGTGCCTTCGTTTGATAACAAACCGGAGAAAGAAACGGCACAACAACCCGAAGCACAGCCGGAGGCAACTCCCGTTCCCGTTACGGACAATAGCCCAAGTGAGCAGGCAGCCACTTCACTTTTCCCTGAATTTGAACCGGAAAAGCCGAAGGAGGAAGCCCCCGACTTTACGCCGCGCCCCTACCACCGCACGCCGGAAATGCACCTGCGTGAAGGCTCGCTGGTGGCAAGCAGGGCACGCGACATCGGTTATCTGAAGGACATCACGCCCTACGGCGCGACATTCCATCCGCTCGGTCTGACGGGGTTCCAGAAGGAGAAGGCGTTGCTGTATGTGTCGCTCCGTGACGCATACGAGCGGCTGTACCGCTATGAAACGAACAGGCGCGAGGCAAATCCCGTGTGGCGTGAACACCTGAACACCTGCTACGACGAGTTTGTCATGCGTTATGGCAACCTCAACGCAAAACAGAACGTGAAGTTAGTGATGATGGATGCCGGAGGGCGCGACATCCTTTCGCTGGAACGTGCGGAGGACGGCAGGTTCGTCAAGGCGGACATCTTCGACCGTCCCGTTTCCTTCTCGGTGGAGAGCCATGCCAACGTAAGCACTCCCGAAGAGGCACTCTCCGCGTCGCTCAACAAGTTCGGCACGGTCAATCTCGGCTACATGCGGGAGATAACCGACAGCACCGAGGAGGGATTGCTTGACGCCCTCAAAGGGCGCATCTTCTACAACCCGCTCGTAACCGGTTACGAGATTAAAGACCGCTTCATCGCGGGGAACGTGATAGAGAAGGCGGAACGCATTGAGGCATGGATGGGCGGCAATCCCGAAAGTGAACGGCTGCCGGAGGTTAAGGAGGCGTTGGAGTCTTTGAAGGAAGCGGAGCCGCAGCGCATCGCCTTCGAGGACCTCGACTTCAACTTCGGGGAACGCTGGATTCCGACGGGCGTGTATGCCGCCTACATGAGCCATCTTTTCGACACGGACGTGAAAATCGCCTATTCCGCAAGTCTGGACGAGTTTTCCGTGGCGTGCGGCAGCCGCACCATGAAGATTACGGACGAGTTTTTAGTGAAGGGCTATTACCGGAACTATGACGGCATGCACCTTCTGAAACACGCCCTGCACAACACCTGCCCGGACATGATGAAATCCATCGGCAAGGACGAGAACGGCAACGACATCAAGGTGCGCGACAGCGAGGGCATACAGCTTGCCAACGCCAAGATTGACGAGATCCGAAACGGGTTCTCGGAATGGCTGGAAGAGCAGTCGCCGCAGTTCAAGGAACGGCTCACGACGATGTATAACCGCAAGTTCAACTGTTTCGTGCGCCCGAAGTATGACGGCTCGCACCAGACCTTTCCCGACCTCAACCTCAAGGGGCTTGCCAGCCGTGGGATCAGGAGCGTCTATCCGTCGCAGAAGGATTGCGTCTGGATGCTCAAACAGAACGGCGGCGGGATCTGTGACCACGAGGTGGGGACCGGTAAAACGCTGATAATGTGCATTGCGGCGCATGAAATGAAGCGTCTGAACCTGGCGCACAAGCCGATGATTATCGGGTTGAAAGCCAATGTCGCCGAGATTGCCGCCACCTATCAGGCGGCATATCCCCATGCGAGGATTCTCTACGCTTCGGAAAAGGATTTCTCGACCGCCAACCGCGTGCGTTTCTTCAACAACATCAAGAACAACGACTACGATTGCGTCATCATGTCGCACGACCAGTTCGGCAAGATACCGCAGTCGCCGGAATTGCAGCAGCGCATCCTGCAAGCGGAGCTTGACGCCGTGGAGGAAAACCTCGAAGTCCTGCGGCAGCAGGGCAAGAACGTGTCGCGGGCGATGCTGAAAGGGCTGGAGAAGCGCAAGCACAACCTTGTGGCGAAACTGGAGAAGGTGGAACACGCCATCAAGTCGCGCACGGACGACGTAGTGGACTTCAAGCAGATGGGCATCGACCATATCTTCGTGGACGAGAGCCACCAATTCAAGAACCTGACTTTCAACACCCGGCATGACCGTGTGGCAGGATTGGGAAACTCGGAAGGGAGCCAAAAAGCACTGAATATGCTCTTTGCCATCCGCACCATACAGGAGCGCACGGGCAAGGACTTGGGGGCGACGTTCCTCTCCGGCACGACCATTTCCAACAGTCTGACGGAACTGTATCTGCTCTTCAAATATCTGCGTCCGAAGGAATTGGAACGGCAGGATATTAGGTGCTTCGACGCATGGGCGGCGATTTTTGCAAAGAAGACGACCGACTTCGAGTTCAATGTAACGAACAATGTGGTGCAGAAAGAGCGTTTCCGCTACTTCATCAAAGTACCGGAACTTGCAGCATTCTACAATGAGATTACCGACTACCGCACGGCAGAGGACGTGGGTGTGGACCGTCCGCACAAGAACGAGATACTGCACAACATACCGCCTACGCCTGACCAAGAATATTTCATCAAACAACTGATGGAATTTGCGAAGACGGGCGACGCCACGCTGCTGGGCAGGATGCCGCTGTCTGAAACGGAGGAGAAGGCAAAGATGCTTATCGCTACCGACTACGCACGGAAGATGGCACTTGACATGCGAATGATAGACCCCAATTACGAGGACCACCCCGACAATAAGGCTTCACACTGCGCCAAGATGATAGCGGAGTACTACCACAAATACGACGCGCACAAGGGAACGCAGTTCGTCTTCTCGGATCTGGGCACGTACCAGCCGGGCGACGGGTGGAACGTGTACAGCGAGATAAAGCGGAAACTGACGGAGGACTACGGCATACCGGCAAGCGAGGTGCGCTTCATTCAGGAGTGCAAGACCGACAAGGCGCGCAAGGCGGTGATAGACGCCATGAACGCCGGGACGGTGCGTGTGCTGTTCGGCTCCACGAGCATGCTCGGAACGGGTGTGAACGCGCAGAAAAGGTGTGTGGCTATCCATCACCTCGATACGCCGTGGCGACCGTCCGACCTGCAACAGCGTGACGGACGGGGAGTCAGGGCAGGCAATGAGATTGCCAAGCACTTTGCCGGGAACAACGTGGATGTCATCATCTATGCCGTGGAGAAATCGTTAGACAGCTACAAGTTCAACCTGCTGCACTGTAAACAGACGTTCATATCGCAGCTCAAAAGCGGGGCGATGGGCGCACGTACCATCGACGAGGGAGCGATGGACGAAAAATCGGGTATGAACTTCTCAGAGTATATGGCGTTGCTCTCCGGCAATACCGACCTTCTCGACAAAGCGAAATTAGAGAAGCGTATCGCCTCACTCGAAGGGGAACGCAAGTCGTTCAACAAGGGCAAGCGAGATTCGGAGTTCAAACTGGAATCCAAGACGGGAGAACTGCGCAACAACACGGCTTTCATCGAAGCCATGACGGAGGACTGGAACAGGTTCCTTTCGGTTGTGCGGACGGATAAGGAGGGCAACCGCTTGAATGCCGTCAAGGTGGACGGCGTGGATTCAACGGATGAGAAAGTCATCGGAAAGCGTTTGCAGGAGATAGCCAAGAACGCCACGACGGGCGGACTGTACAAGGCTGTCGGGGAACTTTACGGTTTTCCGATAAAGGTGGTCAGCGAGCGGATACTCAAAGAAGGGTTGGAGTTTACCGACAACCGCTTTGTGGTGGAAGGGAACTACAAGTACACCTACAACAACGGGCATCTGGCGATGGCTGACCCAGTAGCAGCCGCACGTAACTTCCTGAACGCATTGGAGAGGATTCCGTCCATCATCGACCAGTACAAGTCTAAGAACGAGGTTCTGGAGAAGGAGATTCCGCAGTTGCAGGAGATAGCGGGCAAGGTGTGGAAGAAGGAGGACGAACTGAAACAGTTGAAGTCCGAACTTGCCGCGCTTGACCGAAAGATTCAGCTGGAACTTGCACCGCCCACGCCCGAAGTCGCCGAAAAAGAAAAGGATGGACAGGAAGTCAAACCAGATGCGGAAGGTGTACGGAGCATATCGCCACAACAAACCGATGATGTCCCGCAGATACGCAGCCCGGTGAATGAACGAAGTCCGTCGAGCAATTTCATTGCCGACCATGTCATCATCGGACGACCGGGTTTTCAGATCAAGGATGATAACCGTCCGAAAGGGATAAAAATATAACTTTTATTGTGGGCAGTAACGTCATTGTTTTCGTTACTGCCCACAATAACAAATAATCCTTATCGCTTTTGGATATTGGCTGATAGAAGTTGGTACAGACAAATTTAACAAAATAGAACAAAAAAAGTAACTACTCAGCTATGCAAAGTCGTTGAGTATCAACTCTATTGCACGAGGTCAATCTTGCGTAATGCCCGATTTTCATCGAAATATAGTAAATCAACAAGTTTGCTACTGTTGATAATCAAGCATTTGGGCACATTTAGATACCTGAGTAGTTACACAAAAAAGCAATGCAATTTTTTTATACGTTGCACACTGATTTCTTATTTTGCAGAATTACAGCGAACAAGTTTCTCTTTCGTTTTGCAAATCTACTTGCAGTGTAATCTGTTTGCTTCTTAATATTATAGATGAAATTATAGCAACAATCAAAGCAAACACGGCAATACCTATAAATGACACATGCAAACCGTAGCGTTTTCCTATGAATCCGATTATAACCGGACCAAGAAGTATGCCGGAATATCCAAGAGCATTAATAAAACTAATGATGTTGTGTACAGCCATCCCTTTTATGTGGGCCGCAAAAGATACTAATTGAGGAACTACATTGGCCGCACCACAACCGACCATAGCAAAACCAGCTACAGAAGCGATCGCACTATCAATTGATACCACAATCAGGAAACCAGCGGAAATAAGTAATGCCCCTCCGCTAATCACAGTCCTTCGTCCAAATCGATCGACGATCTTGTCGCCGCAAAGTCTCATAATAGTCATTGCTATGGCAAAAGCGGTATAGAAAAATCCGGCCACGGACATGTCAATGCCACGCTCTTGACTAACAAAAATTGCTGACCACCCCATTACAGCACCTTCCGACGCATACATGATAAAACATAACAAACCGATCACTATCACCATAGGTGGAATATAAAATTTCTTATTCACATCCTGTTTCGGATGGTCGTTGCTTTTAAGTACCTTTGAGGATAGAAGGTCACGGCATCCGGCCATCATCGCAGCCAATACCAATATCATAAATATTACGACCGACCACATAGGGATTATTCCGAATGCGAAAAGAGAACTCATCACACCGGCACCGATGAGCGTACCAAGTGAATAACCCCCATGAAATCCTGACATCAGATGTTTTCCTGTCTGACCTTCAACTGCAACACCATTCACATTAGCAGCAACATCGATGGTGATAGTACAACCGCCGAATACCAATAACATTATAGCCGTCAGGGTGAAGTTAGCCAATAGGCTTATCGTCAATAGAGAAAAAGCCATTAAAAATCCGGAGAAATAAACTACTCGTTTTGCGCCAAATCTCACACATAGCCAACTTGATAAAGGAAGTGCTATTATTGAACCCAACCCGGTACAAAGCATCAGAAGTCCTAAGGAAGCTTCGTCCAAACTAAATGCACGTTTAACATACGGTACAAGAGGTGCCCATGCAGCCTCAAGACAACCTATGACGAGAAAAGCGGTGCGATTTGCGATAATTGGATGTTTACTCATCGTTTAAAGGTATAAGAAAAGCGCACATTTTGAATATGTGTGCGCCTTTGAAAATGATTAGATTGTTTTATTATTCTGCTATATTACCCTTTCTAAAGTCAGCGACAGGTTTATCTGTCAGAGATACTTCGGTGAATAGGCAGGTGTGTTCATTATCCTTAGGACTCTGTGAACTGATGCCTATAAGCAATTTTTCAGGAAAGTCATTCTTATAGAGTCGGGCCATACGCCATATTTTACCATCTTCTGAGAAATAGCTACCAAGGGTTGTGCCATCGGAGGATAATCTCATATAAACGTATGGAGCCGTGATTGCCTGATGGTTATTGTCATCAGAGGTGCCTAATGTGCGAACTGACACCACTCGGTGATCGCCATACTCATCCTGCTCGAAACATAGTTTTTGACAATGTGTGTCGTTTTCATAAGCATATATCACCCCTGCCGAATAAGTTCCGGTTTCAGTGAATTCAGGCTGCACTTTAGCCGTGAAAGTGAAAGGTTTGGTGTTGTCAACCTCTGTGAAGATGACCGCAGAGTTATTGACTACGCTTCCATCCGGGGAACGGAAATAATCAGTTTGAGGACCGGCCACAAATTTGAGCGTGTCGCCAAGAAGTGTGATACCATTCTCTCCGCCGTTTTTCGACTTTGTAAAACGAATTCCTCCTACATTGATGTCGCATGTGGCGAGTTCAACGTTTTCTGTTGTAGCTTTCTTGTCAGAATTTCCCGCTTTTTTCTCTGGTTCTTTCTGGGTGCATCCAGCCATTACAAGACTTGCAATGATTGCGATAAATACTAATTTTTTCATTATGATATTGATTTGATTATTATTAAATTGCAATTTCCTTGTGATTTATTTGCGGTTGCAAAGTTAGATAGAACAAAAGATGTGCACAATACTGATTTCTAACCAATTTTCGCATCAATAGCAATAGGAATTAGCTATTATTTGTTGAATATCAACCCTCTACGGCCTACTACCAACGAATTATCAGGAACATCTTGGGTTATGGTACATCCATGTGACATGACACAACCATTACCAACACTAAAGCTACCCGCGACAATTATAGTTCCTGTACCAAAAACACAACGATTGCCTATTCTTGCTCCCGGAAACAAAATAAGTTCTCCTCCTATGATATTATTATCTCCGATATAGATGTCATCACCTACTCCTGTGCAATAAATAGAAGCTCCGTGTGTAAGAGAAACGCCTTTACCAAAATGAATTGGCACAGAACTAAAAATACGTTCACATTCATTTTGCAGAACTGTTATGCCTGCTTCCAATTCTAATTTACCAGCAAATTGATTCATCTTTTTCGCTTTTATATGCCCGCAAAATTACGAACCAATAATAACTGGTACAACACTGATTTTTAACCAATCATAAAGCAAGAGGGCTCATTAAATAAGATTCATTCTTAATGCGATTTCTACAGCAGCCGCAGTATTAGCGACTTTTAATGAAGCTAAAATATCCTGACGATGGCGATTAACGGTATAAACGGAAATATTTAGGTTGTCTGCAATCTGTTTACTGGGCACCCCTTTCGCTATTAGTGATAGTATTTCAAGTTGTCGCCGACTAAGGATTTTTCGGTCGCATGCTTCGTACACGTTTCGTCTAACGGTTTCTCCTGTCACGAGATTTACAATAATACCGTCTTGTTTGTTATGAGAACCAAAGTATGGAGAATAAGTGCATAGACCGAGAATGACACTTCCACCGTTGCTACAACTAAAATATCTCGTTGTATGTAATATTTTTATTGTCTCATTACTCCCTGTCCGATAGAAACTGATTATACACGAAGCCGAGAAATTTGTCTTTTCATTTATGGGAAGTTCTTTTATAAAGTTGAAGAAACGAAGTTCGAGTATATGACGTTGAATAAGCTCTTCTTCATTCGCGTGGCTGAAAACAGTATTTTCAAAGGCGGATGTATGGTCAACCATATATTCCGGGAAGTCCATTATAGTTTGACCGAATCTGCCAGAATATATATGACATTCGTTGTTTTGAAAATCTGACACAACTGCTATACCTTCTGTTGCAAGAGCATAACCATTTGCGCACGCTCTTGCTTGAGCAAGCATAAATTCTTTATTTTCAGTATCTTCAAACTGCTGTTCAGTCAGAAGTGATTTTAGTTGATGTTCCTGTTCCATAGTGAATTGGTTAATTTTCACCATTGCGGGATTGCGCCAATAGCCCTAATTTTGCCACAAAATTACGAATAATAAATGATTCAAAGATGAAAAGAACCGTTTTATATGGAGCATTTCTTGTTGGAAGCCTCTCTTTAGCTGCATGTCAGCAACACAATGAGACCAAAGTAAGTGAACCGGATTTGACTGGTAAAGAGGTTGAAACAAGTCAAATCACAGACTGTAAGATAAAAGTGGGAGATGTCACTTTTACCAAATCCATCAATGGCGCAGATACATGTGTAACTATACTTACAGACGGAGGATTGAAATTCAGCTGCCCCGAAGGACTTGATTTCTTCTGTGATCCTAATGAAGGTAAGCTGTCCAACAATACACTGCCCGTATTGCTGATTCCAACGGACAATACCAAACCGTTCACGTTGACAGCCAAAGTAACTCCTGAATTCACCATTGAGGGACTTTACAATGCCGCCGACCTCTTTGTGTATGTCAACGATACACTTTGGCAGAAACTTGCCTTTGAGCAGGATGAATATGGCAACCACCGCATCGTGACGGTACGAACACAAGGTACATCCGATGACAACAACCATGATAAGATAGACACAAAATCGGTCTATATGAAAATATCTTCCGATACTCGGACTATCGCCAGCTACTATTCATTAGATAAAAAAGAGTGGCATATGGTGCGTCTGTACCGTAATGAATATCCCGATCAAATATATCTCGGCATCAGTAGCCAGTGTCCGCAACATGGAGGATGCACAAGCCTCATCGAAGATATAACTATCAGCCATGACAACGTGGGTGATTTCCGTATGGGTGAATAAATAAAAGTAAATAATATGAACAAGCGAATATTGATTTTAACCGGCAGCCCACGACGGGGAGGTAACAGCGACCTTATGGCGGACGCTTTTGCGAAAGGAGCATCCGAAGCGGGCAACATTGTTATGCGGTTCGATACTGCGCATAAACATATTCAAGGATGCAGAGCTTGCGATAATTGTTTCAGCAAGGAGAATAAAGCCTGTATTTTTAATGATGATTTCAATGAATTGGCATCTTTGATGGCAGAAAGTGATGTCATCGTATTCTGCACACCTCTTTATTGGTACTCGTTTCCTGCCCAGATAAAAGCAGCCATAGACAAGTTTTATTCTTTCATCATAGGTAAAAAAGATGTGCCTATTAAGGAATGTATGCTTCTTTCGTGTGGAGAATTGGAAGACCCTCATGTTTTCGATGGCATAGTGCGTTCCTTTGAACTCATTGCACAAGATAGGGGATGGAAAAACAGAGGCCATTATCTTGTAAATAGTGTCAATGAAAAGGGGGCTATTTCAAATACCGAACATCTACAAAAGATATATGATATCGGAAAGAAATTTTGAATTGTCTATTGAGGATGTTCTATAATCCAATTTGATATAGCATCTTTATTAGACTGAGCTTCAAAGACCATACAGCCCGTAAGCCTATAAAGACCTACGGGCTGTATTATCAATAATCAATGGCAATAACGCATGAATCGACATAACGCTGAAACAAGACACTTCCGTATGCTGACTTCCATAGGCTATCTACTAATAGCTTTGCTGGTAGGCGGCATCATGTACACATGGCTTGGCGAATGGCGAGACATGGAGGGACTGGAAGCCAAAAACCGAGAAATCGATGAATTTCGAAAAGAGGTAAACAATATTCATATTCATTTGATAGAGTTTTCTTTATTAGGTGAAACGATATTGGAATGGGATGATGAAGATTTAGGACTTTACCATGCTCGGCGTATGACAATGGACAGTATGCTTTGTCGGTTCAAAGCTATCTATCCGGTAGAACGCATAGACAGTGTACGCCATTTTCTCGAAGACAAGGAACGGCAGATGTGCCAAATCGTGCAGATACTTGAACAGCAACAAGCCATCAACGATAAGATAACCAGTCAAGTACCTGTAATCGTGCAGAAGAGTGTGCAGGAACAGCCCAAGAAATCCAAGCGCAAGGGTTTCTTAGGCATCTTTGGCAAAAAGGAAGAAGCGAAACCAACTGCGACTACTACGATGCTGCGTTCCCTTAATCGGAATATGATAGCTGAACAACAGGCACAAAGCCGCCGTTTGTCGGAACACGCCGATAGTCTTGCTACACGAAATGCGGAACTCAACAGACAACTGCAAGGACTGGTAGTTCAAATGGATGAGAAGGTGCAAGCAGACATACAGAAACGGGAAGCTGAGATAACAGCCATGCGGGAACAATCGTTTATTCAGATAGGTGGCTTGACAGGATTCGTTGTGTTATTATTGGTAATCTCTTACATAATCATCCACCGAAATATCACCCGTATCAAACGGTACAAACGAGAAACTGCGGATTTAATAGAACAGCAGATACAGTCTATCAAACAAAACGAGGCACTGATTGCCTCTCGTAAAAAAGCCGTTCATACCATCACCCATGAATTACGTTCTCCACTGACGGCAATAACGGGTTATGCCGGACTGATGCGGAAAGACTGCAATACGGATAAAACCGGGACGTATATCCGAAACATTCAGGAATCTTCTGACCGCATGCGTGAAATGCTGAACACCCTGCTGAATTTTTTCCGGCTGGACAACGGCAAGGAACAGCCTAATTTCTCCGCATGTAGGATTTCCGCAATCACACATACGCTCGAAACGGAGTTTATGCCAATCGCCATAAACAAAGGACTGACTCTGACAATACATTGCCACAAGGATGCCTTTGTATGTACAGATAAGGAACGCATCTTGCAAATCGGGAACAACCTGCTGTCCAACGCTATCAAGTTCACGGAGAACGGCAGTATTTCTTTGCGGGCAGATTATGATAACGGTCTGCTGAAACTTATCGTCGAAGATACGGGTACAGGTATGACCGAAGAGGAACAGCAGCGGGTATTCGGGGCGTTTGAACGTCTGTCAAACGCTGCCGCAAAGGATGGCTTCGGATTAGGTCTTTCCATTGTTCAGCGTATTGTGACAATGCTCGGTGGCACAATCCGGCTGGAGAGCGATAAAGGCAAAGGTAGCCGTTTCACGGTGGAAATCCCCATGCAGACAGCCGAGGAGCTGCCGGAACAGATAAATAAAACACAAGTTCACCATAACAGAACATTCCATGAAGTAATTGCTATCGATAATGACGAAGTTTTGCTTCTGATGCTGAAAGAAATGTATGCACAGGAAGGGATACACTGCGACACTTGCAACGATGCGGCAGAACTTATGGAAATGGTAAGGAAAAAGGAATACAGTCTGTTGCTTACGGATCTGAACATGCCGGATATAAACGGCTTTGAGTTATTGGAATTGTTGCGTGCTTCCAACGTGGGAAATTCAAGGACCATTCCGGTGGTCGTGACAACCGCTTCGAGCAGTTGCAGCAAGGAGGAACTTATAGAACGTGGATTTGCCGGATGCCTGCTCAAACCGTTCTCCATATCGGAACTGATGGAGATTTCTGACAAGTGCGCCATAAAAGGCAAACAGAATGAAAAGCCGGATTTCACCTCTCTGCTGTCATACGGCAATGAAGCCGTCATGCTGGAGAAATTGATAACGGAAACCGAAAAGGAAATGCAGTCGCTCAGGTATGCGGAACAACAGAAAGACCTTCCGGAACTGGACGCCCTAACACACCACCTGCGCAGCTCTTGGGAGATACTCCGTGCCGACAGACCGTTGAGGGAACTTTATAAACTGACTCATCACAATGGCACACCTGACGACAAAGCAATAGGCAATGCCGTAAGAGCCGTGCTGGATAAGGGTTCGGAGATAATCCGGCTGGCAAAAGAAGAAAGGAAGAAATACAACAATGGATAAGACAAAAATCATCGTGGTGGAGGACAACATCGTGTATTGCGAGTTTGTCTGCAACCTGCTGGTACGTGAGGGATTCCGTACCGTGCAGGCTTTCCACCTCTCGACAGCGAGGAAACTTCTGCAACAAGCCGCTGACGGGGACATAGTGGTTTCCGACCTGCGCTTACCCGATGGTGACGGCATCGACCTGTTGCGTTGGATGCGCAAGGAGGGTATGACGCAGCCGTTCATCATCATGACCGACTATGCCGAAGTGCATACGGCGGTGGAAAGCATGAAACTCGGCTCGCTGGACTACATACCCAAGCAGCTTGTGGAGGACAAACTCGTCCCTTTGCTCCGTACCATACTGAAAGAACGGAATATCGGGCGAAGCCGTATGCCCGTGTTTGCCCGTGACGGTTCCGCCTTTCAGAAAATCATGCACCGGATAAGGCTGGTAGCCCCTACCGACATGAGCATACTGATATTCGGAGAGAACGGCACGGGCAAGGAGCATATCGCCCACCATCTGCATGACAAAAGCAAGCGTTCTGGCAAACCGTTTGTACCTGTGGACTGCGGATCGTTAAACAAAGAGCTTGCTCCATCGTCATTTTTCGGACACGTCAAAGGCGCATTCACCGGTGCGGACAGTGCCAAGAAAGGATATTTCCATGAAGCCGAAGGCGGCACGCTGTTCTTAGATGAGGTAGGCAACCTCGCACCGGAAACACAGCAGATGCTACTTCGAGCCATACAGGAGCGGAGATACCGCCCGATAGGAGACAGAACGGATAAGAGTTTCAATGTCCGTATCATCGCTGCCACCAACGAGAATCTGGAAAAGGCGGTCAATGAAAAGCGTTTCCGTCAGGACTTGCTGTACCGTCTGCACGACTTCGAGATAACCGTACCGCCATTGCGTGACTGTCAGGAGGACATCATGCCGCTGGCTGAGTTCTTCCGTGAAATTGCGAATCAGGAACTGGAATGCGATGTCACCGGCTTTGACGGGGAAGCCCGCAAGACATTGCTGACCCATGCGTGGCCGGGCAATGTACGCGAGCTTCGTCAGAAAATCATGGGCGCGGTGTTGCAGGCACAGACGGGTCTTGTCACGAAAGAGCATCTGGAACTTGCCGTGACGAGGGCGACCTCACCCGTCAGCTTCGCCCTGCGCAGTGATGCGGAAGACAAGGAGCGTGTCTTACGCGCATTGAAGCAGGCGAACGGGAACCGTAAGGTTGCCGCCGAACTGCTCGGGATAGGACGTACGACGCTGTACAACAAACTGGAAGAATATGGATTGAAGTATAAATTTCAGCAACCATAGCCGGTAATTCGTCGGATTTGGCTATCTTTGCATGATATTTGAGAAAAAACGGCGACTGGCAGAGCCTTTTGCCGTCGATATATAGACATAAGACCGCAAGGCGTCCTAATGGAAATCTGGTAAATTGACACTACGGAGACGATTGCGTGATGCTTATGCTATGCTTACGCATAGCGTGCATTCACGTACTCTCCGTAAAGGCTTTACCAGAGCCTCCATTAGAAGTAGTGTGAACTGCACGCTACTTTTTTGCCCTTGCCTAACGAAATGAAACGATGTATGGGTAAAGTTCAGATTCTTGCCGTCCTCACGCTGGACGGGTGTCATTCTTCCGGGTTGTATTGCAAGGCGTACAAGGAACTGCGCCTTGACAAGTGCGGCATCAATGAAATAAGGGAAAACGCCCTTTACCACATCACGCCCGACTACTCCATCTCCATGCTGGACGAATGGCGGAAGGACGGCACGGACATCCGCTATCTCTCGGAAGCCACTCCCGACAACACGGACTATATCAACGGACTGCTGCGCATGCGGGTGGTGGACGAGATAATCCTATATACCGTGCCTTTCATATCGGGAACGGGACGGCACTTCTTCCAGTCCGCCCTGCCCGAAACACATTGGACGCTCTCCTCTCAAAAAAACTATCCCGATGGCGTGTGCCGCAGCATCTACACGCGCGTGGAAGCCATAAGATGACCGGAATGTTCCGGCATCATACATTTTCAGGTTTCACCTGATAAGACAATGTTCTGATAACAAACATTTTGAGAAGGGCATAATCCGTGCCTGACAAAAAATATCGAATTTTATCACTTTGAAATCCAGCACTTTGCAGACGAAGTGCCGGATTTTCTGTTTTTTGGACGCGCTTTTTGCCACTACAGTCCATGTGCGCATACAGAAAAACAGAGTGTAAAATTTCAAAATTGACAGGACATGAATTATTTCTTATTGGCGGAAACCGAGTTCTTCCGCCGTATAAACGAAGCCGGTGACTGCAATATGGAAACGGCATACACGGCTTTCGCCACCCAAGTGATCGAACTGTGCAGCGGCAGCGCGGACACGGACCGCACCATCATCGCACTGACATACATAGAAATAGAGTTGCAGCACCATCCCGTGCGCAACTTTTCCGAAGAGAAGAGGGAGGCTGCCATCTACGTCAGCAAGGCTCTCTCTTTCGTGAGGAAGATGCAAAAGCTCCTTGCAGCTCCCCAAGTGCCGCCACTGATCCCCGTCCGTACATCCGCCGAAAACACAACCGAAAACCCCGCCTCGCCCTTGCAGTGGACAGGCAACGCCATCGACCTCGTGGAACTGATCTACGGTATCAACGAGATGGGCTGCATCAACAACGGCAACATGCCGCTCAAACAGCTCGCCCCGCTCCTGTACAAGATATTCGGCGTGGAATCGAAGGACTGCTACCGCTTCTACATCGACATCAAGCGACGTAAGAACGAGAGCCGCACCTACTTCCTTGACAGGATGCAGGAGAAACTCAACGAGAAGATGCAACGTGACGAGGAATTGGAACGCATGAGAAGATGAACCACCATCCGTACAGGAAAGACGGAAAATAAGGGGCAATCATCTGTTTTCCGTCTTTTTTTTGTTGCATCATATTGACAATCATGGAAATAAATGCCGATATTTGCAGCCGGAACAGAAGCAGGATAAAGAAATGGCAAAAAAGAAGAAACAGAACGGGCACTACTGCCGGATTTGCGGTGACTACAAGGCGAATGAGAAGTTCTCCGGCAAAGGTCACGCGCAACATATCTGCAAGAGTTGCATGTCCGCCATGCGTAGCGGCAAGAATCCGGAGGATATTCTGCCGGAACCGTTGCCCGTGAGCCGTGAAACGACACGTTTCAAGAAACTGGGTAAAGAGGAAAAAGCTGTGCTTAAAGCGTTTATCTCCGAAGTGGTAACCGAATACTGGCAGGAAAACAGGCAGATACCGTTTGCGGAAAGTTTTTCCGAACTTAAAAAATATATCATCGGAACTTATGATGAGGAATGCGGCATACTCCTGAAAGATGACGCGGAACTGAAGACCTACTTTCAGACACATACGGTAACGACCATAAACAAATTGCTGAAAGAGGAAAATCCGGAAAAAGAAGGGTAAAGATAACGGGCGGAACAAGGTGTCAAACTTGCCCCGCCCGTTTTCGTTACCGCCTGCCGGCTATTTCTGCTGCAACAGATGCTTCAGGTTCTCGTCACCCGCGATACGTTCCAGTTCGTCGGCGACAATCTGCTTCACCTCCTCCTTGATGCGCCTGTAATTCGCCTGCACCGTTTCCTTCATGCAGTCGTTGCCGTCCCCGTCGGTGAAGTCGGTAATGACGGGGATCTTCTTGTAGGCTTTCTCCTCGCGTTTCACTTTCTCGGCATCCACGACAATCTCGCAGTGAAAAATCTTCTGCTCGATACGCTCGTTGAAGTTATCAGATACTGAACCGACAAACATACCCTGCGTCAAGCCTGAAATCTTGCTGGGCGGGATAAGCGCGTCCATCTGCGTGTTGATGGAGGTGGAAACGTCCTGCCGGTTGATGGATATGGACTGCCGCTTCTGTAATACCTTTCCGAAGCGTTCGGAAAGCGTCTTGGCGGTTTCGCCCACTACCTGACCGGAGAAGATATTGCCGACGGTGTTCATCACGACTTTGGCTTCCTTATCGCCATAGTCGCGTACCAACTGGCTGAAATCCTGAAAGCCCAGACACACGGCAACCTTGTTGCTTCGTGCGGTGGCGATAAGGTTATCCAACCCCTTGAAATATATCGTCGGTAGTTCATCTATAATAACCGACGACTTCAGCATCCCCTTCTTGTTGATGAGCTTTACGATACGGGAGTTATACAGACCGAGAGCCGCACCGTAAATATTCTGACGGTCGGGATTGTTGCCCACGCAGAGGATTTTCGGCTCTTCGGGATTATTGATGTCCAGCGTAAACTCGCTGTCCGACATCACCCAGTAAAGTTGCGGGGAGATCATGCGCGAAAGTGGAATTTTCGCACTTGCTATCTGCCCTTGAAGCTGCTCCGCAGCCCCACCGAGCCATGCGTCCATGAATGGCGAGAGGTAGTTCTCAAGTTCGGGATATGAAGAAAGAATCGGGAAAATATCCTCGTAACGGCGATTCAGGAACTCGATTGCATGGGGGAACGTGCAATACTTGCCGCCTTTATAGATTTTGAGATACCATATAATACTGGCGAACAAGATAATAGGTGATTCCACAAAGAAATCGCCCTGCTTCTGCACCCACGTTTTGTTCAAATTTAACATTATCGTATAGGCACTTTCATAGGCGTCCGTAATATCCTCCATGAAATCCGGGTGGATGGGATTGCAACGGTGCGAGCGTCGCGGGTCGTCGAAGTTTATCACATAGAACTTCGGCTTCACCTTGTATCCCTCCGGGTGGTTCAGCAGATGATTGTAGGCTATCGTGGACAAGTCACTGAATTTGAAGTCGTACACATACATCGAGAAGCCCTTTTCAATCTGCTGCTTGATGAAATTATTTACCACCGCGTATGACTTCCCGCTGCCTGGCGTACCTAATACGATGGAAGCCCTGAAGGGATTCACGACATTGATCCAGCCGTTGTTCCAACGCTTTTTGTAGTAAAACCGTGTCGG
>OHKY01000270.1_pt1 | contig 26612 bp, 17 predicted proteins | sample 1568941 | NCBI WGS metagenome assembly OHKY01 (sample SAMEA3879521, study PRJEB24766) | human gut metagenome | biome: human-associated habitat; feature: feces | place: USA | collected 1985/1987 | reverse complement strand
CTAAATATTGACTTAAAATTACTTTATGATATACTGAATTTATCAAATAAATAAAGCAATTGCACACTGGTTCCCATATTTTTACTGCACTCCCCAAGTATGCAGTACCCTCTCCCTGAAATATGGGAAGCAGCGTGCAATTGCTTTTTTATTAAGTGAAACCGGATAGATGGAGGGTGCTGGAAGGTTTTTACAGCTAAAATGGAGAAGAAAGGAAAGGTAGAGCAAAAACATGAGAAGGGTAGGAAAACAGATTGTTGCCATCACGCTGGCAGCGGCAATGATGGGGTCACTGACACCGGAGGCATGCACATTTTTACAAAATGAGGTGGTGTATGCGGCGGAGACAAATGAAGCGTCAGCACCAACAGTAACACGTACAGAACTGTACAAAAATGAGGGCGCAAAAACAACAAAAACCATTGATTTTTCAGAATTGAAAGAAGATGACTGGAATGGTGAAGGAAAAATTACTTTTGTATATGATGAATCCATCAATGGCTCGTCGGGAAATGTGAATGAAGAGTATGAATTAACTGCAAAGGTAACACTGGATGAAACATCCTATCAGTCGCTGGATGCAGATAAAGCGCATCTGAATATCCAGGGTGTAACAAAACTGGGATCAAAATGGGGATGGAACAACAGTACGGATTGCCAGTGGCTGCAGAAGGATTCTTTTATGAAAGTTGGGGAGAATTATTCAGCTGATCTGAAAGTAAAGTTTTCAGGAATAACACCGGATACATTGATGGATGTTGAATTCGTTCTTGTGGGAACCGGATTTAAGGGAACTGTGACATTTTCAAATGTAGTTCTCACAAATTTATCAAGCGATAAACAGGAACTGACCAAACAGGAGCCAACCGTTCTTTCTGATTTAAATGATGAATCCCAGGTAAGTCTGTGGGCAGGTGAAACCGGATATCAGTATTCCCACGGTGGAAAAGAAAATGCTGCTCCGGAACTTTCCTATGACGCAAATGGCGGAGACGGAAGATTAAAAGTAAGCCTGGATTATACAGCCAACTCCGGCGAATCATGGAGTGAGGCAAAAGTGAAATTCACACCCAAGACACCGGCTGATATCAGCAATTATAATCAGGTGAGTGTGGATTTGATTTATCCGGAAAACAGTAATATTTCCAAGATAAAATTTTTCTCCAATAGCGGAATCAATAAAGATACCAGCATAGATTCGTCCGAGGCAGCAGATGCAGGAAACGGATATAAGAAAGTTACAGTTACTTTAGGATTTTCTCCATCTGCCACACCAATGGATGATCTGACAATCGGACTTATCGGAGCCAACAGTTCCTATGCTGGGGATGTTTATCTGGATAATCTGATACTTTCCCAGAAGGATGCCAGTGGTGATTTTGTGGCAATTACCGCAAAACCGAATACAGATGGAACACAGGCAAAACCAGAAACGACAGATAAAACCCTGACCATGACAGATCCGGATGCCAGCAATAGCGCAAAGGCATTGTATGCATATCTGCAGGGACTGACCGAAAGTGATCAGGTACTGTTTGGACATCAGAATGATGTGAGCCATTCCGTAGGAAACAACGATCTGGGAGATGTAAAAGATGTGACCGGTTCCGTCAGCGGTATTTTCGGCATTGACTCCCTGGCATTGTTTGGAAGCGAGGCTGGTGGTACGGATGCGGCATCTGCACTGCAGAAATCCATTGACTACAGCAAAAAGGCGGCCCAAAACGGTGCAATCGTTACCTTATCCACCCATATGCCGAATTTCACCAACGCAAAGATTAAAAAGAATGCAGATGGAACCTACGATTTCTATAACTGTGATTTTAATGAAGCAAAAGATTTATCCGGTGATTCGTTAAAGAAGATTTTGCCTGGTGGAGAGAAAAATGAGGTATTTAAGGCATATCTTGATACGATTGCATTCTATGCCAATGCATTGGAAAAGGAGAATATCCCAGTGATTTTCCGGCCATTCCATGAGGATACCGGCGGCTGGTTCTGGTGGGGCAGTGCAAACACCGCAGAAAGTTACAGGAGTCTGTATGCATATACCAGAGATTATCTGGAATCCAAAGACGTGCACAATATGCTTTATGTGTATTCGCCAAACGGACCGCTGGAGACCGAGGCAGAGTATATGTCGCGTTATCCGGGAGATGCCTATGTAGATATTCTGGCATTTGATTATTACAACGATTTTAATACTTATCCGGCAGAGAGTGATACTTCATTCTTTGATCATCTGGATCAGACCTGTCAGGTTGTATCATCGCTTGCAAAACAGCATAACAAGCTGGCTGCGATTTCGGAGACCGGTGTACGTGTGATGAAAAAGGATGGAAGTGATAACGAAGGGCTTCTTGTAAAAAATAATCCGGTCAGTGAGGCAAAGTCGGGTGTGAACTGGTATCAGAAAGTGAATGATATCGCAAAGGAAAACGACATGCCATATTATATGGTATGGGCAAATTTCAGCGATACCAATTTCTATGTGCCGTATAAATACAGTGATACCATGGGACAGGAAATGATAAATGATTTCATTTCTTACTACAACAATGAGGATTCAGTATTTGGAAACGGTACGAATTTCTATGGAAATATCGATAAGTACGCAGGAGTAAAGACGGATAATTACAAAGATGTCAGCGGATACATGGTAGCACCGTTTGATATGGATACGATTTTAAAGCCAACTGTGTTAAAGGCAAGTGTTTCCAATGCCGGTGAGGTATCGTTTGTTGTAAAGGATACGGCAAAGGGTAAACAGTTGACATTGCCGGCTGCGAAAGGCTCCGATGGATTCTATACGGCGCAGCTGACACAGGAGGAAATGGATCAGATCGGAAAAACAGATGTAGCGGAAATCGCGCTGGTTGCAGATGGAAAGACATTGTCTGCGATCACAAATCTGAGTATCGGGAAAGAAAAGGACAAAGCTCCGGCAGGTGTGCTGGAAAATTTTGACTACTATGTCGGGAGTAATGGACTTCTGGATGCAGCTTACGGTGGAAATTCTGCCGCTGGATGCAGTTCGTCCTTTACGCTGGATCAGGAGCATAAGGCAGACGGTACATATGGTGCTGCATTTAATTACAAATTAAAAACAACCGGTTCGGAAGTCTGGACGGGTCTGGTAAATGCAACTCTGAGCAATACAGATTTTTCAGCCTATAATGCATTGAAATTCTGGACAAAACTTGATGGAAAAGGGCAGAAGGTTGTTGTACAGATCAAGGCAGGAGGAGAAGAGTATGAAGTATATCTGACCAATCTTGCGAAGACAGAAGATGCCTATGAAGTAACCGTTCCATTCTCCGCTTTTAAAGGGAAGATGGGTGGAAAACTTAGTGGGGATGCTTTAAAAGATGTGCAGGCATTCGGACTCTGGTGTAATTCCAACCCGGCAGGTTCCGCGGTAGATGTGGAATCGGTACTTTACTTTGATGCATTCAAAGGAACAACGATCAGTGATGCAGAAGCTGCAAAAGCAGATGCCGATGGTCTGATTGCGGTAAAACAGACCAGCCAGAGTGGAAATAATGGCGGAAATTCTTCCTCCGGCAGCAGCACCTCTGGTGGAAATTCCGGCAGCACAACAACACCGGATACAAAACCATCGGAAACCCGGAAAACGGACAAAACATTTGAGAATATTGCAAAAGATACAAATGCGACACTTACCGTTGAAAAGAACGATAAGGGAGAAGTGACAGATGCCCGGGCACAGCTGGACAAAACAGTAAAGAATGCTTCCGAGACAAAGAAGACTACAATTTCAGCAGATGTGGTTGCAAAATTAGTCCAAGAGGCAGGAACCAGCGACATCACGATTACCCAGACAACAAAGAACGCTTCCGGCAAAGTGATGAACAGCGTATCTGTCAATGCGAAGGATCTGCAGGCAGGCAAAAAGCTGACACTTGTAAAAGTTGATAAAAAGACAGGAGAAAAAGTCCTGATCAGCAGCAGGACTTATAAGGTTTCCAAAGACGGAACTGTGACAGCGGATACCAAAGATGCCGGTGATTATGTACTGCTGAATGAGAAGGATGCAAAAGCCCTGAGCAGTAAAATCTTAAAGAGTATTGCATTAAAGGATACCAAGAAAACGGTTGCAAACGGAAAGAAGGCAAAAGTTACTTTTGATAAGAACCTGAACATGGAAAATGTAAAGAAGATCACTTATACATCTTCCAAAAAGTCGGTTGTAACCGTGAATAAAAATGGTACAATTGTCGCAAAGAAAGCTGGCAAAGCAGTTGTGAAAGTAAAAGTCACTTTAAAGAACGGAAAGACAAAGACTGTAAAGATGACGATCAAAGTGACAAAGTAAATTTACAGGAGTTTCGTCAAAATTTTAATAAGAAAAAGACGGTTTCGCAGGAAATCGTCTTTTTTCTTACCCATAATTGTAAAGAGAAGCGTGTGCGTTTTTTCGGGGGAATTGATTGTAATTTCAGAAGCCTTTGTTTATACTAAAATCAATAGAAAAGAGAATGAGAAGGAGAACATTTATTATGGCAGGAAAACACATTTCCATTCCGGCACTTTTAAAGATCGGTGCGGGTGCATTGGATAATCTGGGGATTTACTTAAAAGAGTTACAGTTACAGAAAGTAGTTGTATTATTTGGAAACGGTCTTGTAGAAATGTTTGGTTCTACCGTTATGGAAGCATTGCAGCAGGAGGACATTGATATTTTAGAATATCAGGAACTTGATACCGTGCGGTTGGAAGATCTGACCAGTCTTGCATTTTCCATGCCGGCGAAGACGCAGGCAGTCATCGGCATCGGTGGCGGAAAAGTGATTGATGGTGCGAAATATTGTGGATTTCTGCGAAATCTGCCGTTTATCAGCATCCCGACATCGGCATCGAGCGATGGCTTTTCAAGTGCCAGTGCTTCCCTTCTGGTGGAAGGACGCCGCAAGTCCGTTCCGGCAAAACTTGCATATGGGATTGTGGTGGATACAAGGATTATCCGCAGTGCACCGGAGAAATTTTTATATTCCGGAATCGGCGATATGGTATCAAAAATTACGGCACTGTATGACTGGATTTTTGAGGAAGAACATGGGTACGGAAAAGTCAATGATTTTGCTGTCATGATTGCAAAGAAAGCAGTCAACAGTTTTGTGCGCACACCGTTTACTTCGATACAGGATGATCTGTTTTTAAAGGAACTTCTGGATTCTCTTGCAATGAGCGGAATTGCAAATGAGATTGCGGGCAGCAGTGCGCCAACGAGCGGCAGCGAACATCTGATTTCCCATGCGCTGGACAAGATGCTTGAGCATCCGCAGCTTCATGGTATTCAGGTTGGCATTGCAACCTATCTGATGAGTGTTGTGCAGGATCATCGTTACCGGAGGGTAGACACAATTTTTATGCAGACGGGGTTCTGGGATTATGTAAAAACACTGGATCTTCGGCGGGAGGATTTTGAGAAAGCAGTTGATCTGGCACCGTCGATCAAACCGTTCCGCTATACGTATCTGCATGAGCAGCAATATAGGGATCGCGCGAAGGAACTCCTGCATACAGATGCGCGGCTGCAGGAAATCCTGAAATAGAGAGGAAAATAAATTACAGGATATACAATGATAAAAGTAGCAATATGTGATGATGATATACAATTTATTTATAAATTGGAACAAAGTATTTTTCGGTTTGCAGAAATGAAAAGAATAAAAGTGGATGTTGACGGTTATACAAGTGGAGCAGAATTTATTCAAAAACTGCAGCAAAGCGAAAGGTATGATTTGTTATTTTTGGATATTGAATTAGGGGACAGCTCGGGGATTATCGTTGGAAACTGGATTCGATCCCAGATCCAATATGAATCCATGCAGATTGTTTTTGTATCGGCAAAAGAAATGTATGCCATGCAGCTTTTTGATCTGCGTCCAATGAATTTCCTCGTGAAACCCATACAACAGGAACGAGTAGATTATATATTAGATGAATATGAAAGGCTGTATCAGTTTCAGCCACATATTATAGAAATTGGGAAAGGAAGAAATTCGATACGGATAGAAGAACATTCTGTTTTTTATTTGCAGAGCCTTGCCAGAAAAATTCAAGTGGTAACAGCAAATGATACATTATGTGTTTATGGAAAACTTTCGGAGGTTATTCCTGCGTTGAATCCGCATTTATTCTGTGTGGTACATAAATCTTATGTCATTAATCTGCGGTATGCAGAATCTTTTCAGAAAGACAGCGTACACATGATCAATGGGGATGACATTCCGGTCAGTCGGTCTATGAAAAATAACCTTGATCATGCAATTGTGGAAAAGATGAGGTGTGGCGGGTGAATAACATAGAAAGAATATTTGAAGCGGTATGTAACATATTAAGTGTGTATGTAAGTTTTAAAGTGACGGATGTTTTTCTGGAAAAGAAAAGAAAACTGCCACGGATGGCAAATATTGTTTATGTGATCGTATGGCTTATTAATACAGTTGTTGCATTTGGTTTTCGAAATGCCATGGGAACTACGGTGAGTATGGTATTGCTTCTCTGGGCGGCAGAAGGTATATTGTATGAAGGAAGTATACTACAGAAAATAATGGCAGGTTGTTTTACAGTATTGCTGGGGCTTACCATAGAATTTATCATGTATTATTATCTGGGAGATTTTTCTTTGTTTTCCGAAGGGCGGGCAATGGGAACCATCACAGGGGCAATGGTCAATCTGCTCATAGCAATGGGAATAAGACAGGTGATATGTCGGCGAAGGGTTATGGAAACACAGAACTATTACTTTATGATTCTTGTATTAGCCGGAAATATTGTCTGGATATATGCTCTTGAGAGTGTATCCGGCGAAAATTCGCCAAAAACAGTATTATCACTGGCTATTATGATCGTTGTAGATCTTGGAATGTTCTATTTGTATGACCGTTTGGGAGAAGCTTATCAGGATAAAATGCAGCAACGGCTTTTAAAGGAACATATGATGGCCTATCAGGAGCAGATGCATATCATGCAGCAGAATCAGAAAAAGCTGGATTCTTTGCGGCATGACATGAAAAACCATATGTATCTTCTGCAGACATATCTTAATGAAGGAAGGTATGATAAGGCACAGGAATATGTAAATAAAATGAGTGAGCATTTGCAGACGGAGCATAAGTATGTGAATACGGGGAATCTGGAATTGGATATGATTTTGAATCATAAACTGGCAAAAGCGGAGGCAATGTCCTGTCAGATTCAGTCGCAGATTGTGATTCCGTGCCAGTTGCCAGTGGATGGATATGACTGGAATGTTTTGTTTGGAAATCTGTTGGACAATGCAATTGAGGCAATGGAGCAGATAAAAGATCGTTTTTTGGAGATTCGGATACAATACGACAGGGGAATTCTGGGTATACAGGTGAAAAATACGTTTGATGGAAAAGTCAATAAACAGGGAGAACGTTTACTGACAAGGAAGAAACAACAGGCATTGCATGGAATCGGTATGCAGAATATTTCAGATGTTGTAGACAAATACGGGGGATGGAAATCTATAAATATCGATGAAAATATATTTGAGGTTCAGATTGTGTTATATCTTTGAAAAAATCCCATGGTGTATGCTATGGGATTTTTAATGCAGATTTTGACGAAAATCAAACCAATTTTAACATGCAGAAAGAATAATGGGAAAAATGAAGTATAGTATACACAAGAGAGGGGAAATAGCCATGAAAAATATTTTAAAAATAATGCTTATGATGATTGCAATTTATACGATAACAGGTTCTGCTGTGTATGCCGCGGAAATACCGGTTTCAGATCAGGATCAGTTAATAACGAGCCGTGATTGGACAGAAATCAGTAATTTACAGGATGAAATGAAAAAAGAAGAGCCGGATGCAACCATCGATTATGACAAGGCATTAAAAGTATATGTGGATTGTAATCTTATAAAATTGCAGACGGCAGATACGAAAAAACTCACAAGTGCTCTGGAAAGTGCAAATTATGTATGGGTCATTCCTTTTAAAATGGAAAAGACATATGGAATGTTTACCGTAGCCAAAGGACTTCCTTTGAGTGAAGAAGCAAAGTCTGTATTGACAAAAGCAGAACAGGAAGAAGTAAAAAATCATGCTGGAAAATGGATGATTACAGAGACAGCAGAACATACAGTGGAACCTTACTATGATATACTTCTGGAAAAACGAGAGGCATTATCGGACTGTACGAGAGTAGTACTGGTGGGAAGTCAACCGGGAATGAGACAGCCGGTTGCACTTGGGATGGATGATGAAACAGCACGTATCTGGATTTCGTTGGGGTATCAGTATCCGGTTATGGAGAAAATTCCGGAAACTCAAAATGTGGAAAGCGGTGTCTATTCATTTGATTCTGTAGCGGAGATTTCAGATACTTATATTGAAGATTCTGAGGTAAGTACAGGAGCTGGAGTACAGAGCAGAAGTTCGATGAAATATGTGGCTGGCATTGGAATTATAGTGATAGGAAGCATATTAATCCTTAGTGTTTTAAAGAAAAAGAAATTGGAGGATTATGAATGAAGAGAATCAGTCTGTACTTATTAATTTTTACAATGCTATATTGTCTGTGTGCGTGTGGAAAAAATTCTGATGCAAAATCAAACAGTAGAGAAGATGATGGCAGAAAAGAACAAAAGATAATCATATCATCAATTCAGGTTGCTTCAAATACGAAGGTTATGCGTGCAAAGGTGTTCCTTCCGAACGCAAAATCTTTGGAAGGAACAAATTATTGGTTAGGTGGGTTAGATACTACCAGTAAGGTGGATGTAATAGATACAGGTGATGGTATTCAGATCAATGTGTGCGGCTTTTATTCCGATGATACTGCGTGGAAAAATCCGAAAGTATATAAGGGATTTCAATCACCGGATAATTCAAATACGCCATTAAAAAATGTTTTGGTTAATGGAAAAGTTGTTCCAATGAAGGAGAAGATGTTAAAAGCGGATGTTAAGAAAACAAAAAAAACAATCCCTGTTGAAATTACACCTTATACGGTTAGTATTTGTCCCGTCAATGACTGGAGAGAAAAAGGGTGTTTTTATCATGTAGTTGCAACAACAAAAGACGGAAAGCAATATTCCATAGGAGAGTTACCTCTTACCGATGACAGAAAAGGAACTGAAAAAAAGAAACATCCTTTCATGGATGGTACAGATCTTGAAGAGCTTGGAGATGGCTATGCATCTGCAAGTGAAATGAAATATTGTGGGGCTCGTTATATTTTCAATCAGAAGATTGATATCACACAGATAGAACAGATAGAAATAATAAAATATAAAATCAGCAGATGATATAGGTATAAAAACAGGTCATAAATTTGTTGACGATGATAGGAAACCATGTTAGGATGATGGCAGAGACTATCAATGAAGTGACAGGGGAATGAGTTTTTGACTCATCCCCCTGTTCTTATTATCAGGAGAAATGGATGAAAAAGAACAATCAGATGAAACCAGACAATGTAGCAAAACGTCTATGGGCATTTTTTATCGTGCTCACCATGTGTATTACCGTGCAGCCTGTCGTGCCGGCAAAGGCGCAGGAGGCTGTGCAGACAGCGGCAAGAACGATCTATACGGAATTTAAAGATGGAAATTCTACTCGTTCCGGAGATGGAAGCTATGGAAATCCCTACAATTTATTTGAGGATGCCTATGCGGCTGCCGGCAATGGGGATGAAATCTCAATTTTGGGAAGTGGTGCTTTTTTAAATGCCGAGGCTGCGGAACCGTTTATTTTTGATAAAAGCGTGACCGTCAACGGAAATGGAAATACTTTTTCCAACCGTAAGGGGGGATTTATCCTGAATACGGATGTGACATTTAAAAACATTACGCTGCGGTTTTCCAATCGTCTGCACGATGCAATTTTTGCAAATGGGCATAAACTTGTTCTTGAGAATGTTACGTGCGACAGCGGATTCCGCTATGTAGATATCTTTGGCGGATCCCTTTATGAGAATGGAAAGAATATGGGGAATCATCCGGGATCAGAGGCACAGATTCTGATTACGGGGGGTGGTACCAATCTGGGGAATATTTATGCCGGTTCCATGAACGGAACATATGATGGTAAGACACAGATCGTGCTTGCGCACGTTTCCGGTACGCAAAATGGAGAAATCTATGCATCCGGTGCCATTGAACCATATGTAAATCAGGATGACTGGTTTTCCACGCAGGAGCCGGATCCACCGGCAGCGGATGGACAATATACGGTTTCCGGCGATGTGGAAATTTCACTTACCGGTTCCGATACGAAACAGGTGTACGGAGTATCTGAAAATCACGCAGGGAAGACATTTCTGACCATGGATACCGACCAGTCCTATACCGGAATTCCAGGTATAAGCAAAGTAGGAAACCTCACAGTAAAGGGCGGTGGAACATTTGCACCGGCAGCGTTGGACAGCTGTACGGTCAGGCTGGAAGGGGCAAGTGCGATTGATCTTTCCCAGATGGAAACTCCACAGGTACATTCGATTGTGAGTGCGGATTCAGCAGGAAACCGACTGATCTTAGGAAAAGAACAGACGCTGAATGTTACAGATACCATTACGGGTGCACTTACATTTGAAACCCTGAATGGAAGAAATGGAAAATCCGGAATTGCGAAGTATGGTCATACCTATCTGGAACTTGGAAGGGCTGCGGATACGGCGGTTTCTTTTACACCGACAGACGGACAGGCGGGAATGACACTGGAACGGACATCGTCTGGAAACGGAGAAATCTGGAAAACCAGTGAGTTGTCAGGGAATGAACCGGTTGCGGTAAAAAATATGACCATAAAAAATCCGGTACTTTTGGCGAATGTTTCAAATATAAGGGATAGTGATAAATCGTATTATCTGGATGTGGAATGGCAGGAAGGGACACCCGAAAATGGGAAAACTTTATATCAGGTTCCACTTACATACGAAGTAGAGTTCAATAATCATATATATTATTCAACGGTTGGTGATGATGGAAATGCCAATGTTTCGGATCTTAGACTGGTATTTCACCAGGCCACAGATCAGGACGGGGTACATACAATTACACCGGAAATTTATGAAGATGCTACTAGTGGGGAACTGAAACTGCCAGAACCGGGAACCTACTACATCACAATCCGTCCATTTTCAGCAGATGAACAAATTGAGCAGAAGGTAGTTCTGATTGTAAACAAAGATCCGGATACATCCGGTTCGACGGTTACTTCACGGGAAACAACCACTACGATAAATGGATTACCAACGGCCGTGTCCATGCAGGATGAACTGAATCTTACTGTGCGGACGGTCTATACAGATAGCAGCTTACAGGGACACGTGCCGTCTGCTGGTTTTTCAGTATACATTAACCAGACCCCTTATGAAGTATCCGGCATCACGCTTCAAAACGGAGAGGCAGCCATAAAGATTCCGGTTTCAGAGGCAAACGGATTTCATATGGGAGAAAATGCAATTACAGTTTCTTATGCAGGAGCAACCAATGAAAATGATAGGGCACTTCCTTCCCAGGCAAACAAAACCGTGACAGTAAATCCAATTGCCGTAAAGATGCAGTATGATACCATCCAGCAGACAGCTGCGTACACAGGGCTGAAACAGAGCTGCCTTGTTTCCACGGTAAATGTAGTCCGAACGGACAACGGACAGACGGTAGATTCGCAGGTAAAGCCTGAAGTTTTCTATCGGCAGGATGGGAAAAATGTTGTTCCGGTGCAGCCGGGCAGTTATGATGTCTGGTTTAAAGTGGATGGAAACCAGTACGATGTGATAGAGGAAAAAGTCGGAACCTTTACCATTACAGCGGCGAAACCATCGATTCGTCTTACGGCAGAGACAGAAAACGGTAATTCCGTACATCTGTATGCAAAGGTAGATGGAGTCCGAAATGGCAGTATTCCGCTTGGTTCGATTTCTTTTTATCAGGACGGAACCATAATAAAGGCACAGGAAAAACTCGTATATGGGGAAGCCGATACGGTTGTATCAGGCTTAAAACGTGGCGGTTCTTATCAGTTTAAGGCAGTATATGAGCCGGATGATAAGGATGGACAGACTTATTACGAAACAGTGACAAGTGAAGCCGTGACTGTTACAATCAAAGAGGACAGTTCCACCGGAGGCGGTGGAACAACCGGAGGCGGCTCATCTTCCGGAGGTGGTGGAGCAACTGGAGGCGGCTCATCTTCCGGAGGAAGTTCTGGTGGTGGAAATACTTCGGGTGGTAACACAGCCGGAGGGGGAACACCATCCAACGGAAACAAAACCGATGTAGAAACTCCGTCTGACGGAAATACAGCTGGTACACAAACACCGTCCGATGGAAACGCGGCCGGACAAAATACACCAACCGTAACCGTTACCGGAACCCGGAAAAATAAATCCATCAAAACAACGGTGACCGCTGATCTGATAAATCAGATACTGGAAGAAAACGATGGAAAACACACAGATGTGACGATCCAGGTCACCGATCCGGCTGGCAACGTAAGCTATACACTGACCGTAAATACAGCAGACATACAGACCGGAAATAAGCTGTATGTGTGTGCAAAAGATCAAAAGACAGGTGCCTATGTCCTTGTAAACGACAAGAGTTATACGGTTACAAAAGCCGGAAATGTGAATTTTTCAGCAGATTCCAATAAGGATTATGTCCTTATGGATCAGAAAGATATGGATCAGGTCACAACGAAAATATTAAAAACGGTTACATTGAAGAATAAAACCGTTCAGGTGAAGAAGGGAAAACAAAAGAAGGTTTCTCTGGCAGCCACCTTAAATATGGACAATGTAAAAAGCATTTCTTATCAGAGCAATAACAAAAAAATTGCATCTGTAAACAAGAAGGGTACCATAAAATCGAACAAAAAAGGAACTGCGTCCATTCGCGTGACAGTAACCTTAAACAATGGAAAGACCAAAGTTTTAAAATTAAAAGTCAAAGTCAAGTAGCAGATGCAGGAAAAGACAAAACCCCGGAAATAAATATCCGGGGTTTTTGTTTTACCTAGAGAGAAAGTGCACACTGATCAATTTTTTTCAGTTCCTCCTCCGTAAACGGAGCAGAGTTTAACACTTTCAGATTTTCAAGAATCTGTGCCGGGCGGGAAGCTCCGATCAGAACGGAAGTAACCACACCGTCACGGATCACCCATTTGAGTGCCATCTGTGCGAGGCTTTCACCACGGGCAGCCGCAATCTCATTCAGGCTGCGGATACTTGCCATCCGTTTTTCATCAAACTGATCCGCATGCAGGAAACGTCCGTCCGTGTTGACACGGCTGTCTTTTGGAATACCGTTTAGATAGCGGTCGGTCAGCATACCCTGTGCGAGCGGGCTGAAAGAAATAATTCCTTTCTTCCCATCTGCTGCGGCCTGTTTTAAACCGTTTTCTTCAATGGTACGGTTAAAGATATTGTAGGAATTCTGGTTGATAATAAATGGGCAGTGCAGATCTTCTAAGATGGCAGCTGCGCGTTTCATGGTTTCCCCGTCGTAGTTGGACAGACCGACATACAGTGCTTTTCCGCTTCGCACGATCTGGTCGAGTGCACCCATGGTTTCTTCCAGCGGCGTATCCGGATCCATGCGGTGGTGATAGAAAATATCCACATAGTCCAGACCGAGCCGTTTTAAGCTCTGGTCAAGGCTGGCAATCAGGTACTTGCGGCTGCCCCAGTTTCCATAAGGTCCCGGCCACATGTCAAAACCGGCTTTGGAACTGATGATCAGTTCATCGCGGTAGGAAGAAAGCTCTTCCCGAAGGATCTTCCCGAGATTTTCCTCCGCACTGCCCGGCTGCGGTCCATAGTTGTTTGCCAGATCAAAATGTGTGATCCCGTGGTCAAATGCCGTAAAGCACATCTGTCTCATATTTTCATACACACCGGTATCTCCGAAATTGTGCCAGAAGCCCAAAGATACTTCCGGCAGCATCAGTCCGCTGTCGCCGCAGCGGTGGTATTTCATGGTTTCGTAACGTGATTCATTTGCGTGATACATAAGAAATCCTCCTTAGTTTGTAAAAAATTTATCATAAATGCCAAATCCAAAGATAAAAAGCACAATCAGCGGCAGAATATAGGTAATGTAGCCGCGCATCCAGTTTTTAATTTTTAATCCTTTTCCGGTATTGGCTTCGGTTGTGTAGTTTTTCCAGCCCCAGCCGTAGCGGCTTGTGCAAAACAGCAGATATACCAGGGAACCGAGAGGCAGGAATAGGTTGCTTACCAGAAAATCTTCCAGGTCAAGCACAGACCCGCCAAAGATTGAAAAACCTTTCCAGTTCCATACATTGTATCCGAGTACACATGGCAGGGAGAGTACAATGATCAGTACCAGATTAACGGCACAGGATTTCTGGCGGCTGCATCCGGTCAGTTCCATACCGCAGGAGATGATGTTCTCAAATACTGCCAGGATTGTGGAAAACGCTGCAAAAAACATAAACAAAAAGAACAGGCTTCCCCAGAGTCTGCCAAGCGGAATATGGTTAAAAATATTCGGCAGGGTGATAAAAATCAGGCTTGGTCCGGAAGTCTGGTCAACATGGAACGTAAAGCATGCCGGAAAAATGATAAGTCCGGAGGTGATAGCAACAAATGTATCCAGAATGGCAATATTTACCGATTCACCAAGCAGAGAGCGTTCCTTTCCGATATAACTTCCCAAAATTGCCATCGCGCCGATTCCAAGGCTTAACGTGAAAAATGCCTGGTTCATGGCACCCGTAATGGTTTTTGCAATACCGATCTGTTTCATCCGTTCAAAGTCCGGGATCAGATAAAAGGCAAGGCCTTCTTTTGCACCATCCATAAAAAAGCTGTTGACCGCCAGAATGATCATGATGATAAGCAAAGAAGTCATCATGACCTTTGTTACTTTTTCCAGACCGTTCTGCAGTCCACGGGAGCAGACAAATACGCCGGCGCAAACAACTACCACCATCCAGAAGCCCATGGTCAGAGGTTTGCTCAGCATTGTGGTAAACTGTCCGGATACACCGTCGGCATCCAGTCCCTGAAACTGTCCGGTGACCGTCATATAAAAATAATGAAGCATCCAGCCGGTGACCGTTGTATAAAACATCATAAGAAGATAGCAGCCGATCAATGTGATAATCCCGTGGATATGCCATTTCTGTCCGGGTTTTTCCAGTGCATGGTAGGCTTTGACCGGACTTTTCTGGCTGGCACGCCCAACCGCAAATTCCATCGTCATGATCGGGAGTCCGAGAATAATCAGAAACAACAGATAAAACAGCACAAAGGCACCGCCTCCGCCCTGTCCGGCAGTGTATGGAAATTTCCATACGTTTCCGATTCCGATCGCACATCCGGCTGACAGGAGAATGAATCCCAGACGGGATTTTAATTTTTCTCGTTCTTCCATAAAATAATCCACCTTTTTGTAAACATTGTATAAAATACAAACGAAATTATACAATCTGTTGTGAGAAGTTTCAACCCTTTTTGACGAAATTTTACCAGGTATGTGTTGTATTTTTTTACAGATACTAGAGGAGAAGGTTGCGGAGTGTTCATGTTCTGCAATCAACAAGATTATCTTATGGAAAGAAAGAGGTATAAACCATGGTTTTAACAGAAAAAGAGATGGCTACAATTGAGGATCTGCACACACAGGAACTTTCCTGCGTGGAGAAGTACAAACGTTACGGACAGGAAGCAAAGGACCCGGTGCTTCGGGATTTGTTTGCCGATCTGGAAAAAAAGGAGCAGAAGCATGTGGAGTCTCTGGAACAGGTCATGAAAGGCAGCGTCCCATCCTGTAACGTCAATGACAGGGATGGAAAGATGTATGAGCCAAAGGCAACATATGATTCTATGACCAATCCGGAAGATAAGAAAAACGATAATTTCCTTGCCACAGACAGCATTGGTTCTGAAAAAATGGTGTCCGGAACGTATAATACCGATGTGTTTGCATTCGGGGATTCCGATGTGCGCAAACTTCTGGCAGATATCCAGGTGGAAGAACAAAACCACGCGGAGATGCTCTATAAATATAAAACCGTAAACGGCATGGCATAGCCGGCATGTGGAGTGGATGTCCCAAAGCATCCACTCTTTTTGTTTTTACAAAAGGATTACAGAAACCGGATAGTACATCTTACATAACCCGTTTATTATAAATTCTGTAATAAATCTTACAGATTTCACAAGGAGAACAAAAGAATTATGAGAAAAAATGTGATGAAACTTACAGCAGGAGTTCTCTCCACCGCTGTATTGGCAGGAATGTTTGCCACTGGTATCCCGACAAAGATTGCAGCAGCAACGGAACACTGGAATGATGCTTCCCGGGAGTCTACAGACTGGAGCAACTGGAAAAAGAACTGGGCTGCTTATAGCAGTGAGTATGAACATGTATCACTGACTCCGGGTGCGGATGAGACAAAATTAAATTATGCATGGTACAGCAAAACGGCTGAGACTCCAAAGGTGAGAATCTCTACCAGACAGAATATGGATGGTGCGACAGAGTTCACCGGAGCGCAGACCGAAGCTGTGACCATAGATACCACGAAATATTTTTCCAATAAAGTAACCGTAAGCGGTCTCAAAGAAAATACCAGCTATTATTATCAGGTATTTCAGGATGGAAAGTGGCAGGATACACAAAACTATACCACACAGGCGTTTGATGAATTTTCTTTCCTGTATGTCGGGGATCCGCAGATCGGGGCTTCCAAAGGCCAGACCAGCAGTGAGAGTGAAAAGATGGAAAATGCAGGAAATGTTGTAACTTCTGCACCGGAAAAAAATCTTGCAGCAAGAAATGACAGCTATAACTGGAACAACGTATTAAATGAAGCACTCGAGGATCATTCCGATGTAAGTTTTCTTGTGTCCGCAGGAGATCAGGTGAACTACGGAAGCAACGAGCGGGAATATGCAGGATATCTTGGGGCAGAGGCACTGACTTCCCTTCCGGTAGCAACGACCATTGGTAACCACGACAGTGTTTCGAATCAGTACAGCCTGCATTTTAATAATCCAAATGCTTTTTCCGATACCGATACCAATTATGTACAGGGAAAGACAAAGGCAGGAACCGATTACTATTATCGTTATGGAAATGTCCTGTTCATTGTTCTTGACACAAACAACTATAACTGTGCAACGCATGAGAATGTCATGAAAAAAGCAATCAATGAGAATAAAGATGCCAAATGGCGTATTGCGGTATTCCATCAGGATATTTACGGCAGTGGTTACGACCATTCCGATTCCGATGGTATGGTGCTTCGTACACAGCTTACTCCACTGATGGATAAGTATAAGATTGATGTGGTGATGCAGGGACATGATCATACCTATTCCAGAACCTTCCAGCTTGAGGGGGATGGAAAGGATCATACTTCTTACAGCACTTATGGATACAAATCTGTAGAGGAAGCTGAAAAAGACAGTGATTATCAGGCACAGAATAACTGCTATGAAATCGTAAACAAGACCGTTGGCGGAACCGTTACCAATCCGGAAGGAACCGTATATTTAGAGGCAAACTCTGCAACAGGCTCAAAATTCTATAACCTGATTGCTTCCAAACAGGACTTCATTTCTGAGAGAAGCCAGACCTGGACACCAACCTATTCCGTAGTAAAAGTAACGGACAAAAAGTTTTCTGTAACAACTTATGATGCAACGACCAGAAAACAGTTACAGGGATCTACCACATATACGATCGTAAAAGATGCGGTAAAGCAGACCATTCAGGCGAAGAACTCTTACAAAAAAACCGTAGGAGACAAAGCCTTTTCCTTAAATGCAAAAGCGAAAACACCGCTTACCTATATATCTTCCGACAAGAAGGTTGCAACCGTTGACAAAAACGGAAAAGTCACAGTGAAGAAAGCCGGAAAAGTTACGATTACAGTAAAGGCAGCAGCAACCAGCCAGTATCAGGCAGCAGGTAAAACAATTACAATTACTGTTACAAAGAAAGCAGTAAAGAAAGCAGCTAAATAATAATGAAGAAAAACTGGAAAAAAGTTTTAGTGGGAACCCTTTGTCTGGTGGGGTTCCTACTGTTATTAGTCAAAGAAAACCAGTTCGAAAAAGTATCCCTGATTTCCACGGAAGGGCAAAGCTATGAGAAAGCAGTCGTGACGAAGATCACGAAAGATAATCTGGCAGAAGATGGAAACCGATACGGGACACAGGAGGTGCGCGTACAGGTCAAATCCGGAACATATGCAGGGGAAGAGTTTGATGCCGTCAATCCAAGCGGTTCGCTGTTTGGCATGGAGAACTGTGAAGTTGGTTCGCGCGTAATTGTCATTGTCAGTTCCACAGATGATAATGCTGTCGTTACGGTATACAGCAAAGACCGTACTATGGCGATTTATCTGTTTGTACTTTTTTTCTGTCTGGTGATATGTATGATAGGTGGGAAAAAAGGAGTCAAAGCCATTGCAAGTCTGGCATTTACCGGTGTGTGTATTGTTTATCTGATGTTTCCGCTGATGTACCGGGGCATTTCACCGATCGGTATTACCATTGTTGTTGTCATTCTCTCGACATTGCTGACCCTGTGGCTTTTGGGCGGAGTCTCTAAAAAGACGGTATCTGCAGTGGTGGGAACGGTCAGCGGTGTGGTTGTGGCAGCCGCAGCCGCAGTTGTGTTTGGAAAAGCTGCAGGCATTACCGGGTATAATGTGTCTGATATCGAAACGTTGAATTATGTGGCACAGAATACACAGATAAAAATAGGACAGCTTCTGTTTTCGGGAATCATTATAGCCGCACTTGGGGCAACCATGGATGTTGGCATGTCAATTGCATCCACGATTCAGGAACTGCACGAACGCAGTCCGCAACTGGGGACAAAAGAGTTGTTTGTGTCGGGAATCCGTGTGGGGCGCGATATGATGGGAACCATGGCAAATACACTGATTTTTGCCTATGTCGGTGGTTCGTTGTCTACGCTCGTTGTCAATTATGCATACAATCTGAGTTATAATCAGCTGATCAATTCTTATGTAATCGGAACAGAAATCATGCAGGGACTTTCCGGAACTCTTGGGGTTGTGCTGACCGTACCGATTACCGCAGCCGTAGCGGCAGTGCTTATTGGAAAGAAAACGATAGTAAAAGAACCATTGATGCAGGACATTTATGATGGCTCAGATGATTATGAAGAACCGGAAACAGACGGTGAATACGGGGAAGATGTTTAAATGGGACATATGTGAAAAAAGTTATGAGATATGTCCCGAACCTAAAAGAAAGTGGGACATATGTGAAAAAAGTATGTGATATGTCCCAAAAGAATAGAGATGAGGGACATATATCAAGAAAGTATATGAATATGTCCCGATGGCGGTGATAAGTGGGACATAGTTGGAAAAATATATCATATATGTCCCAACACACGATGCAAGTGGGACATAATCAATCTTTTATTTTCTATATGTCCACTATCAATTTGGAAAGTGATAGAACACTTGATTTTCTTAAAAAACACATGCAAATCGTTTATTAAAAAAATGGTCTGGAAAATTCAATTCCGAAACAATCCCAGCGTATTAAAAATATATTGACATTTACGAACTTTACGCTATAATAGAATCAAACATATGAACAAATGCTCATATGAAAGAATGATAAAATGAAAAAGGAAGGTATGGAGGAAACCGACGATGAAGAAAACTTACAAAATTGATGTGGATTGTGCAAACTGTGCAAATAAAATGGAGGAAGCTGCAAAGGCTACTACCGGAGTAAAGGATGCAACTGTAAATTTCATGACACTGAAGATGAACGTAGAATTTGAAGAGGGTGCAGATGCAAAAGCGGTTATGCAGGATGTGTTAAAGAATTGTAAGAAAGTGGAAGATGATTGTGAGATCTTTCTTTAAATCCGGCTTTTCCCATAGATATCAGTCAGATTGGAGGACACCATGAATAAAAAGCAGAAAAAAGTATTGAAACGAGTTATTGTGGCAGCAGTGCTTCTGGTTATCATCGGGATTGCAGGAAGCGTTGTTTCCATACCCAAGTGGCTGGAGTTCCTTTTCTATCTGGTTCCGTATTTTGTGATCGGTTATGATATTCTGCGGAAAGCCTGGAAGGGAATCTGCAACAGGCAGATGTTTGATGAAAATTTTCTGATGGCAGTGGCAACCATCGGAGCGATCGCCCTCGGTGATTACAAAGAGGGCGTTGCAGTTATGCTGTTTTATCAGATCGGAGAGCTGTTCCAGAGTTATGCAGTCGGTAAGAGCCGCCGGAATATCAGTGATCTGATGGATATCCGGCCGGATTATGCAAATATTGAAACAGACGGTCAGATGGAAAAAGTAGATCCGGATGAGGTGGAGATCGGCACGGTGATTATTGTACAGCCGGGCGAAAAAGTTCCAATCGATGGTGTGGTTGTGGAAGGACATTCTTCCCTGAATACCAGTGCACTGACGGGAGAGAGTGTTCCGCGGGAAGTCGCTGTGGGAGAGGAAATCATCAGTGGATGTATCAATATTTCCGGATTGTTAAAGATCCGCACCACAAAAGAGTTTGGAGAGTCTACGGTTTCTAAGATTCTTGATCTGGTGGAGAATGCAAGTTCCAAGAAATCACGTTCCGAGAATTTTATTTCCAGATTTGCACATTATTATACACCGGCAGTCTGCTACGGTGCGCTGGCACTGGCAATACTGCCACCGCTTGTCCGCATGCTGTTTATGGGGCTTCCGGCAGACTGGGGCATCTGGATTTACCGTGCACTGACATTTCTGGTTATCAGCTGCCCGTGTGCGCTGGTCATCAGTATTCCACTCAGCTTTTTTGCAGGAATCGGAGGTGCCAGTGCAGAGGGTGTTCTGGTAAAGGGTTCCAACTATCTGGAAACACTTGCGGGAACGCGTACGGTTGTCTTTGATAAGACAGGGACAATTACGCAGGGGGTATTTGAAGTCTGCGGAATTCATGGAACAAACTGTGCATCCGGCAGCTGTCCGGTTGTGTCCGGACATCCGGTATATACGAAGGAGGAAGAACAGCTGCTGGAATACGCGGCACTGGCAGAGTGCCACAGCACACATCCGATCAGTGTCAGTCTGCAGAAAGCCTATGGCAGGAAACTGGATGTGGACCGGGTCACAGATGTACAGGAAATCGGTGGACACGGTGTGATCGCGACGGTAGACGGACACAGGGTTGCAGCAGGAAATGACAAACTCATGAAAAAAGAAAAAATTGCGTACCGCAACTGCAGCTGTACCGGTACAATCGTGCATCTGGCAGTCGATGGTGCCTATGCCGGTCATATACTGATTTCAGATATGATTAAGCCGAATGCGGCGGCTGCCATGCAGGCACTGAAAAATTCCGGTGTGCACCGGCTGGTAATGCTGACGGGTGATGATGACCGTGTAGCACAGCAGGTAGCAGGGGAGGTTGGAATCACGGAAGTACATTCCCAGCTGCTTCCGGCAGATAAAGTTTCCGAAGTGGAAAAACTGTTGCGGACCAGGGAAGAAAAGAGTACCGTTGCCTTTGTCGGGGATGGCATCAATGATGCACCTGTGCTTTCCCGTGTTGATGTTGGAATCGCTATGGGAGCACTTGGATCGGATGCGGCGATTGAGGCAGCAGATGTGGTACTGATGGATGATGATCCGCTCAAGATTGCGAAAGCAATCCGTATCGCAAGAAAGTGCCTGCGGATTGTATATGAAAATATCTGTTTTGCAATCGGGATTAAACTGCTCTGCCTGTTTTTAGTAACGATAGGTATTGCAAATATGTGGATGGGAATTTTTGCAGATGTCGGTGTTATGGTGATTGCTGTGCTGAATGCAATCCGCGCACTTTTTGTAAAAAAATTATAGGGTATAATTCTGCCGGAAATGTTCCGGTGGAGAGGAGGAACTTCATGGAAAAAGAAAAGATTGAATGCTGTAGTGAAAATCAGGTACATCCGGATCTGCTAAAGATCGTGAATGACACGATGCCGGAAGAAACGGAACTGTATGATCTTGCAGAATTATTTAAAGTGTTTGGAGATTCCACCCGTATCCGCATCCTGTTTGTACTGTTTGAAGTAGAGGTGTGTGTCTGTGATCTTGCAGCGGCATTGTCAATGACACAGTCTGCAATTTCCCACCAGCTTCGGATTTTAAAACAGAATAAGTTAGTCAAATGCCGCAGGGAGGGAAAATCTGTTTTTTATTCCCTGGCAGATGACCACGTCCGGTCAATCATTGCACAGGGCAGGGAGCATATTGAGGAAGATGTAATATAAGGATGATACCATATGGGAGAAAAGGACATTCGCGGTGGATGTCCTTTTTTCGTACAGACGGATCTTAATATTTATTTAAGTTTCTTTAAAGATAGCCTTTTTTGGATATGAAACTGCTATAATAAAGGTGCAGTAGAAAAATACATCAATTAAAATATGAGGTAAATACATATGGAAACTTATGAAAGCGTAAAAAGTAATCCGGTGCAGCCGGAGCAAAAAGAAAAGAAAAAAGGCGGTGCATGGAAAGGGATTGTAGCGGTGATTCTTGCAGCAGGCGTTGTGGGAAGTACCACGATTTCTGCGTTTAATCTGGTGACTTTAAAATCCTATATTGCAGAGCAGAAAAAGGAAGAAAATCCTGAGACTACCGAGGATTACGTAAAGATCGCAGATAATTATGAGATCAAACCTACCACAAATATTTCGGATGCCTACAAATCCGGCGATACTTCAAAGCTGACAGACAAAGAAAAAGAAACCCTTGATATGGCAAAAAAAGCGATCAAAGATATGAAGATTACGGACAGCATGTCTGATTTTGAAAAGGAAAAGGCGGTGTATGACTGGATGACCAAAAAGCTCCAGCAGGATTCTGGGGCACTGACCGTTATTCCGAGTACACAGGAAGACTGTGATAATCCATACGGTGTGTTAAAATACCACAATGCCGTATGCGTCGGTTATGCAACGACATTCCGCATGTTCATGCAGATGATGGGAATTGAATGTAAAGTGGAACATAATACAGAAAAATTCCATAGCTGGGATGTGGTAAAAATTGACGGAGATTGGTACATTACCGATATTTATTCCGATGCAGGAAATGGAAATTATGCGAACTTTAATGTGACGGATGCCATGTATGGACAGTCCCAGAGCTGGGATCGCGATTACTTCCCGGCAGCTAACTCATTAAAGTACAATATGGCATACCAGAATAAGAAAACCGTGGACAGTATATATGATCTGCCGAAAGCATTGCGTGCTGCTATGGACAAAAAGCTTGGCGGGGTCATGGTTGCGTTTAAAGAGGATATTACAGAGGAAAAAGCGCAGGTGGCAAATGCCATAGCTTCTTCCATTGACAATTTCCTGATGTCCGGAAACTATAAGGATATGCCATACAGTCTGGGAACTTACAACTGGATTCAGGATCCGGATGGAAAAGGATATTTGTTTAATGTTACCATGCCGGGATATAACACGGACAATACAAGCCAGAATATCAGCGAAAAAGAACAGAAAAAAATCGACAAGGCTGTCCAGAAAGCATTTCAGGGACTGGAATCTGCAAACGGAGATGGCATGATGATGGATGGCGCAAGTGCTGATATCGAAAATAAGGATATGACCATGGATAATGCGGCACAAAATGGGGCAACGTTCAGTACGGAAGAAACTGTGGAGGCCAGATAACAGATGAAAAAACAAAAAACGGGTTGGAAACTTCTGCTGGTTCTGACCATGCTGGTGATGTGTGTGGGATGTGGTGCGAAGAAAAACACGTCCGGTTCTGTCAGTATGTATGACCTGCGCACGGCGATGGAAGCAGCGGATCCGGATCTGCCGGAGATGCTTAATGCCAGCAGCGCAGAAAAAGATGCAGAAGATAAGTTTTCCCATATTTCTGACATGGACTATAAAAAAGTGGACAGTTATTTTGTAAGCTATTCTTCGGATGGACACAAAGCAGATGAAATTGTAGTGATTGCCGTGAAAGATAAGGCAGATGTGGATGAGGCAAAAGAAAGCCTGACAAAGCATCAGCAGGATCGGTATAATTTGCTGCAGTCCTATGAACCGAAGCAGGTCAGCCGGATTCAGGATGGGTTGGTTTTTACGAAAGGGCAGTATGCAGTCCTTATTATCACAAGCCATAATGATGATGTGCGGAAAGCGTTTGAAGATACCATAAAAAGTAAGTAGTATAAATAGGATCGTGTTTGAGTAAAATATAGAAATAAAAATGCAACATTCTTTTATAGAATGTTGCATTTTTATTTACACATAATATATCGGACGATGGAAGCATTCCTTAACCCCTGAAAAGAAAATATTTTAAATTTTCTTTTCGGTTATACTTTTGCTGGCATAGAACGCAATGCTGCCTCATATTCCTCCAGAGAATATTTTCTTAAAATTTGCTCTTTTGTCAATCCAAGATCCATCATATTTTGAATTGCATCGAGTCTTTCTTCGCGTTTGCCTTCAAGTCTGCCTTTTGCTTTTCCACGAGCTTCCCCACGGGCTTCGCCACGAGCTTCGCCTAGTTCCAGCAATTCCTCCGACCGTAATTTTAAAATCTTGCCACCCATAACATCACCCAATCCTTTCCTAATGGTATTGTTTTTTGGAATGATATAATCTGCAATCTGTTCAATCAGAACAATCATATCCATATAAAGATGTGATTTATTTTCTTTTTCAGCTGTTTCGTCAAGTCTTCGGTTAATTTCACGGAAATCAGCTAACAATTGTTGTAACTTTCTGGTATCCGTCCCGTTGTGTTTCAAAAAGTGCTCATACCGTAAAATATGATACGGTAGCAAAATCAGTAGCCGTTTCTCAAAAATGCGGTCAACGGTATACTTTTTTGCCTGTAAAATTGGAACACGGTAGCGCACTTTTTGTCCATCCGCAAACTTCACGACCGCTTCGTGATAGTCCGGGAGATCGCGGTGGTTACGGATATAGAGAACGCAGGACTGTGGAAATTCAATTTCCCAGATTTCGTCATTTTCATAAGAAGCGTGCTCGATCGCAATCGAAATATCATACTCGAACATTCGTATAACCATCGTTTTGTCTTTCGAGGACTGGCATTCCAGATGATAAATGTGATTGCCAATCCGGATAATAGAATCTGTAATCACAGTGCCATATTTTTCATAATGTTCGTTCCGCAACTGTTCAAAATGTTCTTCTTCACTGTAAGAAGTGTGGAATACTTCATTGATCAGAGGAATCAGAAGCTGTGGCATTTTCTGAGCAATTGTTCGGAAAACATCATCAAAAATGGTGCTGTGATCGGTTGTTTCATCGTTGGCATCTGGCAGTGAAGCTGTCAGAATGTCAGATTTCTCCATGTGGTATCCTGCCTTTCCTTTAGTATATATCATAAACGTCTGTTTTTACAATATGAAAAAATAAGAAACAGTTCTGCTATGACACGTTTATGAAATTTTAATTCCAATTGTGATATATGAGCGAAATGCTCCCCATGATTGCTGCGTGCTGCCTTTTTGGTAACAACGGCCTGGCATCAGATTTGGAATATAGATATTTATTGAAAACAGAATAACGCATTTTATGATTAAAGTCAAACATTTTATGAAAGAGAACGCTTTGTACATGGTATTGCAACAAAGCATTCCCCGAACGTTTTACAGATTAATATTCAGATAGACAAGATCCTTTTCGTCTTGTTCAATTCCAAGGTAACGTTTCGTGATATGAAACGAAGAATGGTTAAAAACATTCATTAAGAGAGCCGGCTGGACTCCTTCCTGCCATGCATAATAGCCAAAGGTTTTCCGGAGAGAATGACAGCTGATCGCCTCTTCAGTGGTTGTATGTGAGGCATCTTCTTTAATAATGCGGTAAGCCTGTGAACGGCTGAGCGGTTTATAAGGGTTTGTCCGTTTGGAGAAAACATATTCTTCCGGATCAGGATTCTTTTCCATAAAATATAGATACAGGGCATTTTTCGCGTTCTGGTTTATCGCAATATAATTTCTTTTTCCTGTTTTATGTTCCCATATCAAAAGGTGATCCCGAAAACAGTTCTTTTTAAAATCATAGACACTTCTCCAGCGAAGATTTAATAGATCGCTGATTCTCAGTGCAGTGTTTAATCCCAATACAACTAAAGTATAATTTCGCAGATGCGGTTTTACCTGCTTGTAGTATGAACTGAAATTCTGCAGTTCCTGTCGGTTTCGGATCGGTTGTGTTGTTCCCATAAAAATTACTCCTTTCAAGTCAAAAATAAAATGCTTTTGTGACATAAAATGCAACATTCTATAAAACATTGTCGCATTTTTGAAATAAAAAGAAAAGAAGCATTTTATAAAAATGCAGATGCGTAAGAAAATGCGCAGGACATACCCGAGGAAACAGGGTATGGAATACATACATGGAGGTAACAAAATGCTGAAACTTTCATTGAAACAGGGGCAATATGTAAACATTGGTGATAACATCCGTGTGGTCTATGTAGGTGGTTCAGGAAATCACGCAAGGCTGCTCATTGATGCTCCGAGGGAACTTAATATTGCCAGAAGTACCACGGAAGAAAATCCGGCACGAAAGAGAGAAACCTATT
>OHKY01000251.1_pt1 | contig 29081 bp, 20 predicted proteins | sample 1568941 | NCBI WGS metagenome assembly OHKY01 (sample SAMEA3879521, study PRJEB24766) | human gut metagenome | biome: human-associated habitat; feature: feces | place: USA | collected 1985/1987 | reverse complement strand
GATCCAGAAGACTTAGTGCATCTCGCATGGATCCGTCCGCCGCTTTCGCAATATAGCGGATTGCTTTTTCTTCTACCTCAACTTGTTCTTTTTTCATCAGTTCATCCAACCGCGCTGCGATCGTATCGATCGTAATACGCTTGAAATCGTAGCGCTGGCATCTGGATAAAATCGTAATCGGAATCTTGTGCGCCTCTGTAGTTGCCAGGATAAACATAACATAAGACGGTGGTTCCTCCAGTGTTTTCAGCAGGGCATTGAAGGCACCTGTGGAAAGCATATGAACCTCATCAATAATATATACTTTATATTTACCTTCTGTAGGGCGGTAAGAAACCTCTTCTCTGATCTCACGTATATTATCCACACCATTGTTGGATGCAGCATCGATCTCGATCACATTCATTGCAGTTCCTGCCTGGATTGCCTTGCACATGGCACATTCATTACAGGGGCTGCCATTTACGGGATGCTCACAGTTGACTGCCTTCGCCAGAATTTTGGCTACTGTTGTTTTACCGGTTCCTCTGGTGCCACAGAACAGATACGCATGGCCGATACGGTTATGCTTAATCTGATTTGTCAGAGTAGTCACTATGTGATCCTGACCTTTGACATCCGCGAAATTATCCGGTCTGAACTTTCTGTAAAGAGCAGTGTAACTCATGAGTAAACTCCTATCGTAACTATTCAGCACCCCCACTGTCAGCAGCGCGCCAAATAGTTATCTCTATCTTATTATCACAGCCGCCGCGGAAAAAATTCCCGCGGCGGTCTTTTTTACATCCATATCTTATATGAAAAAGTATCTGTCAGTCAAGTACTGTTTCACTTAATCAGTCACCAAAGCTGATACCGATCTGTTTGGCAGCAACTACAAGCTGATCTTTCGGTGATACCATCTTAAGCTTACCTGCACACTCTTCAAGAGGTACACGTTTAATTTTGCCGTTTACCACGCCGATCATGATGCCATATTCACCATCCATGATTGCCTGCGCTGCACCTGCACCGATTCTTGTGGAAAGAACGCGGTCATACGGACATGGTTCTCCGCCTCTCTGTGTATGTCCCGGAACTGTAACGCGGACTTCGCTTCCGATCTCTTTGTAGATCTGGTCAGCAATCTCATAGGAAACGGACGGATATTTCTTTGCTCGGGCTTCCAGTTTCTCTTTGTATTTCTTTTTAGGAAGTTCTGCGTCTTCTTTGGAAATCGCACCTTCTGCAACTGCAAGGATTGTGAAACGCTTGCCTGCTTTGGCACGTTTCTGGATCGCTGCGGTAACTTTTTTGATATCATATGGGATCTCAGGAATCAGGATGATATCCGCACCGCCTGCAACACCTGCATGAAGTGTCAGACTTCCTACCTTGTGTCCCATGATCTCTACGATAAATACACGTCCATGTGAAGATGCTGTCGTATGGATACAGTCAATGGCATTTGTGGCAATGTTTACCGCACTCTGGAAACCAAAGGTCATGTCTGTGCCATAGATGTCATTATCAATAGTCTTTGGAAGATGGATAATGTTCAGTCCTTCTTCTCTCAGAAGGTTTGCTGTCTTCTGTGTACCATTTCCGCCAAGGATCACAAGGCAGTCCAGGCAGAGTTTATAATAAGTCTGCTTCATTGCTTCAACCTTGTCCAAGCCATTCTCATCCGGAACACGCATCAGTTTGAATGGCTGTCTGGATGTTCCGAGGATTGTGCCGCCCTGTGTAAGGATTCCGGAAAAATCTTTGGATGTAAGCATACGGTATTTACCATAGATCAGTCCTTTATATCCATCATCAAATCCATAAACTTCCAGTTCATCCAAATTGTTGCTCAGTCCCTTTACTACTCCTCGCATGGTAGCGTTAAGTGCCTGACAGTCACCGCCGCTGGTAAGCATACCTATTCTTTTAATCATGATAGTATCCTCCATTTCTGTGTTTTAAGAATTATCCATATCCACACATACAAGACATGTTGTGTACTCTGGCATATCCATTTCCAGAATAAAGATAGTTTATTTCTGTTTATTATATAATATTTATCGTTTTCATACAATAGTGTTAGAAAAGTTTTAGTTACTGTTCACTCCGTTCGTTACTGTTCACTCCGTTCCCAGTAATAAGTTTTACTATAATGATTCACTATTGACAAAACAGCCTCCTGCCTATATAATCAGAAATGCGCAGCCGGGGAGATAGCGGTGCCCTGTACCTGCAATCCGCTACAGCAGGGGTGATGCCAATCCGAGGCTTGTATCCTGTGGAGCTGCCCTCTATAAGTGGCGTTGACGTTTGGGTCTTACGCAACAGGAATCTGTGAACCGTGTCAGGACAGGAATGTAGCAGCACTAAGCAGAAGCTCTTGTGTGCCGTAAGGGTGCCTGGGCTGAGTTAACTGTAGAGGTAACGTCTGTGGGACCATTCCGAAGTGCGGCGCGCAAAAAAGAATATTCATGATGCAGTTCATCATATAAAAAAGCATTCAGAATTTTATCTGTTGATAATTTTCTGAATGCTTTTCTTATTTTTGTGGTTTACAAAAGTCCATATATTAACAGAAGCAGGAAAGAGCCTTATACAATTTCCATCAGATAAAGAATAATTAATCCTCTACTGCCTGTACCTGACTTTTGTTCTTATATTTCTTCATTACATGAAAATAATAAGGAATCAGTGGGATCAGTGCGGCGATCCATGCGGTCGGGTCAGCCATACAGACACCGGCAAAAGAAGTATGTCCCGCAATCAATACGACAATTCCGGTTCTCGCCACCAGTTCAAATACCCCGCCAAGCATTGGTACAAGTCCATATCCCATTCCCTGCAGAGTATTTCGATAGAGGAAAATACTTCCGAGAAACGGATACGCCCAGAATACTGTCCGGAAATAAGTAACAGACACATTTACTACGTCCTGTTCCGATGGATCTACGAAAAGATATGTCAGATATTTTCCGAAGAAAAACATCAGAAACATAACAAAAACGCTCCATCCCAGGACCATCATCTGCGTGTAACGGACTCCCTGTTTCACACGATCCATTTTTCCTGCGCCCCTGTTCTGACCTACATAGGTTGCTATGGTTGCACCGAAGGCTGTAAATACTGTGGCAAAAATATTCTGGATCTTACCGGCAGCAGAGAATCCGGCCATATGTACAGGTCCGTAAACATTGACCGCGCTCTGTACAATAATGGTTCCGATTGCTGTAATCGAAAACTGCAGTCCCATAGGAATTCCAAGCTTCAGAAGTCTGCCGAAACTGTCCCAGCATATCTCAAAATCCTTCCGTTCCAGATGAAGGATCGGAAATCTTTTTACAATATAAATCAGGCAGCACACTGCCGAAATTCCCTGTGCGATCACTGTGGCATATCCGCATCCTTCTACACCCATTCCAAAGACTACAATAAAAACTACATCCAGAATAACATTGATCACAGCCGAAATGATCAGGAAATACAATGGCGACTTGGAGTCACCCAGCGCACGCAGGAAAGCCGCAAGTGCATTATATGCACCTGTGATAATAAGGCCTGCATAAATAATTCCCATATATGCAGTTACATCACCAAATACCTCTTCCGGCGAATTCATCAGATGCAGGATTGGTTTGTTCGCAAGACTGAATCCTATGGTCATGACAATGGAAAATGCAGCCATAAGGTAAATGGACATGGCAACATAATGGCGCATCCTGTCAAATTTTTTCGCTCCGAACATCTGGGCTACGATAATCGCAAATCCACTGCTGAGTCCATTCAGCCAGCCGGTCACAAAAAACATCAGTGAACCGGTGCTTCCGATAGCTGCAAGGGCATTTACTCCGATAAATTTTCCGGCAACAATGGAATCTGCAATATTATAAAACTGCTGAAAAAGATTTCCCAGGCACATTGGGATCATAAATTTTATTATCAGACTCACCGGACTGCCGACGGTCATGTCGTTTGTTGTATCTTTTTTCATTCTTTTTATTCGCCTCTTTTTATTTCTGCCTGTAACATTACTTCTGTTATTTTTATTACTCTTATTGCCTTTAAGATTCTTCCTGTTTTTGTCTGTCTTTTACTTTTATTATTCCGGTTCTCCCTCCGGATTTTCCTGTGCAGCTTTAAGGGCTGCCTTTTCCTGCTTCTTTTTCTCACGAAGCTTTCTGAAAAACTCAGATAACATAGAAGAACATTCCTCTTCCAGAACTCCCTGTGTAATCTTTACCTGATGATTAAATCCATCCACCTGTAAAAGATTCATCACAGAACCTGCGCAGCCCGCTTTGGCATTCATACAGCCGATCACTACTTCATCTATTCTGGACTGGACAAGTGCCCCGGAACACATCTGACATGGTTCCAGCGTCACATACATAGTGCATCCCTCCAGTCTCCAGTCACCAAGTTTTTTACTGGCTTTGCGGATTGCATTCAGTTCTGCATGGGAGAGTGTATTTTTATCTGTGTTTCTTCTGTTATATCCACGTGCGATGATCTTACCCTCATGCACGATCACACAGCCGATTGGCACTTCTTCCAGAGCTTCTGCCTTCTTCGCCTGACGGATAGCTTCTTTCATAAAACGTTCCTGATCTGTCAACTTTTCTTTTCCTTTCTGCTGTTGCATCACTACCAGAATAGCAAAAAGAAAGCCTGAAAACCAATTGGTTTCAGACTTCCTATGCGTAGTCGAAGCGACGGGATTCGAACCCACGACCTCTGCGTCCCGAACGCAGCGCTCTACCAAACTGAGCCACGCTTCGTCAATGCAAGTGCTATTATATTAATAAAATCGCAGTTTGTCAATAGATTTTTTCAAATTTTTTTAATTTTTTCGAATATTTTCTTCTGATGGTCATATACATTATTGAATCTGGTTTTACGGAGGAAGGATTTTGGCTGGATATCGGCGTTTTATCGCATATGTATATGACTATGAAAGCGGAAAGAAAGGCAGCAATTGCGGATTTATTAAAGTTGAAGTAAAAGATCAGCAATGTTCTGTTGAGATTCATCTGCATTGTCCGGGGCTGCCTGAAAATGTAAAATGCAATATTTATGGATTTACACGAAAGGATGGCCTGATCAACGGAATTCTTCTGGATACCTGCGAGACAGAAAAAGAAACTGTAGAATGCCTGATCATAACAGATGCAACAGATATGAATGACTCCGGCGTTGCAATGGGTAAGTTGGGCGGAATGATCATTACTTCAGATACCGGCGGATTCTTTGGTACTGAATGGGACGATCAGCCTATACGTCCGGAGAATTTCCATGAAATAAAAGCTATGCCTGACGCAGATATTCCTGAATCTGCGAAAATCACTTCACAGAAACCCGAAGTTCCGGCAGATATGGTATTACAGGAAATGCCCGAAGAACTTGAAGATATTTCAGAAAAACCCGAAGATACCTCGCTTACAAAAGTTCCTGACGATTCTTTATCAATTGAACCGTCTGCCAACATTCCGGCTCAGAGAACATCTGATAACAAGCCAGGAACAGAGTCATCCTATATCTCAGATAATACTGTTGAAGATTCCAATAGTTCTGAAAATGCCGGCAATCCTGTCCCGGAAAGAAATGCAGAAAACAGAAAAACCTCTGCCGAATTTTCCCCCTTCTCCGATGGCGAACTGATTTCTGCATGGAAGATACACCTTGATGACCTGAAGCATTTTCCGCGGCATTACTGTGCACTGCGCAATAACCGTTTTCTCCAGTATGGGCATTATAATTTCGGATATTTGCTTTTAGGACAAAGAAATAACGGACAGTATATCCTCGGCGTTCCCGGCGTTTATAATCAGCAGGAACGCTTTATGGCAAATATGTTTGGCTTTCCTTACTTCAAAGAAAGCAGCTATATAGAGATTCCAAAAATGCGCGGCGGTTACTGGTATCGTTTAATCGATGCCCCGGATTCCCACAGATAAAAGCGTCTTTTGAAGAATCTTCTGAAAATTCTGAAGTTCTTCAAAAGTATAGCTTCCATATCCAGGCCTGAGGACTCCATCTGAGTCCTTATAAGCCTGCAGATAATATTCTTTCGCTCCTGCCAGCCACCCAGCGATTTCTTCAAAATCCTTCTGCGTATGCAGTTCCCGTACTACTGTTGTTCTGAATTCATAGTCCAGATTCCCATGCAGCAGAAAATCTGCTGTCTCAAAAATACTGTCCATATCAGGCTTTTCTATTCCGGTCAGATTTCCATAGTTATCCGGACAGGCTTTGATATCCATAGCTACTTTATCAATCAGTCCGGCTTCTGCCAGATGTTTTACAATCTTCGGACGTGAGCCATTGGTGTCCAGTTTAACAGCATAGCCCAGCTCTTTGATTTTTCCCAGAAATTCCTCCAGACCATCTGACAGTGTAGGTTCCCCTCCTGAAATGCAGACACCGTCCAGAATCCCCTTTCTTTTTTTTAAAAAAGTCAAAAGTTCCTCCTGACTGTAATCCGGCTGTTCTCCGGGAGCCACAACCAATATACCATTCTGACAGAACGGACAGCGGAAATTGCATCCACCCAGAAATATAGTACTGGCTACCTTTCCCGGATAGTCCAGCAATGTCGTTTTATTAAAGCCACAGATTCTCATTGTTTATCTCCATTCTAATTATATTTTACCATATATAAATCTGATATATCATTTTATCATCAGGCATCTGAATCCTCAAGTTAAACCACCTATGTTATAGCAATCCGGGCAAAAATCCGAAAAAAAGAACCCTGTTTTACCAGAGTTCTTAATCACATTATTGTTTTGTTATCAGTTCAACTGATAAACCTCAGCAGACTGAAGTCCGAAGCTTAATGCTTCTGAATGGCTGTCACAATAAATATCAACATGTCCATAAGGTGTTCCCAGATCCTCTACTGTGTATACATTTCCGTTGATCAGAAGCTGTGTTCCAAAGGGTACTCCCGCCATAGCCACAGTACGTCCTGCTGTCGGAACTGTTCCGCTGGCTGTCAGGTTACCTGCTGTACCGCAGCACTGTGCACAGTTGCAATATGCAGTCAGTGTAAAGTTACCAAGGTATTTTCCCTGACCGGAAGAACTGTCTGAGGATGCTTGGCTGTCCTCTGATGCAGAACTGTCAGATGTATCTTCTGATCCACTGCTGTCAGAATCTTCTTCATAAGAATCCTCTTCGTTCTCTTCGTATGTATCTTCATCAGCAGAATCCCCTGACTCTTCAGAAGTATCCTCAGATTCTTCAGTCTCCGAAGAATCCTGACTGTCCGAAGAGTCTTCCTCATAGGAATCTGTATCTTCTTCATAATCATCAGAATTCTCTTCCGCATCCTGTTCCTGTGCCGCTGCCGCCTCTGCTTCGGCCTGTGCCTGCGCTGCCTCTCTGGCTGCTTTTTCCTCTTCTGCCTGCTGCACAAGCTGAGCAATGCTGTTATCTGCATTGTTGATTTCTGCAGTCAGGGCTGCTGCTTCTTCCTGGCTTGCGCTGATCTGGCTTACATAGGAAGAGATGTTATCACTTGTGCTTGCTGCAAGATTCTGAACCTCCTGCTGTTTGGCCGCTCTCTCTTCAAGAAGCTGATCAATAGCTGCCTTCTCTTCCTCAGCAGTTGTTTCCTGATCTTTGATAGTGTTCTGAAGGTTCTCGCATTTTTCCAGCATGGTCCTGTCATACTGGGAAATCTTCGCAACACTCTCTGCATTGTTGAGGAACTCAGAAAGATCCTTAGATGACAGCAAAGTCTCTAATGCAGATGTACCACCATTCTCATACATATACTGGATGCGGAGCTTCATATCATCATATTGTTTATTTAATGCCTTCTTGGCTTTCTTTAATTCTGTGTGAAGCTGTTTCAGCTCATTCTCTTTCTCTCCGGCCTGTATGCTGAGTTCAGAAATTGCATTAGTCAGGTCTTCATACTGTGTATTCAAATCAGACAGATAGTTCTCCAGCTCCTGCTTCTTGCTCTGAAGGCTGTCAATATTCGCCTGTGTCTGGGCAAGTCCGGCTTCTGCCTGCTGTTTCTGAGCCTGCATATCAGCAATCGCATCTTCTGTTGCATATGCAGTTGTTCCCATGGAAAAAGTAAGCATTCCGGCCAGCAGTAATGAAAAAACTTTTTTCTTCATAAATTAATCACCTTTCTCGTTAATCTGAAACCCAGTATATCATATTTCGTAAAAAAATCAACACTTTTTATTAATTTATGTAATAATTATGTAACATTTTGTCTTCACCAATGCTCAGCAAAAACAGGCACTGCCCCTTTTTCAGAGACAGTGCCTGTGCTTCTTATCTGTTTACAGTTCTTTATTCACCGGTTATTCCGCTTCTGCAGCTTCTTCCGGTTCCGCATCCATAACTTCCTGGAACTTGTCCAGAATGATCGTCTGGATCCTGTCACGTGTTGCAGAATTGATCGGATGTGCAATATCACGATATTCTCCGTCTGTTGCCTTACGGCTTGGCATAGCGATAAATAACCCTTTTTCTCCTTCAATCACCTTGATATCATGTACTACAAATTCATCATCGATCGTTATGGAAACAACCGCTTTCATCTTTCCTTCTTTTGCTACCTTCCTCACACGCACGTCAGTAATATTCATGATACAAATTTACTCCTTTCGATTTACCGAATCTATCCGGCTGTTTTATTTACAGTATATATCTGTCATTTTTCTCCACGACGATCTTCACTTCACCGTCGCCACAGTAATACGAATTTGCACGAATAGTATCCCGGCTTTCAACAATGCAGTTCTCAATATGAGTATTATCTCCCAGATATACATTGTTTAAAATCACAGAGTTCTTGATCACGCAGTTATTTCCTACAAATACGTCTTTAAAAAGAACGGAATTCTCCACCGTACCATTGATAATACATCCGCTGGCAACCAGGCTGTTCTTCACCTGTGCTCCCGGATTGTATTTTGCAGGAGGCAGATCATCAATCTTTGTCTTAATTGTCGGTTCCTGTTTGAAGAAATAGTTTCTGATCTCCGGTTTCAGGAAATCCATATTTGTCTTATAATATGCTTCTGCTGTGGAGATATTGCTCCAGTATGTGTCAATCTTATATCCATAGATTCTCTTAAGATTCTTGTAGCGGATCAGAATATCCTTTACAAAATCATGTCTGCCTTCCAGCGCAGCTCTCTCGATCAGCTCGATCAGCTGTCTTCTTCGGATAACATAGATACCTGTTGAAATTGTATTATAAGAAGAAACCATTGGCTTCTCTTCAAATTCCTCAATCCTGCAGTCCTCATTCATACGGAGAACACCAAATCTCTCAATCTCACTGGGATTATCGCAGGTAGTGCATACTACCGTAACATCTGCACGTTTCGCAATATGATATTCAAGAACCTTGTTGTAATCCATCTTATAAACGCAGTCGCCGGATGCGATCACTACATATGGTTCATGACTGCTTTTAAGGAATTCCAGATTCTGATAAATAGCATCTGCTGTTCCCTGATACCACAGACTGTTCTCTTTTGTGATCGTAGGTGTAAATACAAAGAGACCACCCTGTTTTCTTCCGAAATCCCACCATTTGGAAGAGCTTAAATGTTCATTCAGAGAACGGGCATTGTACTGTGTCAGAACAGCAACTCTCTGAATATGAGAACTCGCCATGTTGCTCAGTGCGAAGTCGATACTTCTGTAGCTTCCGGCAATCGGCATTGCTGCGATTGCCCTCTTATTTGATAATTCTCTCATGCGGTTATTATTACCGCCAGCCAAAATAATACCTATCGCTCTCATTATTCGTCACCGTCCTTTGCTGTAATTACCTGTCCGCCGGCCAGCTCACCATCAGGATAATCCTCAGGAACAGTTATACCTGAGATTGCTGTATTCTTTCCGATCCTTACATTATCCGGGATCACGCTGCGTTCACCAACCGTAGCAATTCCAAATGCATAAACTGCAGGTTTCAGCACATTCGGTGCTTCCTCACCACATCCCAGTACAACATTGTTTCCAATAGTAACATCCTCGGCAATAATAGCCTTATCCATCTGTACGCCCTCACCAATGGTAGAATTGCGCATGATAATGGAATCACGGATCACGCTGCCTTTTCCGATCACAACATTTGGTCCGATCACAGAATTATGTATTTCCCCGTAAATTTCTGCGCCCTCACCGATCAGACATCTGTCTGTAACCGCATCTGCCGAAATATACTGAGGCGGGATAATATCTCCCTTTGTGTAAATCTTCCAGAATTCTTCATAGAGATTAAATTCCGGAATAATATCGATCAGTTCCATATTGGCCTCCCAATAAGAACCCAGTGTTCCTACATCCTTCCAGTATCCATTGTATTCGTAGGCGAAAAGTCTTTCACCTTTCTCCTTGCAGTATGGAAGAACATGTTTGCCAAAATCACAGCTGTTCTGATCCTTCAGAGACATCAGTGCTTCCTTTAAAGCAGGCCAGCTGAAAATATAAATTCCCATGGACGCCAGATTGCTGCTTGGATGCTCCGGTTTCTCCTCAAACTCCGTAATGCGTCCTATGTCATCTGTTACCATGATACCAAAACGGCTTGCTTCCTCAATAGGTACCGGCATACAGGCAATCGTCACATCCGCTTTATTCGCTTTATGGAAATCAAGCATTACTTCATAATCCATCTTATAGATATGGTCACCGGATAAGATCAGGACATAATCCGGATTATACTGTTCCATGTAATCCATATTCTGGAAGATTGCATTGGCTGTTCCTGTGTACCACTCACTGCTGGTACTCTTCTCGTAAGGCGGCAGTACTGTTACACCACCTTCGTTTCTGTCAAGATCCCATGGAATACCAATTCCGATATGTGTATTAAGTCGCAATGGCTGATACTGTGTCAATACACCTACTGTATCGATGCCTGAATTAATACAGTTACTTAAAGGAAAATCTATGATACGATATTTCCCGCCAAAAGCAACTGCAGGTTTCGCTACTTTTTCTGTCAGTACACCCAGTCTGCTGCCCTGACCGCCGGCCAGAAGCATAGCTATCATTTCTTTCTTAATCATGCAATCACCTCTTGTTGTAGTTATGGTAACTATTCGTCAGTCTGCTGTTTCGCGAGGCACTGAACAGTTACAGGTTATGATTATTTAATTATAACACACTTTTATCTGTTAGTGAACATTATTTACAATTTTTGTTTCTCATTTTTTATTTTTTTATGATTTTTGCACACGTTTTTTATTGAGTCTGTATTTCCACCGATATATTATTAGGCATTTTTTATATATCCAATGTCGTTTTTTGTAATTTTTTATCAACCAAAAGAAGTCCTTTTCATTTTAAGGCACAGGGAGTATAATAAACAGACAGATAAAACAGTTCCAGTAACTATGCGAATATGTTACAGTTACCGGATTTATAAAGATTTGTAAATAATTAATCAAGGAGAACATACTATGTATCAGATAGATTTTCACAAACCACTTCATATACATTTTATCGGTATCGGCGGCATCAGCATGAGCGGACTGGCCGAGATTCTTCTCGGCGAGGATTTTGTCATTTCCGGTTCCGATTCCAAATCCAGTCCTCTTACCCAGGCACTGGAGAAAAAGGGAGCCACCATCTATTACGGACAGCGTGCCACAAACATTACCGATGACGTAGATGTTGTGGTATATACCGCAGCTATCCATCCTGACAACCCGGAATTTGCCTGTGCAAAGGAAAAAGGACTTCCAATGCTCACACGTGCAGAGCTTCTCGGACAGATCATGAGGAATTATGATACTCCTGTTGCCATTTCCGGAACTCATGGAAAAACAACCACAACATCTATGGTATCTCACATTCTTCTTGCAGGAGACTGTGACCCGACCATCAGTGTGGGAGGTATTCTTCCTGCTATCGGTGGAAACATCCGCGTAGGCAATTCTGAGACTTTTGTCACAGAAGCCTGCGAATACACAAACAGCTTTCTGAGCTTTTTCCCGAAGATCAGTATTATCCTGAATATGGATGCAGACCATCTGGATTTCTTTAAGGATATTGACGATATCCGTCATTCCTTCCGCCGCTTTGCAGAGCTTCTTCCTGCTGACGGTACACTGATCATCAATGCAGATACTCCGAAATATGAATATATCATCCGGGATCTTCCATGTAATGTGATCACTTATGGTCTGGAACATGATGCAGATTATCAGGCAGCAGATATCACTTATGACAAATATGGACATGCTTCCTTCTCCGTTCTGCGCAATGGCGTTAAGGTTGGCAGCTATTATCTGAAAGTGCCGGGCATCCACAATGTTTCCAATGCACTGGCAGCAATTGCCCTCGGTCATCTTCTTGGTCTTTCCGAAGAAGTGATCATCAAGGGACTTGGAAGTTTCACAGGAACAGACCGCCGTTTCCAGTATAAAGGAGAAGTTGCAGGGGTTACGATCGTAGACGATTATGCACATCATCCTACAGAAATTGAAGCAACTCTTCATGCCGCACACAATTATCCCCATAAGAAATTATGGTGTGTATTCCAGCCACATACATATACCCGTACCAAAGCTCTGCTTCCGGAGTTTGCCAAAGCACTCAGCCTGGCAGATCATGTGGTAGTTGCGGATATTTATGCAGCAAGAGAAACCGATACTCTGGGAATTTCTTCTGAAGATCTGCAGAAGCGTATTCAGGAACTGGGAACTCCCTGCGAGTATTTCCCTACCTTTGATGAGATTGAGAATTATCTGCTCTCCAACTGCCAGGAGGGTGATCTGCTCATCACCATGGGAGCCGGAGATGTTGTAAATATCGGGGAGCATCTGCTGGGTAAATAATGTTTCTGTCTGACATAAATATCAGCAATTTACACAGGACAATTCGGAAAATAATTTTTCAGAATTGTCCTGTTTTTTACAACCGCCCAACTTATAGCACTTATAGCAATAGAAGATACTGAACACTTGTGTCTCTGTCGACAATTTCCATTAAAAAGTTATAAACATTTTATCCCCCTCAGTTCTTCCTTTATTTATAACAGTTCAGATCACTTATCCACATTTTCCACATCGTTATACACATTTTCATCTGCCTGCATATGTGGATGTATATGTGCATAAATCACTTAACATAATTCGACATTATTCGTCCCCGTAATACTCCGTTTTTCCCTGAAATTCAACATTTTTCAGGTTTCCAATAATATATACCATATTTCACCTTTCCACATTATCCACATTATCCACATTCAAATGTGGATGAAATCTTCGACAAAAATCCCCTATTCTCTTTTAAAAAATGTTGTGCTATAATTCATAGATATCAAGTCAGAGGAAAAATATCTTTTTTTACTCTGACATCTTATTATTATGATATCAGGGTCAAAAGATCAAAAAGTCGTTCGTGCTTGCACGATAAGACTTTTGAACTTGGGACCCGCCAAACATGAGAAAGTAGCGATTTACGCAGTAAATCAGCGGATTTCGAATGTTTGAGAATTGTGGGAGCTGCTTTGCAGCGGAGCAATTCGTGGATATCAGGTTAGGGCAAAATACCTTTTGACCCTAACATCTTATTATTATGAAAGAGAGTGGAAATTCATGGCTATGATCACTTTACAGAATTCCCGCAATGCGGAAGTAACTGTATTAACCAACAATTTCATAGACAACTATATGCCTGGGGCCAATGGAGAATTTGTGAAAGTATATATCTATCTTCTGAGGCTTCTTTCTGACACCTCTGTACCCTTCAGTCTGGAGCAGATGGCTGATCATTTCTTCTGTACAGAACGTGACATTATCCGCGCTCTGAAATACTGGGAGAAAGAAAAACTCCTTACTTTAACCTACAGAAATAACGAAGATATAGCAGATATCATATTGAATGTACCACCTGTAAAATCTGCTGCTTCCGACACACCTGTTTCGGCAGCCCCTGTTACAAAAACAGAAACCCAGACTTCTTCTGCGCCGGCACAGCCTGTGAAGCAGACCACCAGATCAGCCACTGCACTGTCTCCTGACCGTGTAAAAGAATTAAAGCAAAATGATGAGATCGTACAGCTCCTCTATATCGCAGAACAGTATCTCGGCAAAACGCTCACTCCTACCGAGATGAAAAAGATCCTGTTTTTCTATGATGAGCTGAAATTCTCGCCTGATCTGATCGAGTACCTGATCGAATACAGTGTCAGCCGCGGGCATAAGAGTATGCGTTACATAGAAACCGTTGCTCTTGCCTGGGCAGATGAGGGAATCACCACTGTCACCATGGCAAAAGAGGCAAATTCCCGTTATGCCAAAGAATACTTTACTATTTTTAAATCAATGGGAATCAGCGGACGAAATCCGGTAGATACAGAGATTTCTCTTATGAACACCTGGCTGAATGATTATGGTTTTACCATGGATATCATCCAGGAAGCCTGCAGCCGTACAGTTCTCTCTACCGGACAGCCAAGTTTCCAGTATGCAGATAAAATCCTTTCCGGATGGAAAGATAAAAATGTCCGTACACTTGCAGATGTCCGGCTCCTCGATGCTCAGCATCAGCGCCAGAAGCTGGAAAAGAATACCCAGCGGAAAGCAGCTTCCAAACCGGCTGCATCAAACCGGTTTAACAATTTCCATCAGCGACAGTACGACTTTAACGAATATGAAAAGAAATTGCTGAATCAGTAACGGCAGTGACATAATCGTCTGAAAGTCACTGAACAGCTACAAAAAAACAAACGAAAGGGTGTGAAGTCATGCCTTTACAGAATTATCAGTATGATACAATCATGCGGGAATACAGCAAGACCCAGTCTCAGAACAGACGTATTCTGGAGGAGCGTACTCAGGAGATTTATAAAAAAATCCCGCGCATCCACGAAATAGATGAAGAGGTTGCCACCTTAAGCGCCAAAAAAGCAAGAGCACTCTTAAGCGGAGAATCATCAGGTCTTGAGGACCTTAAAGCTGCAATCTCTCTTCTGTCCCAGGAGCGCAATGCCCTGCTGGTATGTAACTCATATCCGGAGGATTATCTGGAACTTCCATATAAGTGTCCGGTCTGTCAGGATACCGGTTACGTCGGAAGCCAAAAATGTATCTGTTTTAAGAAAGCAGAGATAGAACTGCTCTATACGCAGTCCAATTTAAAAGAAATTCTCAAAAAAGAAAACTTTGACCACTTTTCTTTTGATTATTATTCTGATACAATGAAGAACGAAGCTACCGGACTGACAGAAAGAGAGACGGCCCGGAGAGCTTATGATATTGCCAGAGGTTTTGTGAGAAATTTTGACAGTTCCTTTGAGAATCTGTTTCTTTACGGTGATACCGGTGTGGGTAAGACTTTTCTTTCTCACTGTATTGCTCATGATCTTCTGGAATCAGCACATTGCGTTATGTACTTTTCCGCATTTGATCTGTTTGAACTGCTGGCAGACTCCAAATTCTCCAGAGATAAAACAGAAGGACAGGAATTTGTATTTGACAGCGATCTGCTGATCATCGACGACCTGGGAACTGAACTTACAAACAGCTTTGTCTCTTCCCAGTTGTTTTTGTGCATAAATGAACGCATCATGCGCAGGAAGTCTACGATCATATCAACAAATCTGAAACTGGAAAATTTCTCGGATACTTATTCCGAACGAACCTTTTCGAGAATCGCCAGCAACTACCGTATGGTGAAGCTGGAAGGAAAGGATATCCGTATACAGAAAATTTTTTTAGGAGGAAAATAAAACATGGCACAGGCAACAACTAAAGATTTAACTACACTTCCGGTGGGCAGACTTGGTCTGATCCCTCTGATCAGCTGTAAGGATCTGGGTGAAAAAGTAAATGAATGGCTGATACAGTGGCGTAAAGAGCGCAGCCACGAAGAGCTTGACTCTTTTGCATTTGAGGGTTATCAGAGAGAGTCCTATCTGATACCGGTCCAGACAGCACGTTTCGGTTCCGGTGAGGCGAAATGCACGATCATGGAATCTGTACGTGGTGACGATATCTATCTGATGGTTGATGTATGTAACTACAGTCTTACCTACAGCATCGGACCATACGAGAATCTTATGTCTCCTGATGACCATTTTCAGGATCTGAAACGTGTGATCGGCGCAATCGGTGGCAAAGCCCGCAGAGTAAACGTGATCATGCCTTATCTGTACGAAAGCCGCCAGAATATCCGCAGCGGCAGAGAATCCCTGGACTGTGCAACAGCACTTCAGGAGCTTGTAAGTATGGGTGTGGAAAACATCATCACTTTTGACGCACATGACGCGCGCGTGCAGAATGCAACACCTCTGCATGGATTTGAGACTGTACAGCCATCCTATCAGTTTATCAAAGCTCTTCTCAACCATGAGAAAGGACTTCACATCGACAACGATCATTTCATGATCATCAGCCCTGATGAGGGAAGCATGAACCGCGCAATCTATCTTGCCAATATCCTTGGTGTTGATATGGGTATGTATTACAAACGTCTGGATTACTCCAAGAGAATCAATGGACGTCACCCGATCGCAGCTTACGAATTCCTCGGTCCAAACCTTAAGGGCAAAGATATGATCCTGATCGATGATATGATTTCTTCCGGTGATACAGTTCTTAAGATTTCTTCTCTCCTCAAGGAAAGAGGAGCAGGCAGAATTTATATCTGCTCTACTTTCGGACTGTTTACAAACGGACTCGAGAAATTTGATGAGGCTCATAAGGCAGGAGTGTTTGACAAACTGCTCACTACAAACCTGATCTATCAGTCTCCTGAGCTTCTTGCAAAAGATTACTACATCTCCTGTGATATGAGTAAATATATCGCCCTGATCATTGATACTCTTAATCATGATCAGTCTGTAAGCTATCTGCTCAACCCGGTTGACAGGATCAACCGCTGCGTAAGCAATTACATGGCTCAGTATGATGAGAAATAAATAACTTCTGCAAAATTTATAAAAAGAGATTTCATGTTCTGTTCCGGCTGTTTCATCCGAAATTCCTGCAGTACATGAAATCTCTCTTTTTGTTATATATAATGCAATCCACTCTTCTATGCGGCCCTACACTGAATAACTGCTTCGCAGTCTGGTTAAAAATTCAGGAAATAATTTGCTTCCCATAAGGGATTCCCTCTCTGTCCAGAAGTTCCATCTCGCGTTTACTGCAGGTACTGATGATAACCTGCTTTTTCTCCTTATACATCCATCCAAGAACTGCCTCAAGATCTTCTTCCTCATACATCCCAAAGATATCATCCAGTATCACCGGCAGACTTTCTTCCTGACACAGAAGCTCTCCTGCAGCCATGCGCATGGCAAAATAAATCAGCTCCAGAGTGCCGCGGCTGAGACATTCCAGTGCTTCCACTCCGTTCCCGGTAGTTACTGTCATGTGGGATGCCGCATCCATCTGTACGTCCTGATATTCACCATCTGTAATCTCACTCAAAATCTGAGAAGTACGTATCTGCAGCTTTCGTCCCACCTGAAGATGAATATTTCCTGACATTCTCTCTATGGTTTCCATCGCCATATTCAGAGCCTGTACTTCCCGCTCTTCCGATGTAAGCAGAAAAGAATTTTCTTCGTATTCCCGGTATTCTTCCTTAAGGTTACAAAGTTCTGTTTCTTTCTCATCATAGTCCTGTCTGAGATTTTCTTTACTGCATCTGAGTTTCTCCTGCCTGGATACCCAGCGTTTCTTCATCCGTATTCTCTTCTGAAATTCCCTTGCATACTTCAGCTGCTGTTTTCCACAAAATCCCACCAACGCAGCTGCAATAACCGCTACGATCAGACTTACCGAAACACTGTCCGCTATAATCGCAGTCAGAATCAATCCAAAGATGCCGGCAGCGGCCGATATCAGCATTCCCATTGCAAAGCTGTTTCTTTTTGCCTTTGCCTGTGCCATTCTCTCATCCAGAATAACCGCACCATTTTCATCTCCGGGATGCATCCGTAACGACTCCTCTTTCTCATTAATCTGATCCAGCTTTCCATTCAGATCATTCAGATCACTTATGATATCATCCATCCTGGTCAGAAGTTTCTGCCTCTCCTGTTCTGTCTCTTTCTGTTTTCTGTCTGCCTGTACCAGATAACCCTTTCTGGACATCTTGAGCATCTGCATGGCCCGTCCCAGATCCATGGAGCTGTCTGCAGTTCCCTGATAGCCGGTCATAAATTTTTGCAGCTCCCGAGCCAGATCCTGTTCTGTCGGACTCTTTAACTTCGCAGCAAAAACTGCATTATCGTAGATTGCTTCACTGATATCTCCGAGAAACATATTTTTAATATACGTATGTACTATCGCTCTTTCGCTTTCATTCTCTCCATACAGAACGTTAATTCCCGGAGAAAACTCTAAAGTTTTATCATGGATTTCTCCAGAGTTTTTAATATTTAACTGTCTGATAATCATATTCTGTCTGTCACCTGCTTGTTTCCAGTAAAGCCTGAAGACCATAATATAATGCCTTCTCCTCCACTGCATTTCTGTCTTTTTCAAGAAAATAACTGATATAGTCACCGATCAGTGTTCCACTATATTTTTTTTGAAGTGCTTCCAGATCATAGAAAGGCTTTGATTCATCCAGAACCTCTGTTACGTAGCCAAAAGACTTCAGTCTCTCGGGAAGCAGCAGAAGCTCCGGTGCCCTGGTTCCCTGGATCACGATCCTGTAGATATTCATGCGTCCTTTATTCGCCAGATCCGCCTTCAGCATATCCTCCAGAGATGCCTGTGTAGAATCTTCACGCAGCATCAGAAGAATCTGCTCATAGGAACGGCAGGCAAAAGGAACAAAATTTGTCTTAAGCCTTCCATTTTCCAGATGTCCTTCTATGTATCCATGATCACCCAGATCATTTCTGTCAACAGGCTCCAACGCACCTGCATAAGCTGCATTATCCCGGATCAGAATCTGGGGTTTATGAATATGTCCTAATGCAATATAATCAAATCCTGACGCAGCAATTGATTTGATATTCATGGGGATATGCTTCGCATCTCCACCATGAGCCAGTAAAATGTGAACCCCCTCTCCCTCTGCAGGATGTATGGAATCATACAGAGGATTCTCTATTTCCTGATGTTCATAGCTCAGTCCATATACATAAACATCCAGTTTCTCATCTTTCACACAGGTAAGCTGTTCATTCTTAAAAAATGTCACATTCTTTTCCCACTGAAAATCCCGGTAAAAAGAATCAGCCTTAATATAGTCATGATTTCCTGCCATCAGATAAACCCGGGTATCCGGGATGGTGGAAAACAGGTTATTTACTTCTTTCAGTTCCCGTAGAAGAGGCTGGCGGTGGAACAAATCTCCTGCTATAAATAACAAATCCACCGGATTCTCGCGGATACCCGCAATAACCCGGCGGAAAGTTTCCCAGATTTCTTCCTCCCGCCTGCTGCTCCATGGACAGCCCCTGTCAGGAACTGCACCAAGGTGTACATCTGCAAGATGAATAAATCTCATGCCAATCTCTCTTTCTATAACATTTTTGATATCTGCGGATTGCTCTGCAGCTTCAATGCTCCCACAATACTGATATCAGTCAAATTATAAATCACAGTTTTTAACAGTTCTTGGGAATGGAATTACGTCGCGGATGTTGCCCATGCCGGTAAGGTACATTACGCAACGTTCAAATCCAAGACCAAATCCTGAATGGCGTGTGGAACCATATTTACGAAGATCAAGATAGAAGTCATAATCCTCTTTCTTAAGTCCCAGCTCGTCCATACGTTTCTCAAGTTTCTCAATGTCATCCTCTCTCTGGCTTCCACCGATGATCTCACCGATTCCAGGCACCAGACAGTCCATAGCTGCAACAGTCTTGTTATCCTCATTCATCTTCATGTAGAAAGCTTTGATCTCTTTCGGATAATCTGTTACAAATACAGGTTTCTTAAAGATTTCTTCTGTAAGATAACGTTCATGCTCTGTCTGCAGATCGCATCCCCAGAATACTTTGTAGTCAAATTTATCGTTGTTCTTCTCCAGAAGCTCTACTGCTTCTGTGTAAGTAACATGACCAAACTCAGAATTGATCACATGGTTCAGTCTGTCCAGAAGTCCCTTATCAACAAAAGAATTGAAGAAATTCATCTCTTCCGGTGCATTCTCCAGTACATAACGGATCACATATTTCAGCATTGCCTCTGCAAGATCCATGTTGTCATTTAAATCTGCAAATGCGCATTCCGGCTCGATCATCCAGAACTCTGCCGCATGGCGGGTTGTGTTGGAATTCTCAGCGCGGAAGGTTGGTCCGAAAGTATAAACATTGCGGAATGCCTGTGCAAAAGTCTCGCAGTTTAACTGTCCGCTTACTGTCAGATTAGTTTCTTTTCCAAAGAAATCCTGAGAGTAATCTACAGCACCCTTGTCATCTGTCGGAACGTTGTTCATATCCAGAGTAGTTACCTGGAACATCTCACCTGCACCTTCACAGTCGCTTCCTGTGATCAGCGGAGTATGCACATAAACAAATCCCTGCTCCTGGAAGAAACGGTGAATCGCATAGGCACACAGAGAACGTACACGAAATACTGCCTGGAATGTGTTTGTTCTCGGACGGAGATGTGTGATGGTTCTTAAGTATTCAAGACTGTGGCGTTTCTTCTGAAGCGGATAATCAGGTGCAGAATTACCCTCTACTGTAACTTCTGCTGCCTGGATCTCAAATGGCTGTTTTGCCTGTGGAGTTGCTACCAGTGTACCTTTGACAATGATCGCTGCACCTACGTTTAATTTGCTGATCTCAGCAAAGTTCTCCATTGTATCGTGATAAACTACCTGAAGAGTCTCAAAGAAGCTTCCGTCGTGAAGCACGATAAATCCAAATGTCTTGGAGTCACGTACGCTTCGTACCCATCCACCTACTGTAACCTCTTTATCCAGGTATTTTTCTCTCTCTTTGTAAATCTCTTTTACTGTTGTTAACTTCATATCTATGTTTCCTCTTTCTCCTCATCGTTCTGGTCTTACACAAAAAGACGAAACGCTGTTTCAGATAACAGCCGTCTCGCCTTTTAGTATAGACTATTCCCTGTTTTCACGCAAGGAGTAATCTGGTATTTAACTATGTTTTTTCTTTTGTCAGGTGTAGCAAAATCATGCTCTCTGCCATTTGGTCAGGCAGGCACTCTCAATGAATCCATACATTTTGCAAAAATACGCTTATATGTCCTTGTAGTATAGTGAAGCCCGTCATCTACCGTACCGGTTCCGTAATGATCACTGGCAAAGCTGTATCCTGTTGATTTCAGATAAGAATACATATCAATATAAGTATAAGCAGAAGACAGATTTGCTTTCATATACTGATTGAATGATCTGACTGCCGCCTCACTTCTGTCCGCTCTTCCCGCATTGGGAAGCATCAGACGATTCACCGGATTTACAGACATGAAGTACAGTTCACATCCTTTGCTTTTAAGCTGTGGTGCAATCCAGTTATAATACTCCGCATAATCTGCAGATTTTGACAAGTCGTTTACTCCAAAATTAAAGATCACTGCGGTTTTCTTTGAAAGAATACTGTTGGAATCGTGCTGTACTATGGAATAAAGCTGAGCCCATCCTGTAGTGGTAAACCAGTCCAGTCCCTTTCCTGCCGAGCAGACAAACTTCACATTTTTAGTCGCAGATTCTCCCATTCCTGTCAGAACATTTTCCATAAATTCCGTACGGGAATCACCTACAAAAATCACCTGTTTATATTTATAGATATCTACCTGCGGAAGCTGATCCTCTGTAAGGTCTGTTTCCGTTGTTCTGTTAAATACCACTGCATAGAGATCCACATTTCCATTTACCGTGATTTTTTCTTCTGCCTCATACTGCGGAGAAACACTCTGCATCGGTTTTGTGGACCACCCCATAAAAGTATAACCTTCTGCATCCCTTACGCCCGGAAGAGAATAAGAACTTCCTTTTGCCAGAGTCGTTTTCTGCCAGGTGCTGCCGTCACATCTGTGAAAAGTCAGCTGTACTGCCTTCTTCTGTACCGCATAAAGAGTGATATTCTTGTTGACTGTACATTTCGCCTTTGCTGTTGCTTTCTCAGAATTTTTCTTACTTGACCATCCCTGGTTAACATAACCGGTTCTTGCCGGTACTTTTGCAAAGGTAACAACCGTTCCCTCTTCTACTGTCTGAGTAAGTTTTTGATAAGCCGCATTAGTGCTTCCATTTCCCAGATAGTAGCTGACCGTATAATAATTACTCTTTCTGCGCACTGCATAGAACTGAGTTGCCTTTGTAATCTTTACTGTATCACCGGCTGAATATTCCGGTTCTGTTTCTCCCTTTTCAGTTGTCCAGCCCAGATTTGTATAGCCCTTTACTTTCGGCACATCAGGCAGTGTCACTTTCTGATTTTTTGACGCATACATGGTGAGCGAAGTATAAATTTTGCTGGTACTTGTTCCATTATTGTTATTGAAAGTAACTGTGTAAGGCAATTTCTTATATACAGCATAGAGAGTCAGTGTTTTTGATATAGTCACATTCTGGCCTGCTTTATAGTCAGCTTTGGAGGCTTTTTTACTCTTTGACCATCCCAGAGACTGATATCCTGTCTTGACAGGCACCTGCGGCATTGTAACTGTAAGTCCTTTTCCGACTTTCTGATTCAGTCTGGTAAATTTACTGTTGCTTGCCCCCGTATTGGTCTTAAAATTCACCTGAAGTGCTGTACGGCGCACAATGTAAAAATCTGTGTCACCGGTCACTGTAAATTCTGAATTCAGTTCATATTTTACAGCAGAACTTCCCTTTGTATCTGTCCATCCATAATTAATGTATTTAGATGATGGCATATCCGGAAGTATGACGTTTTTTGTCTCATATGCATGCAGAATTCCATTGGAAAACACACTGGTTCCTGAATTATTATAAAGGGAAACCGTACATTTCTTTGGCATATAGAAGTTCAGGATGCCTTTTTCGAGAAACAGATTCCAGCTCTCGCCTTTCTTCAGAGTAAGAATATCTCCACCCTTCAGAGTGATCGCATCTCCAAGTTTTTCATTTTTTTCCAGTTTCCACATATCCGGTGCACCTGTATCCGGTACATTGGGAAGGATCAAAGATTCACCCCAGGACATCACTGTTCGCAGCTGTTCACATTCATTTCCTTCTCCGTCTATAAACCGGAGCATTACCTCTTTCTCCGGATTAATCGTCGGCGTGGGAGATGGTGATGGTGTGACTGAAGGAGTCGGTGTTGAAGACGGCATCGGTGTGACCGAAGGAGTCGGTGTTTCTGTCAGTGCAGGTGTACCCTCCGGTGTCGAAGTCACTGTTGGTGTTGGTGACAGTTCCGATGCCATTACTTTCTCCGAATCAGAAGCTGCCGGCAAAGTATTTTCTGTATCAGTTATGCACGAATCTTCTTCCCCTGAACTGAAAATCTCTTCAAAACTGTCCGGAGTGCCGAACTCTGCTGCCTGTACGGGAACTGTTGCAGTGATCAGTGCCACAGTCAGAAACACACTTGCCAGACGCTTTCCTCTTTTGTGTCTTTTTCTGTACATATTTACCTCCATTTTGCAAAAACGTCCCAACATAAAATATGCGGGACGTTCTCTATGCATTCCCAATCATTCAAAAACATCTTCAGACTGCCCGGCTTTTGATCAGAACCGCCACAACCTGCTCATATGTAAATAATACCAGATTTGTCATCCTGCTATGTAAACACTGTTTTCTTATGGTTGAAAATATTCCTTATAATTTATTGATAAACCTCATAAATGCTTCTCTGCCTTCAGCAGTGCATTTATATACGCCGGCATCCTCAAGTACATGAACGAATACATTACCGACTTCTTTTCTGAGAACATCCTGAATGTTGTCTTTATCAAGGTTGTCATATTTCGGAAGGAATTCTGCAACCCACGCTGCATGTTTCTCAATCTTCTCATTGGAAGAAATGTCTTTTCCCTCCAGAATATATTCTGCCAGAAGTTCCAATTCTTCTTTTAATCTTGCCGGAAGTACGGCAAGTCCCATTACTTCGATCAGACCAATATTCTCTTTCTTGATATGGTGATACTCTGCATGCGGATGGTATACACCAAGAGGATGCTCATCAGTAGTAATGTTATTTCTAAGTGTGAGATCCAGTTCAAACATATCTCCGGATCTACGGGCGATCGGTGTGATCGTATTGTGCGGTTCTCCATCAGTTTCAGCAAAGATAAACGCACTTTCGTCTGTATAACCTCTCCACGCTTCCAGAACATGTGTAGCAAGCTCTATCAGTCTCTTCTCATCCTTATGACGGATCCTTAAAACTGAAAGAGGCCATTTAACAATACCTGCTTCTACATCCTCATATCCCGGAATAGTCACATGTTTCTCGATCGGTGCTTTTGCCATTGCGAAAGTATAATGTCCGCCCTGGAAATGATCGTGACTTAAAATAGAACCGCCTACGATAGGCAGGTCTGCATTGGATCCCAGGAAGTAATGCGGGAAAAGTTTTACAAAATCAAAAAGTTTGATAAATGTATTCTTCTCAATCTTCATCGGAACATGCTGACTGTTAAAGACGATGCAATGCTCATTGTAATACACATATGGGGAATACTGAAATCCCCAGGGACTGTCATTTACAGTGATAGGAATGATTCTGTGATTCTCTCTGGCAGGATGATTAACCCTTCCTGCATATCCTTCGTTCTCCGGGCAAAGAAGACATTTCGGATAACTGCTGGATTTTACAAGCTTGGCAGCAGCGATTGCCTTCGGATCTTTTTCCGGTTTGGAAAGATTGATGGTGATATCGATTTTACCATATTCACTGTCTACTGTCCATTTCTGATCTTTCTTTACACGATAACGACGAATATAATCGCTGTCCTGACTGAGTTTATAGAAGTAATCGGTTGCTTCCTGTGGATCTTTCTCATATCTGCTCCAGAACTCATTCTGTACCTGCGCCGGACGCGGCATCAGACAGTTCATAAGTCTGGTATCAAAAAGATCTCTGTACACAACACTGTCTTCTATGAGATTTCTCTTCACAGCCTCATCCAGAAGTGCATTTAATACCTCTTCAAGATCGATATCCCTGTACTCTTCCTCAGGTTCCACATATTCGTCTTCTTTAAAGACATCCAGAAGAAGATTTATTGTATAATTCTTCTCGCAGGCCGGTGTAAGTCCTGTTTCTACTCCGTACTGTACTAATTTTTTAATGTTCTCATATAACATCTGTACGTTCCTCCGTTTCGCTGTTACTGTTTCACTCTTACAGTAACGTGTTTAAACAATAAATTTCTCTGCCACTGTTTGTCCTTTTTAGAATACTCAAATATCAGTGAAATGTAAAGAAGCATTTTTACAATTTTTTGGATGAATAACCGGCAGGTTGCTGTCGCGTTACTGTTCGCTCCGTTCTCAGCTGCCTGCCGGTTATGTTTTTCATCAGTAATTTACTGTTTCTATATAGGTGATAAACACATTTCCGGCTTTCTGGAAAAGATCCGTACTGTCATTCATTCCATACGGATAGGTCTCTTTTTTAACCGGATCATACAGCCAGGTATTATATTCATCATATCCTACGATCACCACGCTTGTATCTGCTCCCGTTTTGGCAATTACCGGACGCTGTGCACTTATCTCGTACAGCACACTGTCCAGACTGCAGCCGGAAAGATCGATCACAGTTCCGGTCTTTTTGAGGCTCTTTTTCAGGGTTTTAATATCATAGGTTCCCTGAAGCACAATCTCCGGAATCCCTTCTGTATCTATCTGCATTTTTGTCTTTTTATTTCCACGTTCCCATACATACTGCTGTGTACGGTTCAGCACTACACCTCCCAGCGTATCTGCACGCAATACAGCCTTCGCCGGATCTGTATAGATACCGTCCAGTCCGCCCTGTCCGTAAACATAATATGCTGTTTCCTGAGGAATCTGAGTGTCCAGAACAATGTCTTTCCGGTCGGAACTGCTTACCTTTGCATACATAGTCAACGGAGAATCTGTCTGTTTGGTTGTGTTAAATACCAGTTTCACACGAACACCTGTCCTGGATGCAGAAATAAGTTCGATTTTTACTGTATTTGCCGCTGCCTTTTTATTATTCATGATCGTATCTTTCTTCTGGGCAACATAAGAGGTTTCTCCGGATTTTGCAGAAAGTTCAAACTCGATCAGAGTATTTCCTACTGAAATATCAGTGATATAAAGTCCGTCTTTCCGGTATTCTTTTTTTACATTTCCTTCAAAATCTTCAATACGCAGAATGCGGATCCCAACAGATTTATGTCCCTCCTCATCTGTAAGAATATCTTCTTTATTCAGCATTCCGTAAATCAGATCTTCATTCATAAATCCAACTGTACGAAGTCTCTGGCCTTTCTGCGGTGCGATCAGTCGGGTTTTACAGGTATCAAAATCAATTTCCTTGATATTTCCCTTTTCATCCCCCTCTGAAACCAGCCAGGCTGCATGGTCATTATTATCGGAAGATACAAAATTCGCATTTTTTATTCCTTTTTCAAGAATTTCACTGGAGTTCTCTTCGATATTGATCCTGTAAAGATTCTTCGCCAGAATCAGAAACAGCTCATTCTTTTCATTGACATAGGACAGTTTTTCAAGATCTTTTTTCAGAAATTCAAATGATTCCGAAACAGGAATAAAGGCTCTTTCTTCTGCCACGTTTTTATCACGATTGTAATGGTAAACTGCAATTCCTTCATATCCTTCATGGCTTCCTCTGTTCATATATCCATAAAGTACGAAATCAATATCTCCTTCATCAGTTACTCTGACGATCTTGATGTCATGCTGAGTTCTGGAATCGCGGAAATCTCCGTCCTTCAATTTTCTGAAACTGAAAACCTGATTTACCTTTTCATTGCCCGGTGAATAGGACCACAGATCTCCCTCCTGCACAAAAGCTATCACAGTAGCAGCATCATTCATCATATATTCTACATTCTTATCGCGCACTCCAAGGATAATCCCATCATCCTCATAAACAGGCAGTGTACCATCAAAGACCTGATTTGCAGAACGCTGGAAATCCAGCAGATAAATCCTGGTATCCTGATATTTCATTCTGTAAAATTCTTTTACGTCATATAATTCCGTTTCCTCATCATCATTCTGCGAAGTCAGCTGATATTCCAGCACAACGCTGGCAGTTGTCTCATTGATCTCTTTGATCACAGGAATTCCCTCCTGACACAGCTGCGGAGCAAGATTCCCCCAACTGATCTCACTCAGGGAAGAATTAATATTAATTCCCGAATAATTCGTTGCTGCTCCTGTTGTCTGTGGTTCCAGATAACTTCCCAGTGCATCTGCTGACTCTTTGTCAAGACACGCTTCATAAAAATATTTTACAAAAGCTGCATAATCTGATGCATGTACCTGTGACCTGGAAACAACTCTCGTATAATAATATGCTGTACCCTTATCCAGTTCCAGGGCAATCTGCATGGAATATTCCTGATTCATACGCAGATCACTGCCAATCTCCACGTCTACGGACAAATACTGATCTTCTTTTACAAGATTCTTAATCTTCTTATTTTCAAGAACTTTACTTCCATCAGATGTACGGATCTCATAAGAAAAACTCTTTACTTCCGAATCATAGGGATTCACTTTAAATGTCAGTTTTTTTGATGTATCCAGAGGAGTCACACTGTCTCTGGTAAAATCCGCCTGCATAGGCTGCGCATATCCATACATCCGGTTTATCAGCGTATCATTCATATCCACCATGACTTCCGGAAACACTGCGTCATTAAAATCAGAACGGTTATCTGTGGATTCACTGTTAAGAAGCAATGCAGTACCTGCTGTACTAAGCAGAAATACCAGAAGAAGAATACCTGCTTTTTTCAGTATCCTTTTCATCGCACACTCCCTTCCTGTTCTTTTTCATTCAGAAGCCTGTCCAGTGTGGGATGGATATTCAGGGCTGCAAGCATTTTCTCCACCTTACCCTGGTCTGATCTTTTCCCTGTTCTGACTGCTCTGATCAGGAGATTCTTAGGTGTATGTTCCATATCAATAAACTCCAGGATCTGGGTATCATAACCTTTGCTCTCCAGAAGATCTGCACGCACAGCATCTGTGATCAGCGCAGACATCCTTTCTTTCAGGATTCCATAGCGCAGAACCGGCTCCAGCATTTCATTTTTGATCTGTTTATTAACTTCATGCTGACAGCAGGGTACGGAAAGAATGACTTCAGCTCCCCATTCCACTGCCTTGGCAAGTGCATAATCGGTAGCTGTGTCACAGGCATGAAGCGTTACCACCATATCCACACAGGATACACCTTCATAATCTGCAATATCACCATGATAGAAATGCAGCTTCTCATATCCGTATCTGAGTGCCAGAGAATTACATTTCTCAATTACATCTGTTTTCAGGTCAAGACCTATGATATTTACATCATATCCTTTTAGTTCTCTTAAATAATAATACATGGCAAAGGTAAGATAACTCTTTCCACAGCCAAAATCCAGAATCGTTATTTCTCTGTCTCTGGAAAGTCTGGGCAGTATATCTTCAATAAATTCAAGGAAACGATTGATCTGTCTGAATTTGTCATATCTGGCATGGATAATCTTTCCCTGTTCATTCATAACTCCCAGATCGATCAAAAACGGAACCGGAACGCCTTCTTTAAGAATATATTGTTTCACCCGGTTATGTGCCTGGATCTGAACTTTTTCTTTCTGTTCATGGTGTTTCTGTTTAATAGTCATTTTCCCCTTTTTACTGACAAGAACAACCCCGTCTGTTACTGCACCCTGTGCCTGAAACTGTCTGAAATTCTCTGCAAGTTCTTTTTCCACATATTCAATCAGTTCCGTACGCCCGTAGTTTTTATGCAGAACTTTCTGTCCTTCTGTGGCAGATGCCTGATAACAGATCTGTCCTTTCAGCCGGATCGGACGAATCTTTATTTTTGATATGCCATCTTTATTTCTGCCGGCACTCAGAACAGCCTGTATCAGATTTTCATTTATCTGTTCTTCTAAATATTCTCTTAAATTTTTCATTGCTCTTTCTGTCTGTTAATGTTATATAATCTGTTGTAACTGTCCGGTGTACCG
>OHKY01000217.1_pt1 | contig 33401 bp, 37 predicted proteins | sample 1568941 | NCBI WGS metagenome assembly OHKY01 (sample SAMEA3879521, study PRJEB24766) | human gut metagenome | biome: human-associated habitat; feature: feces | place: USA | collected 1985/1987 | reverse complement strand
TGATTTATTTTTTCTGTTATGGTATAGTTATAATAAGAAAGAGGGTGTAAAAATGTCGATTAAATATTATAAATTGCTCGACCTTATGAATAGAAACGGAATAGGAAAAGAAGAATTAAGAAAAAAAATAGAAGTGTCTCCGGCAACTATGGCGAAAATATCAAAAAATGAATATGTTTCGCTTGAAGTTATAGATAAGATTTGTAGTGCCATGAATTGTCAGCCGGGAGATATTTTAGAGCATATCAAAGAATAGAAAGTTATAATGTATTTACCTAGGGAGCCGATGGGGCGATTATGCCAGCCGCTGAGATACAAAAGAAAGGGGCTGGTGCTAATGGTTACATATTCCGAATTATTTCAGTTTGTAACAATGCTTTGCGCTGTGATAACTCTTGTTATTCTCGTATCACGCAAAAAGTAGCGCCCTCTGTCTGGTAAACTAAGGCGCTACTTTTTGTAGTTACATATTTACCGGCGGCTAGGTGTATTCTAGTCATCGGCTCTCTTGTTAAGTATATTATAGCCCTTTTTATATTCAGTTTCAAGTCTTAAATTTTTAAAACTCATTACTTGACAGTGGATATTTTAAGGGGCTTTTAACTTTTTAAGAGAATACAAACTGTGTAATATACAATGAAATAGAAAGGGAAAGCATAATGCCAGAGATTAGTCTGTTTTATGGAATTAAAATAACAATGTATTGGGATGATCACAACCCGCCGCACTTTCATGCAGAATATGGGAAATATAAAGCTATATTTGATATTGATGAAGGTATTATAATTAAGGGAGCTTTACCGCGCAGACAATTAAAATTTGTACTTGCATGGGCTGAAATTCATAAGGATGAACTTATGCAAAACTGGGAATTGGCAAAGGAAAACAAACCATTGAATAGAATTAATCCGTTAATATAGTGAGGCGGTGATAATATGAAAAATCAAGATTTAGATTATACTCAATTTTGCCCCGAAGTATTGCAGGCAGTAGCAGGGGAAAATTTTACAGTTTACGCATACATGAATGATGGAAGTGTGCGCCTTTATGATGTAAAACCTTTAATAAAAAGTGGGGGCATATTTAGTAAAATAGCTGATGAAAATATATTTAAAGAAAAACTGACGGTATTAAATAATACGATTGCATGGGATATTGCTGGAAATCGCGATGAATATGAATGTATCGATATTGATCCATTCGAGGTTTTTGAAAGCCCGATTGTTAATGATATGCCGGAAAATATATCCGGAAACAAACTGGGAAAGAGTTAAGGAAAGTAGATTTAATGGTTTTGTAATTTGGGCGATAAAAGAGAAGATAGAAAGAGAGGTTGTAAAGCAAGGAGTAATAAAGAAAAAGTGGTAGAACTTCTGGACAGTGTGCCGGAATATAAAATGGGTTATGTTTTGGCATATGTTCAGGGCATTACAGCAGACGAGGAAGCTGATGATATTTTTTGCGAAAGAATGTGGGAAAATTATAAAAATGACCCCGATCCGGAAAAGGATGAAAGCAAAACGCTTGAAGAGTGCATGAAGGAATGGGGGCTTGATTGATGTATAGGATTATCATCAAGAAAAAAGCAAAAAAATTCATTGACAAGCTGCCGAAAAATGAACGGTTAAGAGTGGCAAAGGCAATAGAACAGCTCCCAAACGGCGAGGATATAAAAAATGAAGGGGCGTTCTAATTTGCTGCGCCTGCGGGTTGGAGAATATAGAATCATTTATACGGATAATGGAGAATTGATAGTATATGTTATTGACGTTGGGAACCGCGGGGAGATTTGTAACAGATATTAAACGATAAGTAGCGCCCTCGGTCTGGTAAACTAAGGCGCTACTTTTGTAACATCTATTTACCGGCGGCTAGGTGTATTCTAGTCATCGGCTCTCTTGTTAAGTACATTATAGCTCTTTTTTTCTTAAATATCACATTTTAACAGCTGATACGTTCAAGTATAAAAATTGCTTCTTTCAGTGCTGCAGCCGTTTCGGTATCGTGTTCATTATCAAGTCGTTCCAAAAGATCATAGAGACGGTTGAGTTTCTTTTCATCCATTTTATTTTCCTCAATGTTTTCAAGATTTATTACAAGTTTCAGAGTCAAGTAGCGCCGGAGAGAGAAGATCGCTTACAGATAACTGATAGTATTCGGCAAGCCGTTCAAGGTATAAAAAATCAGGGCGCTGGGTAATGGCTGGATTTTCTGTGCGATAATAGTAAGGCAGGCTGATGCCGGTATCTTTTGCAACACGGTAGGGGGTAATGTTGCGTTTTTGCCTTAAGCCAATCAGGTTTTTTTTGAAGATAGTTTCAGTTTTGGTCATGGTATTCGCTCCAATCCATTATAGACATAGAATAATCAAGCTTATCATTCTGATAGCTGATTTTAATTTTGCTATCAGGATAACTCTCGGAAAAGCAGCAGAATGACTGCTCGGCGTCTGTATTTACGATGCTTTCGGGAAGAACCTGTAATTCGCTGATGCCGGATAGCCCCATTGCCTGAAGATATAGCGGCAGGGACTGGGGGATGGATTGCCAGATTTCCGTGGGAAAAAAGTCAGGGGCATAAATATCATCGCAGCCGCTAAAATAAACATAGTTTCCGGCAGTTTTAGTATACAGTTCCGGAAAAGCCCCTAAACATACCTGATTTAAGTCGGAGGCTGATGCACATACAGGGCAATCATTATTTATCGTTTCAGGTGTGCAGTGATCTACACAAAGACAGTCACTGTCGCGGGGAACAAAATCATGCAGAGAGCTGTTGTCCGGAAGGGATTCGGACTGCTCGGCAGGCAATGACTGCGGCAGCTCGGCAGGAGCAGGCTGTCCGCAGCCACAAAGGAGAAGTACCGATAGGATTATAGGGTAAAATGATTTTTTCAAATTAGATACCTCGTCTTGTTCGGGTAGTATATTGGGAAGCGCCGATGACCCTCGGCGCAGGGGGCAGGAGATATTCCGCCATGGCATTTGTGATATATTTCCCCAACAACTACGAAATAGCAGTTTCTTTTACCATTCGGAAGGTGTTTCAACCTATTATTTCAGGGGTGAACCGGGTTCACTTCAATGGCTGTCATCCTGTTAGTGATCAGTATAAGCCGCAGGAATTTCATGAAGCAACTGATGCAGCCCGGCGAGTTTATGACGGATTTCATCGTCAGTAAGCAAAGAACTGGGAGCGGCTTGATAAGCTGTTAAAGCGCTTAAAAGCTCTTGAATGACCCGATAGCTTTCAGAAAGGGAATTTTTTAAATTAAGGGCAGTTTGGACAGAAGAAGCATGGACAGAGAAATCTTTTTTCTGTTGCTGGACATTCTGGAGCTGCTTTTTCAATTCGCAAATTTCAAGATCTTTTTTAGAAAGCTCTTTTTCTGCTTGCTGCATGATCTGAGAGTTTACGGAAGGATCGGGCTGGGCGGAATCTAGCTGCTGGAGTAAAAGTTCCTTTTCATTTTGTATTTGGGCAAGTTCCTTTTTGCGCTGTTCCAGATCTGTATGTAATTTTTTTAAGGACTCATTGAGCAGGAGTTTTTCTTGAATGCTTTTCTGCAGTTCAGCTTTGCTGCTTTCCGAATCGATCAGATCTAAAATTTGCTGCTGGTCATCAGGATCCAACTGGCTAATCTTTGAAGATTCCTTCAAGGTTATTTTTTTCTGATCAAATGCATTCTGAAGCTCAGGAATCAATTTTGAAACATTTTTGTAATTGATTACCTGACGGGCTGTTATTTGCAAATCATTCGCAATCTGTTCATTCACATTGATCTTTTCACTTTTCGGCTTTCCTTCATTAAGCGCTTGATATAAAACGGATAAGCGCTGCACGGTGCGGGCACGGTCAATATCACGGACTTCTGAATTCGTGAGATGGAGGCGGATTTCGCTTCTGATCACATCGGGAGATAATGAGCTGAGATCATCGCTGTCATAATTGACTCCGTCATCAATATGGGCGGAAACGCTGCAGGGAAATCCCTTTTCAAAAATTTTTACAAAGCGGCAATAGGAAAGGTAGTCAGGATCATCAGCTTCCCCGTCCCAAGAGGAATATGTCTGGATCAGCTTATTCAGTGCTGCCGCCCGGCGGTGTCCGGTTTCCAGCATGTAGGTATCATCTTCCGTAATATAAATTACGACAAGAGGCTGCATCAGACCATAATGGAGTATGGAGTCAGCTAAGCTGTCAATATTTTTCATTTCATATTTGTTTTTGGGATTGGGACGTATTTTCTCGCGGGGAATAAGCCGCGTTTTTAAGTAATTTTCTTCAGGTACTACCGTTTTTGCAGAAAATATGCTGGGGGCAGATGCTGCGGGTAAAGTTTCCGGCATAGATGTCTTAGGGGTATCGGCAGCTGAAACTGCAAAATTAAATTTCCGTTTGCTCATAATGGTATCATCCTTTGCATTTGATTTTTATGTCAGAGGTGAACCGGGTTCACCTCATCTGAATTCACGGTCAGGAAATGGCTTCGGTCAGTAAAGCCTGGGATTTGGAATCAAGGATTCCAAGTTCAAGGAGTAATTGGGAATAATCGTAAACTGCATTTGTGTCCGGGAATTTTTGAAGTATTGGTGTGTACGTTGTATTGATTTCATTAACATGGGTATCTTTTCTGATCGAAGTTCGATAAAAATAATCTCCAAGCTGTTCCTGACACATTTTTTTTATGTTTTTGCAGGCATTTGTGTTTTCTTCACTTTGCGTGATAAATACGCCTCCGAATGGAATACGATAGTCATATTCTTCTTGTATATTGAAAATGGTACTCATAATCTGTTTGCAGCCCTCATATGAAAAACCATCTGCCCGGATAGGAGCAATGACCAGATCTGAGCACAGCAGGCTATTTAAGGTTATCAGGTCGTCGGCGGGCGCATTGTCGATCAGAATATAATCGTAGCTGCTGCGGAGAGGAGCAAGCGCTCTTTTTAAAATGATTTTGTTGTTTCCGGAGCTGTTTAGAAGCAGAGTCACAAGCGTATGGCGGTGGCGCTTACTGGAAGGGATAATATCCAGATTATGTATGGGGGTATGGTAGATACACTGTTTTGTCTCTTCCTCATTTCTGTACCGGAACCGGAATATTTCGGCTATGTTATAATGTTCCGGAGGCAGTAAACCATTTACAATGTCAATGGAATCTTCTGTGTAGCAGTTCAACGCCATAGACAAATTGTTTTGTGGATCAAGATCGACGACGAGAACACGGTGGTTCATATAAGCAAGTAACTGTGATAAAAATTCAACAGTAGATGTTTTTCCTGCGCCGCCTTTATTGGTTACAACTGAAATGATCTGGCACATATATTCGACCTCTTTTCTTTGGTAGTCAGGATATAAATCAAAACAATATATATTGTGTTTTGTTTTATATCTTTAATATTATTATAGTCTATTTTACACATATTATCCATAAAAAGAATGCATCACAATTAAATAACGATAATTTGTAAAGCATATTTGTATTACATTTTGGCGTAAAGGATAGGCTGGATAAAAACGCTGGCTAGTGTCAAGGGGCAAGGGCGCAGCCCGATACGCCGTAGGGCAACCCTTGACACGTTCAGAGTCCCAACACTCTCCCGCGAGGGAGCAGTCGAAGACTGTTTCCCTCTGCCGCACGGCGAGTGCTCGCGGAGCGGATTAGTTTACGGGGTTTGCCGTCGGCTCGCCCACTTTTTAAAGGGGGCGAAAGAGACCCCTCGGAGAGTCTTAATTAGGCATCGCTTAATTAAGGCAGTAATAGGGCGGTGCACCGCCGCCGTACAAATGCTGGCAAAGCCAGCATTTAAAAGGATTTTTTCTGTGGTGCAGATTGCGGATACAGAAGCATGATAGTGGTGTATATATTTATAAAACCCTTAGAATAGCGTGATAAAACAGTGTTTGACAGTGGTGCATTTTTTAAAAATGCAAGAAAAGTGTAGGAAATATTTTGAATATGTATTATAATAGTAAGAGAACAGAAATGTTCTAAGTTTTTCGCCAACGGTTGGCGGATGATAAATGAACCGTCAAAACGTAGTCCGCCGACGGTTGGCGGATGAATAAATGAGCCGTCGAAACGTAGTCCGCCAACGGTTGGCGGATGATAAATGAACCGTTGAAAAGTTTTAAGCCTTCTGATTTCAGAAGGCTTAAAATTTTATGGAGGGTATGATGATCATAAATAAAGGGGAACTTTGTTTTATTAAAGACGAGTTTTTTAGAAAAATAAATGATCCGTTTTTAAAATGTAATTATGAAACAACGAAACGTCCGCACTATTATATTTTTCAGGATCAGAAGACGAAGTTATATTGGATGGTTCCTTGCAGTTCAAAGGTAGAAAAGTTTGAAAAAATTATTCGGGAAAAGCGGATGCGTGGCAAGCCGGTGGATGGAATTGAGATTGTGAAAATCCGTCAAAAGAAAACCGTGCTGCTCTTTCAGGATATGTTTCCGATTAGAGAAAGCTATATTGAAGGGGTATACATAAGGCAGGGGCAAAGAGTCGGTATCTCAAATCCTGAGTTAATCCAAAGGCTGGATGAAAAGGCAGAGAAGGCGATTAAGCTTTTGAGGCATGGGGTAAAATTTACAAAAACCCAGCCTGATGTGAACAGGATAGAACGTTTTCTTATTGCCGAAGAAACCCGAATTAAAGAAGAAGCAATAATAAAAAATATCAAAGTTTGCGGATTTGAACCTACAGTAAGCTTGGTAAAAAATGTTCTGGAGCTGCAGGAACTCTCAGGTAAAAAGTGCTCTTTGAAGGATATAGCTGTTTTATCGAAATATAAAGATGTAACACAGGAAAGTGTCAGAACAGTATTAGGCAGGATTGCAGAGGAATGCAGAAATCAGGAAATGAGTAAAAATTATGAGAGAGATCAGATATAATAAAGATGAGGTGAACCCGGTTCACCTCATCTTTATTATATCTGGTGTTCGTGCTGTTTGGCACGTTTATGCTCTGCAGAAAGGCTTTGATAATACTTAAGATCTTCCAGTCGTTGTCTGCGCCTGAGTGTTGAAAAGGATAGGTTATGGAAAAGGCTGTTATAAATTTTATATGCAAAAGATTGGAGCGTGACACGGTTATACAAGTCTATATTATTTTGGGCAAAGCTGTTATTTTGGAGACAGGCTAAATTTAACCAGTAAAACGCAAGAGAAGTATTTTGAGGAATGTTAGAATGATTTCCCCATAAATATAAACAGCCAAGCTCCGCCTGGGCAAAGTCATTTCCTGATTCAGCCAAAGGCTGCAGTAATGAAAGCGCTTTTTCAGGGGAATAAAAGCCAGTATTTTTATCAAGATAAAATTTGGCTAACTGATATTGGGCAAATTCGAGTCCGGACTCATAAGCTTTTTTTAAATAACTATGCGCCAGATCAGGATTAAAATAATTTGTATCGTGCTGGGCATAGAGTTTGCCAAGCACAAGCTGCGAATATGTATGATTATCATCAGCCAGAGGCGTTAATAATTTAAGCGCTTCTTCAATATTACCGTTATCTGCATAAAGTTTTCCGAGGAAGTACTGGGCTTGAGTATTACCGCGTAAAATTGCCTTTCTTAAATAGGCTTCTCCGGTGTCGGGGGAATAATCGGGCATATCGGGATTAAGGTAATATTTCCCCAAAATAAACAATGCGCGGGAATTATCCTCTGCGGATTCCAGAAGTAATTGAACTGCTTTATCAGGAGAAAACAGAGGAGATTCCGGCTGCAGATACAATTCTCCTAAAGCACATTTGGCATAGATATTTTTTTCCTGAATGGCGGATGATAAGTATTTCTCTGCTGTTACGGGATCATATAATGATTCATTTGGATCGGAATATATTTTTCCCAATGCGTATAGGGCATTTGGATTTTTAAAATCAGCAGCCTGTTTAAAATATTTGACAGCCAGATCTGTATCTGGGGTATCCATTCCTAACCCACGATAGTACATAGTTCCGAGACGATATAGAACAAAGTCGCTTGGATTTTGGTCAGCTTCTTTTTTAAAGGCATTTAAAGCCTGAAGATAATACTGGCTGATATTAGTTTCGGGAAGATGCTCCGTTTCACAAAGGCTTGCGTAAGCATAGGCGGCATAAGAAAAACCTGAGTCAGCAGAAGCGCGGAATAAAGAAGAGATGGTATTTATATATCCACTTCTGTTTTCCGCCGTAAACTGGATTCCTTTTTCATGTAAGTACATGCGTCCTAAGGAGTAGCTTGCATATTGATTGCCGAGCTTTGAGGCTTCAGAGAAATATTTTATTGCTGCTTGATAGTTTTGTGTTACGCCGAGTCCCTGTTCATAGAATTTTCCGATTTTATAATAATAATAGCCCAGTTTCCAAGAATCGGAAGGTTCGTGTTGAGCGAGATATTGGAAACCTTGCAGTGCCTTTTCATAATAGATATGAGCAAAATCATTTTGAGAGGTTTGGGTATATATTTTCCCGAGCAGTTCAAAAGCTGGCACATTATGGGCTTTGACCTCTTTATTCAGCAGATTGATTGCATTATCATAGTCTTTTTTCTGATAAAAAAGAGTTTGCGCAGACAAAAGATTATCGTTTTTTTCTGTCATAAAACAAAGCTCCTTTGTACCGGTAAAAACAGATTCAGGATCGGGCATAATGGAAAAAATGCCGGGACCATTTGCTGGGGGAATGGGGAAATCAGCCATAGGAGAATAAGGAGTGTCCGGTATATTCTGGGGAAGTGGCAGTTCTGGGGTCAGGGCAGATAGAATCGCTTTGGCTTCTTTTAAAATAATATTCCCAGATCGCGTATAAAGGTCGGTTTGAGCACGTTCGATATTAACTTTATGATGGAGTTCGGAAGGCGAATAGGTTTCCGAAAGCCGTTTTACAGCAAGAGAGTATTCAGCTGCCTTTTTTTGTATAGCCGGATTTTGAAACAGGGTATCGCTGATATGGTCAACTTTGTACTTTAATTCAGGAGACAGAAATTTATAATTGAGCCGTCCTGTTTGGGGAAGATCATGGCAAAGGTCTAACAGCATTTCAGAAACATCTTTTAAGTCATCATTCCGTATTTTTCCCAGAACCTCCTTTTCGAGTCTGAGGATGCTGTCCCGGGAAGCTGTTTTATTTAAAATTTGCTGCTGTCTTTCATCCTCAAACATCCGGGCAGACAGAAGCTCCCTGCATTTGTTCTGACGGGAGGGATGGATAAAGCAGGACTGTGTTTTGTGGTCGTTTCGCCAGAACATATAATGACAATGAGGATGACCGTTTTCCATATGGACTGCGGCAGCCCAAAATAATTTATCAACCGGGATATTGAATTCGCGCCCGATGTCTGGCATAACGTCTTTCATGTATAATTCCCATGCGGCTTTTGTCGTATAACCAAGTTCGGCAGCGTCTTCGCCGCTTAAGGAAATGATGCCCCGAAAAATGGGAATACCTTCAGCGCTTAATTGATATAAGGAGTTTCCGGCTGATTGGACGTCTGATATATCAAAGTTGCCGAACAGCCCGCTGCGGACAGGTGTGCCATCGGACAGAGGGGATAAATCTACGCCTTCTCTTGTTGCGATATAAATTAAATGATTCCTGTTGGCATTGCGGGAACCTTTTTTATTGGGATGATTGCAGCGTATTTTGCTGATCAGGGGTGAATGCATAATTGAACCTCCAAATTAAGATTTGAGGTGAACCGGGTTCACCTCAATGATTATTCATCGGTATTATGTTGGCGGGTATATTGTACCGCCTTTTTTCGTGCCGCTTCATAAGCTTCTACAAAGTCACGCTGTAATTGATTGGGAACAAACGACGAGAGAGCTTCTGCGGAAAGATAAGCAGCTGTACCAGCTTGAACGCAGGTTTTTGCCTGCAGTGCGATAAGCCGTTCAAAATATCGTCCAAGGACAGCCTGCAGTTCCTGACGCAGGATCCGGCTGATCAGATCGACATTGTCACGGCTGACCTGTCCATTGAGCATTTCACAAGTATAGCCGCGGACAGTTTCTGCAATGGAAATATTATTGCGGGAAGCAATATTTTTTAACTGCTTATATGTTTCATCATCAAAAGTAATGCTGATCCTCATGAAAGATTCCTCCTAGATGCTGGGTTCCTGAAATGTGAGCAGGGATTTTTCCTGTTGGCAAAGTTCGGAAGCAAGTTTGTTAATGCAGAATTTTGCTGCTTCATTTGAAAAACTTTGCTTCTGAAAGCATTCCTTTATAAGATGGAGGCGGCAAAGCTCCGGGGCGCATTGGGAAAGCTGTGATATAACAGGGGCTAAGGCTGGTGTGATGCGGTAGCCGTTTCTTTTGATTTCGTTTTGCAGCATGGCTTCATTTTCCAAAGATTGCCCAGTTTGGTAGGTGTCAAACCGTTTTTCAAACTCAGACTGTGGAATCAGATCTGCGTGATATTCCATATAATCGCAGGCTTTTGAAGCTTCCTTAATTGCGGAGAATAAAGCCTCAGGGTGATCAGTAATTGCAAGGATCCATGACTGGACATATGCTTTGTGGTTATTTAGGTCAGATTCATCTAAAACGAGATCAAGATTTCCAGCCATAAAAACGCTGGTAATCTCAGCAATCAATTCTTCATAGGCATATGCTGCAGATCCGAAAGGGTTACGGATATTTCTATTTAAGCGTTGGGCAGCGCCGGTTGCATGAGCCAGTTCATGAAAACAGGTCGTATTGTAGCTGAGAGAATTTTTGAACTGTTCTGCAGAAGGGATATGGATGGTATCCTCATCAGGAGAGTAATATGCCCGACCTGAAACATCCGATAAAATAGGAACCTTCATATTTTGAGATAATGCAGAGACCAGATTATCCAAACGGACATTTTTATTTTCCTGAATGGGAAGGGGAGGAATGCCGGATATGGCAGCTGCATTAAATACATAATAATATTTTGCCCGTAAGCTGATTTTTTGTTGCTCATCAGGAGATAAATTCTCATAGGATGACCAGCTTATAAATTGTTTTGCTTTTGGGTCAAATGGCATCCAGTATTCAATCTGGGTTCCCTTGGAACCGGCTTTGAGCTTCCAGTTATTTTTCTGAATCTGTACGAAGGTAGCCCAGCGCGGATCGCTGTATTGATTTTGAGAGGCTGCCATCATGAGAGACAGGCGATTGATGCCTTTATATGGCTTTTCGGTAGCAGCGTTGATCGGCAGGGAAGGAGCGACCCAAGGACGTTCCCAGTTCAAAGACTTTTCCTGTAGTGAGTGGATGAATTGCTCTGCAATCTGTTGGCGGAATTTTTGAGTTTGAGAATTCATAATTTTATTTTTCCCTTTCTTCAGTATGGTTCATATCTAATATGTCTTCATCAGTTAAGGTTTCATCGTCAATAAAAATGATGATGTTTCCGGATGATGGGATCAGATTCATACAAATCACCTCCTGCTGTTTAATTTCTTTTCAAGTTTCCAATATAAAATATTTTGCTGCTGTGTTGTAAATTGCATATAAACCAGCGTGTTCTGTACATTTTTATGACCAAGCCAAAACTGGATGTCCTTTATATCGACGCCATAATCAGCAAGCTCCACAGCGCGACTGTGCTTTAAAACGTGAAAATGATGCTTGTCCAGAGGGATTTTTGTACCGGAGCAGTATTTTTTCATAAGGCGGTCCAGCATTTGACGGGATAAAGGAGTGCCAATCTGGCTGACAAATAAATAGGGGCTTTCCGGATAAAGGATATTTTTGATTTCGAGATATTTCTCGAGGCTGGTATAAACGGCTGGATCAATAATGCGCAGCATATTGTTCCGGCTGTTTTTTAAACGTCTGCAATAGATTTCGCGGGTGTCGGGACAGTAATCATTTTCCATTAAGAGAGACATTTCGCTGACGCGCAGCGCGCAGTATTCAGCCAAATAAAAAAGTGCAAGATTGCGTTTGCAGTGCTTCGATTCATCTTCGCGGATCTGCTGGAATAATACCGTCAGTTCGGAAGAGGTTAGATACTTGATTGTTTCGTCCATAAATACCTCCGTATTGTTTAAAAAGTTGGTCAAAATAGCTCTTTTGACTAATTGGAAGTATGAGGGAGAGAGGAGAGTAAAAAAAGCATGGCGACCTTAAATGAGCAGAGGCTACAAAAGAGAAAACAGAGGAAACGGATATTTTATATTGTCCTGACTATAGCCGAGATTGCAGGAGCAGTGTGGGGGGCTTATGTGGTTCATCAGATATTGAATATAATCGGTGGGAAGCAGGCTGCGCCGCTGGATTTTTCATATATGAATGCGATATATGCGTTTGTGCTTTTGAGAAAAATAAGGATCCTTTTCTTTGCAATCCAGCTTGTCTATCTGAGTATTCTTCTGTATTCGTGGGGGATACAGAATCAGGTACAAAGTGTGGATACGATGCGCATTACGGATGATATAGAAATCCCTGTGCCGGCAGGGAATGGACAGCACGGAAAAGAACGGTTTTTAACGGAGCAGGAGAAGGGGAAGATATTTGAAAAATTTTGTTTTACCGGGAAAGAGATTTTGGAGGGGAAAGGCGGAATCGTTGTTCAGATGACAAAGCGAAAGGGAACAGAAGAAATCCTCTATGTTGGAAAAGACCTGCACAGTCTGATCATAGGAGCGAGCGGATCAGGAAAAACAAGAAGGATTTTGCTGGTAACTTTGTGGATGCAGATTCTGAGTGGGGTATCAGTCGTAATATCAGACGTGAAAGGGGAAATTTATTACTATACAGAGCCTTATGCAAAAAGCATGGGATATAAAACATATCCTCTGGATTTCAGAAATCCAAATAAAAGTATCCATATCAATTTTTTACAGCCGATCCTGAACGCATTCCAAGAAGGGGATACGGCAAAAGCGATTGACCGCACATGGGATATTGTGTCGGTGCTGGTTGGGGAAAGCAAAGGGGAGCCTCTTTGGTACAACGGGGAAAGCGCGGCAATAGCAGCCGGGATTCTGGCGGTATGTATAGATGCTCCGGAAGAATGCAGAAACCTGACAAATGTATATTATTTTCTGGCATATATGTGTGAAGTAAACGAAGTGGGAGAAATGCCGCTGACACGGTATCTGGATTCTTTAGAGGATGGGCATCCGGCAAAAGGGGTTTTTGCAATGGCGCGTGTTGCCCCGAATAAAACGCGGTCAAGTTTTTTTACTGCGGCGCTCGGAACGTTAAAGCTATTTACTAATCCTAACATAGCAGCAATGACCGCAGATTCAGAGATTGATTTAAAGGATATAGGAAGAGAAAAATCATTGGTATATATGATGATACCGGATGAAAAGAAAACGCTGTATCCATTGGTGTCAATCTTGGTAACACAGATATACAGCATGCAGGTGGAGCTGGCAAATGAATCCGGACTCAGGATGCCGGTGGATACGGATTACGATCTGGATGAGGTGGGAAATTTTCCGGTCATTCCGGTTCTGTCGGGAATTGTGAGCGCTGGCAGATCCCGCGGTGTCCGGGCAAATTTATTCATACAGGATTTTCAGCAGTTGGAAAAAAAGTATAAGGATGATTTTAAAAATATCAGGACAAATTGTCAGGTAAAAATATATCTAAAATCGGATGACGAAGATACTTTGAAAAATTTCAGTAATTCGCTGGGCAGATATACGGTAGAGGTACAGTCGGCGTCCTCATCGGCATCATCCAATGGGACAATGGGAACAAAAGACAGCGTCAGCTATTCGAGTACAGCGGGGCTGACAGGACGAAATCTGCTCGAACCGTCAGAGATCGGACGGATAAAAGCGCCGTATTCCATCGTCAAGGTTACGGGTGAGTATCCGGCAGTAAATCAGCTCCCGGATTTAAGCCAATATAGGGTCAATCAAATTTATGGACTTGGAGATGAGACCCATAATAACAAACTAATCCAGCGCAGGGAGGAGGAAAGGCAGGAGCGCAGAAGTACGCAGATAAAGCTCTGGGGAATTTGGAACCAATACAAAAACACAGACACAGAGCAGTCCATAGACAGAATCAGCTTTTTATAACATATGGAGGATCAAATGAAAAGAACAAATTTGGGAAAAATGTGCAAAACACTGGCAGGCGCAGCATGTCTGGGAATTATGGCAGCGCCGCTTATGGTAAATGCTTCCGGTTTGGAAGGAACAAAATTAGTGCAGGGATTTAAGAGACTGCTAGAAGATGGAGCAAAAGTAGGGGTTCTGTTGGAAAGCGCCGTATTGATCTTTTTGGAAATCAAGGAGGGAATTGCCCTGCAGGCAGCTGCAGTGGAGGAAGCGCCAAAGCACAAGAAAAAAATGGTTGCAATGGCAGGAGTGGGAATCCTGATCATCTGTATTACAGCGCTTGTACCGGTATTGTTCGGTTACTTTCAGTAATGGATGCAGAGCGCCGCGGAAAAAGCAGATATGGCATCTGCAGTGGTATGATGCGCTGTTCTTTTTCTGTTTTCTTGGGGCGATTTTTATAGAAGTGAAATGGGGAATTGCCATACAAAGGGAGCAGGATGAGGCAGAAAAACAGTGGAAAGCGATCCTGAAAATTGGAGCGGCATGTTTGGGGATGGTAATTCTTATATGGGGGATTACCTGGCTGCTCAGATGATGTGAGGAAAAGGATGAACTGGATAACCAAAAATATATGCGAGTTTTTAACGGAAATGGCACAGAATTTTATTGATTTTGTGTCAGACGGGGTAAATGCGCTTTTTGAACTTGCTGTCAATGCGTGCAACACAAGTGAAATCAGCGGGGCTGTAGGTGTAACGTCAGGCGTGGCAGTCACACTGGTAATTGCAATGGTTTTAAAACAAATCCTGACAGTATATGTATTGGAAACAGACGGAGATCCGGATTCAGATCCGCTTCAGCTGCTGGTTAAGGCGGCTGAGGCGATTGCCCTGATTTCATGTAATGGGATGATTTTTGATCTGCTGCTCCGGATGAGCACTGCGCTGACTGCTGATATAGTGGGCAGCGTGAACCTTACGGGGGTCACAGGGGTAATCAGGAATGCGATCGGCAGCATGGCGACAGGAAATGTCATTTTACCATTGTTCATGATCTTCATTATCATATGCGTGATCATTTTGGGGATTAAGGCAGGAATCCGTGGGGTAGAGCTTTCGCTCATGAAGATAGCGTTCCCATTTTTCTGCGTAGATCTGATTGGAACCGGAAGGGAACGGTGGAATAATTTTTTCGCTTCTTATCTGGTAACTTTTTTTGGATATACCTTACAGGTGTTTTGTGTAAGAGTTTTTATAACGGCGTTTTCAGGCGGCGAAACTTTGGCATCATATGCCGTTGCGCTGGGGTGGCTGTATATGGCAATCAAAGTTCCGGAGTGGCTGCAGAAATATGTATATTCCACCGGAATCGGAAGAGGGATCGGAGGCGGCGTCAGGATGCTGCCGTTTGCAGTTATGCAGATGAAGAGGTAAATATGAATTCAATATTGAACAGTGAAGTGATTTCACCGCTGATTGCGGTGATAGAGGTGGGAATTATTTTCAGAGTTGTCCAGAAAATGATAGCAGCCCAGTCAGATCAGGGGACACTGATCAGCGCAGTTAAGTCGTGCAAAAAGCTGCTGGCTGCAGGGGCGATTGCAATATGCGTTCCATCACTGGTCGGGGTAGTGCGGGGATTTTTTGATGGAGGAAGATTTTTTGACGGTTCAAGGACATTGCTTTTGAATGCCGCGCAGGTGCTGATTGGAGTGGAGAGCATATATTTGGTTTTTCTGGAAGTTAGCGAAGGCATGATGTATCAAATGGCGGATGCGGATGAGCAGCCAGCGCATAGGAAAAAAATGATAGAAATGTTTTTGATTGGCATTGGGATCATTACCGTTACAGGAGTTTTGGCAGTAATCTGGCGATATTTTTAAAAGCCTGTAAATAAAAAGTCAAGGCTAAATTGAAAGAAAGGATCGGAAATGGCGTCAAAGAAAGAATTGTATATTCCTGTAAATGTACCGGAGCGGGAAGATTATATCTCAGGATTTGGTTCAAAGGAACTGACCATTACAGGGCTCAGCCTACTGGTTGGGATCATTTTGGCAGCGATTATTTTTATACAGACGGACGTAGCATTTTGGGCGGTCGGGACTGCAGGAGGACTGGTAGCATTGACAATCGTCGCAGTCCGACGGGATCATTTTGATGAATCTGTCATAGACAAGCTCCGGTTTGTTTACCGGTATCATAAGGCTCAAAAGCAATTTGAATATCATTATTTCAATATTTATGAGGGAAGTGAGGAGCAGGATGGCGGGAAAGAATGAACGGAAGATGACAGCAAACGAGTTTACGAACGTAAAGGATATTAAAAAAATTTATCTGTATACAAAAGACGGATATGTATTTTGCTATCTGCGGATTTACTCATTTAATCTCGATTTGCTGAGTCCGGAAGAAAAAAGGCAGCTTACGGCGTCGTTGGCAGCCAGCTTTGACGGGGACAGAAAGGATTTCGTATATTTTACATTTCCCAGAGAAATTGATCTGGATAAATATAAGTCAACGCTGAAAGCAAAATATACGGAAGAGATGGCAAGTCTCGGTAGAAAGCATATTTTGAGGATCATGCTTCAGGAAGCGGCAGAGCTGGCAACGAATGGGGAGAATTATGAGCATCAGCATTTTATAAAAATCTGGAAAAAAGTGTCGGTGGAAAGATCTGATGCTGAACAGGAAATACGTCAGAGGATTGAAGAATTCCGCGCGCGTTATGCGGCGGCGGGGATACCATGCGAGATTATGCAGGCTCCGGACATTCTAAAGATGTGTAATTTGTTTGGAAATGCCCTGCAGGCTCCGTTCGAGACATCAACGAACCATTTGGGATATGAAGCGATCACAAAGATGAGGTAGAAAAGTGGCAAAGAAAAAGACAGAGCATAGAGAAGAAGCAAACCAGCATATTTTGAATATCATTACACCGGCAGGGATCGATTATGATAAAAACTTTGCGAATGTCGGAGAAAATGTGGGAAAGATTTTTGCCCTTACAAAATATCCGACAGATGGCGTCAGTTATGGATGGCTGGCAGATCTATGTAATATAGAGGGGACATCGACCATCATAGAATACCGCACGACGGAACCTTCACGGCTGACCTCAGTTTTTAACAAGAAGATCAATGAACTGAAATCTGATCAGGAGCTATTAAAGCAGGAGTCAGAAAAACAGCAGAATGAGCAGGCAATCAAAGATCTGGAAGAAATGATACATCGGATCGCCGTGCGGAATGAGCCGGTAGGATATTTAAACGTTATGCTGCATGTACAGGATGTAACGATTTCCGGACTGCAGAACCGTATAAAGCGGGTAAACAGTATTGTGGCAATCTCAGGATGCAATATGAGAAATCTGAAGTATAAGCAGTTTCAAGCGCTCCAGTGTATTTCGCCATACGGTCGCCCGAACCGGGAGGTAAGCAATATCGGAGACCGGAATATGCCGATTTCTTCCTTTGTCGGCGGATTTCCGATGAGCAATCCGGGAATCAATGATGAGGACGGATATTATATAGGGAAAACGAAAAATAATCGTCTGATCATTTTGAACCAGTGGATGCGTAACAAAGACCGCGTAAATTCAAACTGGTTTATTACCGGAATGCCGGGTGTTGGAAAGTCCTCTTTTTTAAAATCTCTGTTTATACGAGAAATTGCATTTGGGACAAAGTTTATCGTTTTTGACCCAGAGAAGGAGTATCAGGATCTGGCGCGGCATCCGGATGTGGAAGGGGACATTATTGACTGCGCGGGAGGAAGTACCGGCAGGATCAATCCTTTACAGATCAGGGTGTCGCCGCGTGTAACAAAAGAGGATATCGGGGAAGGGGAAGACGAGAGGGATTATTTTGAATATGACGAAGAATATGGGGTGTCGGATCTGGCACTGCATATACAAAATCTTCGTACATTTTTTAAATTGTATTTTGGGGCTGACGCGTTTGACAGCGGGATAAAAACGGCGTTGGAAGAATGCCTGATCGAGATGTACAGGAAATTTGGCATCACATGGGAAACCGATATTGGAAATCTGGAACCGGAGGATTACCCGATCCTGACAGATTTGTATGAGACAGTAGAGGAAATGGCAAAGAGGGAGGGACTATCAGAATATAAACGGAGTGTGTATGACAAACTGAAGGATCTGTTGTTTAGCGTAGCTAAAGGCGCTGACCAGCAGATGTGGAACGGACCGACAACGATTCAGGCAAAATCAAAATTTGTAGTACTGGATATGTCAAAATTACTGGAGGTGGATGAAAACGTAAAACGTGCCCAGTTTATGAATATCACAATGTGGGCATGGCAGCAAATGAGCTATGACCGTACCGAAAAGGTGCTGCTGGGTGTTGACGAAGGATACCTTTTTGTAGAGCCGGAATATCCGGATCTGGGAAGATTTTTAAGGAATATCAGCAAACGAGATCGTAAATATGAGGCAGGGCTGCTGTTTATTACCCATTCGGTTGTGGATCTGCTTGACCCGGCAGTAAAAAGGCTGGGACAGGCGATCATAGATAATGCCTGCTATAAATTCATAATGGGATGCGACGGTAAAAATCTGGAGGAAACAAAAAAACTGTTTAACCTGTCTGAAAAAGAAGAAAATATTCTGGCTGCAAAGAACAGGGGACAGGGGATCCTATACGCAGGATCGGTAAGGATAGACGCCCAGATTGACATCCGGGAAGAATTTATGGAAATGTTCGGAAAGGCAGGGGGACGGTAATGCCGCCGTGGCTGGCGCGTCTGCTTTTTGCCGTCGCACAGAATCCGAAAAAGGCAACCAAGATAGCCGTGGGCGCTTTGATCGGGGCAGTTTCTTCTATTCTCCTTGTCGGAATTATCGCAATCAATATGATAGCAGCGCTGTTTGATTATACGGATGTTGTGAAAGAAAAAGAAGATCTTTCTGAGACGGAGCTGTATCAGGTAATAGATGAGGTTCATCAAAAATATATAGAGCAACTGACCGATGCGGAGAAGAGAATCTATGATGCGATAAAAAGTGCAAATACTTATTACACATACGAAGAAAAAGAAATAACGAATGAAGACGGCGAAACGGAGATCGTACAGGAAGAAGTAGAACATTTGGATATTTCGATTTTTGATCAAGTAAACATGATTAATTATGCCTACTACCTTTCCTACATTCATTATTCCAGCGAAGTAATGTGGAATATAAAGTATGAACCTGACATAAAGGATCTGGATCGCTTTACGCGCACGATTTCTACCTTGACGGTTCAATACGATCAAGAATATGTGGTTGACCTCAACGAAAAAGGCTCTGTTGACAAGCTGGTAGAGCAGATACGGGAAAAAGGGCGGATTGATGATGAAATAGAGTCAGCGTCTATAGAGAATAAGGTCATGACGCCTCAGGAGGTAGATGATTACTATTTCCCGGAGGAACCTGAGCATCAGGAATTTCTGGTGTCGTTTGACCTGTATTTGGATTTTTTGGATTGGCTGAATATTGGAAACGGAGGTGTTATTACAGATCCAGATGGGGAAGATGCGGAAGAGTGGGAACCGGACGAAGATCTCATTGATCCGGAAGCAGAGGAGATTATTTTAAATGTGCCGGCATATTATCAGGATGATTACCATGATGAATATGGAGGCGGGACGATCGCGGCAAAGGGATGCGGTCCGACCTGTTTGGCTATGATTGTCAGCTATACGACAGGGACTAGGATCACACCTCCGGAAGTAGCAGCATGGGCGGGGGATACTTATTATGTTCCCGGCGCGGGAAGCAGCTGGTCTCTTTTTTACGAGGGGGCGAAGCATTATGGGACAACGTGTCAGAGAATTGGGAAAAATGCAGATCTGATTGTCAGTGCGATAATGTCCGGAAGACCTGTAATTGCGAGTATGGGACCAGGTACGTTTACAAAGGGAGGGCATTTTATCGTCATTATAGGCTTCACGAAGGATGGCTATTTCATCGTAAATGATCCAAACAAAGGGAATGTCCAAAAATATAATACAAAAAAATTTTCGATGAATACGGTAATGAGTCAGGCAAAGGCATTTTGGGCATTCGGTTAGGTGAACCGGGTTCACCTAAAGAGAGGAAAAAGCATGGACAGACGTACAAAACAGATAATTGTGATAGGAATGAGTTTGATCTTAGCTGTAGTGGGGGTGCTGTACCAAACAAACCGGCATGAAGACAGACCTTCCTTGAAAAGAGTGGCAGAGGTTTTTAAGGATGGAGATTAAAGCGAAAAAGACGATCAGGATTCCAATGAGTTCTGAGTGCAGGAAGCAGTTTGAAGCAAGGGCACAGCAGGAGCATATGAGCAACAGCGCATATGCGGGAAAGCTCATCCGGGAGGCATTAAAAGAGAAGGATATGAGGATCAATCTGCAGATCAATTCAAAAATATCATATGAAAGTTACATACAGACATATTTGACGGATGAGTTAAACCAGCAGATTGAGATGCTTGTAAACGGGATCGGGATCAATAAGTCGAAGCTGGGCTGGTATCTGATTATGAGAGGATTGGGAGCACTATGATTTTTTATTTTGCATCATCAACATATCAGCAGGTCATATCAGCGGCAATCAAAGAGAGTGACCGGGTGCTGGTCGGACAGGAAAGCGGGCAGGACGTTTATTTCCTGAAGTATATCAAAGAAAAGCAGAATGCGTTTACAACGCTGGATTATCTGATACTGGATATAAACTGCTGTGAGGATACGGATGAGGAACTGCTGGAAGCGCTGGATATTTTAAAAATCATAAATGACCGTATGCGGATTATCATTTTGGCTGCGAACAGGTACGCGGGAGATTATTTCCTGACAAAATGCTTTCAGATGGGCATATATGACCTGATCGCAACAGATGATTTTCTGGAAATCAAGCAGGAGCTGCAGTATTCGCTTACATATGGGAAAAAGTATGGCGATTCGCTGCAGTTTAAGGATGTCCATTCGGATGACAGGCAGGCTGTACGGGAGGAGGAAAAGCAGGAGGTCAATCGGGTTATGGTTGCAGTGGCAGGGGCGTCCGGGAGGATCGGCGTTACGCATAATTGCATTGTGCTTGCCAATTACCTGCGAAAAAGAGGATACATGGTGGCAATCGTAGAAGTGAACCCGTCCCATGATCTATGGAAAATCCAGAATTTTTATGAAGAAAAAACCTTTGACGGGCTATATTTTTCCATGAAAGGGATTGATTATTATCCGGATGCGGACATCAATAAACTGGGAGCCGTACTTGGGAAAACGTACAATTTTATAATTGCAGATTTTGGGCGTTATTCAGAGTGTGACAGGATTACATTTAACAAAGCAGAAATCAAAATCCTGATCTGTGGTTCAAAACCGTGGGAAATAGATGATGTGAACAGTATATTTGCGCTGGCAGATGAAGAGACGCTGCAGAAATATAATTTTTGCTTTTCATTTACGGATAAGGGATATGAAAAGGAGATACGGGAGGGGATGGGAAGCATCGACCATAATAGTATCTTTTTTGTGCCGATCCAAGGGAACCCGTTTCAGGAGTATGAATTTGTCGGGGCGGGAGTGATGTTGGAGAAATATCTGCCGCTTAAGAGGGCAAGTCCCAAAAAGAGATTTTTCAGAAGGGAGAAAAAAGAGAATGAAAAAAAGAAAAATTCTGTATGAAAAATGGAGAGAAACACATGAGCAGGATAAGGAGCGGGCAGTTATCGGCAGCGCAATCGGGGCAGCACCGGAAAGGATCGTGGTCAGGAAAGTAACGGCATGGATGAGACTGCTTCAGATAATCTGGGATATTGTTGAATTTATCCTGAAATTTTTTCTGGTTATGACGCTGCTGACATTGCTGACGCTTTCCATTGTCGTGCTTATGAATGAGCCGCTTAGAAGTGCAGTATTTGAGTTTTTACAAAGATATGTTCGATAAAGGAGAAAATACATGAACAAGGAGAAATGGAATGCTTTCAGAAACGGCATTACCAAAAAGACAAAGGTTTTTAAAAGGGAAGACGGGCAACCGTCAAAAAGTAAAAATTTATATGTGATTATATGTGCGGCGCTGGTTTTTTCACTCATCTTAAGCGCAGCAATTTTTGCCGGGCAGATCAAGGCAAATAAAACAGCGAAAGAAACATCAAAGGTAATTGAAACTGTAAAAACAGATACGCTGAGCGGGACAGCCTTTGAGACGTCCATGAAGGAACTGAATCAGGATATGGCAAAAGAGCTGACCGGATTGGGGGAATATCTGACACGCCTTGATAAGTCTGTTTTGGAAAACCAGACGCGTCTGGAAGAGGTTAATTCGACCTCAGCGGAAAGCAGCAAAGAGATCTATCATACATTGGAGAGCAATTTAAAAGAAATTGAAAATAGTTTTTCCAATATCAACAATATCCTGAAGGATTCGTCTACAACGATTCAGGAAAATATTAAGCAGTATCTGTCAGAAAATAACACGGTATTAAATGAGCATTTGACAGAGCTGCAGGAAAATATGACCTCCACGCAGGAGCAGATCTTATTGTCCCAGACGACGATCACGGAGGCAGTGGAAGACCTGAAAACAGTTGTGAAGAATAAATTTGACAATACAACTGTGCAGATAGAAAATACAGAAAAAAATCTGTCCACGCAAATTGATAAAAGTGAAGAAATCATAACAAACCAGCTTACTGAGACGCAGAACCAGTTAAATCAGGTATATGAAAACCTGAATACGACACTGAATGATATTAAGAATGAAGAGAACCAGAACCATCAGGAACTGATCACGACACTGACAGATATGAGCGCGGAGATCAAGCAGACGATGGATGAGAATTTGGTTCAGATTACAAAGCAGAATGAAGAACTGAAGCTGAAGCTGGAAGAAAGCACCCTTATGCTCGAGGGGAAAATGGATGAGATCCATGGAAAGATTGAGGCTACACAGAATGAGATCAAATCCCTTCTGGAGCAGTTTGAGGCAAACAGTTCGGAACAATATGATAATCTGATGGCAGCCATCGATCAGGTAAATGTATCCATTGTCCAGATCAACGAAGATCTGAATAATGCCCATGATGATCTTGTCAGGATTCTGGATAAAATGAAGGCTGAAAATGACAGCCATTTTTCTGATACGATTGCAAAGCTTGAAGCAGTAGAAGGAAATATCAATTCTGCCATTACACAGGATATGGCAGCACTTAACCAGAAAATCACGGAAATATCATCGAATTTTAAAACACAGGTAGAATCACTCCAGCAGAGCATGGACAGCAGCTTTAGTGATTTGAATATGAATCTGGCAAAATCCTTTGAAGCTGTAAATAACACGATCATCAATAATTCAAGCCAAACGGGATCAAACCTTCAGGAATATATTGACCAGATGAAAGAGGAACTGAAAAACAGTCTGAATCAGGTTTTTACATCTGTGAGTAATGGCAAGACCAATCTGGCATCCGCATTGCTCACAAAAGGGGTTTCTGTAGATAATGATGCAACATTTGCAGAACTGAAGGATGCCATTTTAAGAATTCCGCAGAAGCTGGTTATTGGAGTAGAACAAGTACCCGGAACGATTACCTATCATTATCATTACCATACGGACGCATCCGGACAAAATCCTCATACGGAAACATCCCCTACACAGGGAGGATGCTATACAGTGCCGAAATATCATGTCCACAGTGAAGAAAACGGCTGCTATACAATCAGAAGGTATCATCAGCACAATGACAGCTGCCCGGGACATTCGGTATGGGTAGATTGGGTGCCCAATCAGGAGCCTTATTGGGGATGGGTATATGATTGCGGAGACCAGCCGATCAACGCATCTGAAAAGGTGCTGAATTGTTCAAAATCAACATCTACAGTGGATGCTTATGCAGTATCCTGCGGTTGGAGCGACGGACAGATTACAGGGGCGGAAATTGTTTATGATAAGGAACCGTCGAGCAGGAATGTCCTTCAGGAGCTTCCGGAAGAATTTGTACTTCCTGAAGGTGTCGTATTGCCGGAAGAAATCCAGAATCCGGAGGAAATGATACCGATTCCCGAAGATATGCTGGAGGATATGGGATTAAATCCGAATGGACCGGAGGATGAGCAGGAGAACACAGACGGGAGCATGACGGAAACAGAATCGTCAAAGGAGACAGAAACAGAATCCTCTGCGGAAACGGAGTTGGATAAAGAAACGGAATCCTCTGAAGAAACAGAGACGCCATCAGAAGCAGAGACGCCGTCAGAAACAGAAATACCGGGAGAAAGCGGTACGGATGTACAGGCAGAAAACGAGCCGGATCATGAAGAAGAAAGTGAATCGAAAGTACCGCAGGAAACAGCAGAGCATCCGGAGGAAAAAGAAGAGCCAAGAACAGACAGCAGTAAGGAAGAATAAAGAACTTAAGCAAGGGGACATCTGCACCAAAGCAGATGCCCCCGGAAAAAAGGCTCCTGCTTTCCTGCTCAGGCATGTTTAAGACGGAAGCCCCATATATATGATGAAAAAGGATAAAACGATGGACGAGATTAACGTTTACAATGTTTTTCTGGCGGATACCAAAGAAGAAAGAAAAAGAGTATTCAATGAAAAATATGCAGCATTTATCAATATGGATCAGGGGGAACAAAAAAATGATGTATGGGAAAAAGAAAAAAAGAATGATACAATATAGCCGTGCAAAATATGGTTTCTTCTAAATTTAAAGGAGAGATCATGGAAAAAGAAAAAGTTAAGGCGGCGATATACTGCCGTTTATCCGACGAGGACAGGGATAAGGAATCGGAGGGCGATGACAGCAACAGCATCATTAACCAAAAATCCATGCTGATCGAATATGCAGGAGAGCGGGACTGGGAGATCTATGATATTTATTCGGATGATGATTATAGCGGGATTAAGGCGAACCGCCCCGAGTATCAAAGGCTTCTTCAGGATGCAAAGGAGGGGAGGTTCCAGATCGTCCTGTGTAAAACGCAGGCTCGTTTTACAAGGGATGCAGAAGCTGTAGAAAAATATCTGCACCGTTTGTTCCCGTTGTGGGGAATCCGTTTTATAGGGGTAACGGACAGCGCTGATACAAGCAACCGGGGAAATAAGAAATCACGTCAGATCAATGCGCTTGTCAATGAGTGGTACATAGAGGATTTGTCCGATAATGTCAGGGCTGGTCTGACCCGTATGAGAAAAGACGGCAAGCATATCGGAGGGCGGGCGCTGTACGGATATAAAATAGATCCGAAAGACCGGCATCATCTGATTGTTGATCCGGAGGCTGCAGATGTGGTCAGGCGTATTTTTCAAATGTATATTTCCGGGATCGGAAAACAGGAAATCTGCACGATTTTAAATAAAGAAGGGATTTTAAGCCCGTCAGCATATAAAAGGGCAAACGGGATCAAAGCAAACGGGCGAAGCGGAAGCCATCCGGAGCTGTGGAAATGTCCGACGATCAATTATATTCTGGACAATGAAAATTACATAGGGAATCTGGTGCAGGGAAAGCATACGATCATGTCATACAAGGTACAGAAAACCGTCCCGGTTCCGGAAGAAGAGTGGATTATCGTTAAGCAGACCCATGAAGCGGTTATAGATCAGGATACATGGCTGCTGGCAAGAAAGCTGAGAAAGGAAAGAAGCAAACAGGGGAAAACAGGAACATTAAGCCTGTTTGCGGGATTTGTAAGATGCCGTTTTTGCGGGTATAAAGCAGCAACGAACAAGAATCATGATAAGCGCTATCTGATGTGCCCGACAAGACGGCAGCATAAGAATGCCTGCGCAGGATTTTGTATCAGCGAGGATGATCTAAAGGCTGCTGTGCTGAGGGAACTGAAAGCCATTGTTGCTGAACTATATGATGAGGAAGCGGCAGGAAAAGGGCTTATTGAAAGAAAAGTATCTGGGGGGTTTGAACGATTAAAAGAACAATACAGAGAGCTGCAGGAGGAAGGGCAGATCCTTATAAAGGCAAAGACAGATATTTATCTGGATAAAGCGAGGGGAAACATTTCAGATGAAGGATGCAGCGCTTTGCTTGATGAATTAAAAAAGCAGGAAGAGCTTTTGAAGGAGAGGCTGGAGCATCTTGAGCAGAAACTGGAGGCGGCGGAGGCACTTGAAAAAAGCAAGGAAACAAAAGATGAAATTTTGAAAAAATATAGTAGCATAGACAGGCTGAATCGTGGTATAATAACTATGCTAATAGATCATATCGAAATAGGAAAACGCACAAAAGGTGGAGAACCACCGATATATATCTACTGGAATTTCTAACTTCTGAAAAAATCCCAAAGTTGTGTAAATTAAAGCTGATCCATACGGGGTACAGCGCAAAGGAAAACGTAAACAACATCGATACGCCGCATCTGCACTGGGGGCTGGAGCTTATTTTTGACGAATCCCAGAAGGAGTCTGACAATGAGATTTGGATCGACTGTTACCAGCTGACGCGGTTTTTGTACCGGAACCGGAGCGAAACGGAAAAGGTACAAGGGACAAAGGAATGGAGGCGCGTGCTGGAAATGGAAGACCCGGCGGCGGAGGAATGGAAAAAAGGGCGTCAGGAGGAAGCAGGGCGCCGGACAGAGGCTGCGCAGAGCTATGGCTGAACAGATATAAAAAATTTTGGATGTATGCCGGAGGGAATTGTCAAACGGCTGAGAGTGTGCTAGAGTGGGGATAGGAAATTTAGAAGCCGCCCGTGCGGCAAAAGGAGAAATGAAAATGGAAAACAACAAAAGACCGGAGAGCATGGAACGCATCACGACTACAGCTCTCGCAGAAGCATTTATTGAGGAGCAGGTAAAAGAGATCCGCAGCCAGGTAGGCGAAAAGAAGGTATTGCTGGCACTGTCCGGCGGCGTGGATTCCTCCGTTGTTGCAGCACTGCTGATCAAGGCAATCGGAAAACAGCTCGTGTGCGTGCATGTAAATCACGGACTGCTGCGTAAAGGCGAACCGGAAGAGGTGGTAAAGGTATTCCGCGACGAGATGGACGCAAACCTGATCTATGTGGACGCCATCGACCGTTTTCTGGATAAGCTGGCAGGCGTTTGCGAACCGGAGAAGAAGCGTAAGATCATCGGCGCAGAGTTTATCCGCGTATTTGAAGAAGAGGCGCGCAAGCAGGAAGGCATCGAATTTCTGGCGCAGGGTACGATTTATCCCGACATTATCGAGAGCGACGGCGTAAAAGCGCATCATAACGTGGGAGGCCTGCCGGAGGATCTGCAGTTCGAGCTCGTTGAGCCTTTGAAGTTTTTATATAAGGATGAAGTCCGCGTAGTCGGCAAAACGCTCGGCCTGCCGGACAACATGGTTTACCGCCAGCCCTTCCCCGGCCCCGGCCTTGGCGTGCGCTGTCTGGGCGCGATCACACGCGACCGTCTCGAGATCGTGCGCGAATCCGATGCGATCCTGCGGGAAGAATTTGCGAAAAACGGTCTGGACGGCAAGGTATGGCAGTATTTTACGGCAGTGCCGGATTTCCGTTCCGTCGGCGTGAAAAACGGAGCGCGCACCTACGCGTATCCCGTGATCCTGCGCGCAGTAAATACCGTGGATGCGATGACCGCAACCGTGGAAAATGTGCCGTTTGAGCTGCTGGAGCACATTACGGAGCGGATTACGCATGAGGTGGAGGGCGTGAACAGAGTGCTGTATGACCTGACACCGAAGCCGTGCGGGACGATTGAGTGGGAATAAGTTGGAGTATCGTAAAAACCCAGCGTTATGCGGGCTTGCGGCACTTTCAAAAGTCTTTTGATAACAAATTGATAACAGCTGCATAAGAGCCATTATTCTTATAATCCGGTGGTTTTATGGTTAGAGAATGATTGCCAAGCAGTTGTGCAACAAAGTGTTCAGAGCGATATTCTGAACGAATCCATATTATAATTAAGCCCTTAGCTGTGGGTGTGAAACTCATGGGTAAGGGCTTTTTGTTGTTATTTTTTGGAGGTGCTTTTTTGGGGCGTAGGAAGTTCATCGTATATAGAAAGAAATAAATGGTTGTCAAATTAATGTAAAATTGGCTTATAAGAAGGAAATTTTATATTCTCGGGTTTACACCTGTGAAAGTAAAAAATGGCTACAAGTCCAGTATTTATGCGGGATGTAGCCATTCTCCTGTTAGAAATGATTGGTGCTGTTTTTTTGTTTCTTCTGTTTTGGTATTTTTTATTATGCTTCGCATACCCTCAGTGTACAAGGGGACATACGTCCTGAACCGTGAAATTTGTTCGATTTTCTTCGTTGTCCTCAATCGGCGTACGTCTAAGCGATGTTTTTTATCGCTTGTACGCCCTCATTCGTCCGCCTTGAAAATCGAACAAATTTCTACGGTCAGGATCGGAGAGTCGAAAAGTTTTGAATTGGGTCATCTGCAAGGCACGTGATCGACGCGTACAGGGACGTACGCGGAGGGAACGTAACGAAGCAGATGATCCAATTCAATCTTTTCGACCGTATGTCCCCTTGTATACTGAGGGTATCTGATTTTGAGATAAATTCATAATCTGTATGAAAGCCAAATGCCTTGTGCAAGCCATCGGTCATATCGCTTCTTTTATAGGAAGGAATATAGCCGATTTCTTTTGAAAGAAGTGTTACTTGCATGGAACGAAGAGTGCCCTGAATCTCATTGCAGATATAGTTGTTTCTGAGTTTTCTGTGGATTTGAGTAGTAGTTTTTCCGCTGCTTTTTCGGTATGATCGTTTGATATAGGCATATTTGTTATCTGAATTAGCAGTAAGTGAGATATATATGCGAATTGCCCTTTTGTGATATAATTTTTCTATATCATAAAAACATATAAAAACGCACGTATTATTAAAAATGACAAAAAATAAGACATGATTGGATTAAATAAAGGATTTTTGTGATAAGATGTTAAAAAGAAGTGTCAAATATCCGCGCAGCAAAACTTTCAATAGACCTGCGAATGTAACTGCTCGCTGGCAGGCCGGGGAACAGTTACAGTTAAAGGGAAAACCGCGGCATCTGAATGGAAAAAGGGAGAGGCTTCTGGTATAATGATGCTGTCAGGACAGGAAGATATTCCCAGCAGACAAGGGGAGGTAAAAAGATCTAAGAGCAGTTTCGCTATCACTTAGGGGAATCAGGTGCGAAATAGAAGCGATACCCAAAATGCCGGAGGATTCGCACTGAGATTTTAGAGGGGAAAGGAGGTTGATTGAGAAAAAAGAGGCGGTGGGATGAAGAATTTTGTAAGATGTGTGAAAAAAGGGGGTATTAGGGAAAAAATTAGGGTGTTTTGCTGTCGCTCCCTACGCGGGAGCGTGGATTGAAATCCGTATCAGAGTCAACCGTTCTGCACTTCATCATGGTCGCTCCCTACGCGGGAGCGTGGATTGAAATAAAAGACCAGCTAACTGAATTATATAGTCAGTTGTCGCTCCCTACGCGGGAGCGTGGATTGAAATCCACAATAGGAGACGGTGTGCATACTTACAATAGTCGCTCCCTACGCGGGAGCGTGGATTGAAATAGAGAATGGCAACAGCATGCAGATTGCTGGGCGATGTCGCTCCCTACGCGGGAGCGTGGATTGAAATATGATTTATACCTTATCCTCTTTTGTTTTTGAAAAGTCGCTCCCTACGCGGGAGCGTGGATTGAAATAGTATAAGGCGAGAACAGGAGAAATGCAATGATTGTCGCTCCCTACGCGGGAGCGTGGATTGAAATCTGACGAAAATTATGTTTTTAAAGCGTGGAATCCTGTCGCTCCCTACGCGGGAGCGTGGATTGAAATTCTGGTCATACCTCAATCCTCCAACGTTTTGCCTGTCGCTCCCTACGCGGGAGCGTGGATTGAAATTTTTTTCTGGTCTGCCATCATCAGCACCGGGCGACGTCGCTCCCTACGCGGGAGCGTGGATTGAAATCGCCGTCTCCGGATGCTCTGCGCACTGGATCCGGGTCGCTCCCTACGCGGGAGCGTGGATTGAAATATTGTTGGTCGCATCGTTCAGAGGTTGTCGGTGAATGTCGCTCCCTACGCGGGAGCGTGGATTGAAATTTTTGCGTGTTTGTATACCGCCCACGGAAGGATTGTCGCTCCCTACGCGGGAGCGTGGATTGAAATAAGATCAGCTGCAAAAAGTATTGTTCCGTCACTCGTCGCTCCCTACGCGGGAGCGTGGATTGAAATGATACTTATAAGGTTGGAACAGTTGCGAACAGCTGTGTCGCTCCCTACGCGGGAGCGTGGATTGAAATGCTGTTCAAGGTCGTTCATATTTTTGGTGTTAAAGTCGCTCCCTACGCGGGAGCGTGGATTGAAATCACTTGACCACAACAACATCAGAGCCAGTAAATGTCGCTCCCTACGCGGGAGCGTGGATTGAAATCGTGAAAAACTGAGCTCTCAATCTGGGCGGTGTGGTCGCTCCCTACGCGGGAGCGTGGATTGAAATATGCCAACAAAACCATTGCAAAGCCGCCCCGAAAATCACTCCCCATGCGGCTGCATACATAAAGCAAAATATCTTAATAAATATGCAGCTGAAAAAGATGAAGGTAAAAATAAGATCATGAAAATCAATGCGCAGTGGGAAAAGTAAAAAGAAGAATCCCACATGCCTTGCAGATGACCCAATTCAAAACTTTTCAACTCTCCTATCCTGACCGTAGAAATTTGTTCGATTTTCAAGGCAGATGAATGAGGGCGTACAAGCGATAAAAAACATCGCTTAGACGTACGCCGATTGAGGACAACGAAGAAAATCGGACAAATTTCACGGTTTAGGACGTATGTCCCCTTGTACACTGAGGGGAAGGAATCTTTATACCCTAAAATACATACAGAAAAGAAAAAAGAAGAATCTCCCATAGAAGATCAGGGTATCAGAAACACTGATTTCTACGGGAGATTCTTATTTTAAGATTGGGAAGCTAAAAACGGTATGTACCGACAGCTCCGTTTTATGAAAGAAATTTATTCTGCTTTGGTCATAGAAGAAAATTTATACGGCGGTAATGCTGAGCGCATGCAGATATGCGTCGGAGCCGGAGCCGCAGGAAACGGAAATCTTCATGTCTTTTGTCAAAAACTTGCAGTTATTTAAGCTGCTTAAAGAATCCAGTTTAATTTCCATCTGTCCCTGAGGGGTATCCAGATAGAGCATGTCCTCCGTGGATTTTTTGTTGACGGTTCCGGTGGCGGTCAGCGGGGAAGCGCTGTTGACGCTGGCAGAGGAGCCGCTTTTGTCGCCCGTTACATTGACTGCGTGGAGATAGCCGTCGGAGCCGTTATAGAAGGAAACTTTCAGCTTGCGTCCTTCCAGAAACATGATCCCGCGGAGGGTGTTTGCAGAGTTGTCGATGACAAACTGCATCGTCCCTTCCGGGGTATCCAGATAGAGACGTCCCTCTTTGATCTTCTCCACCTTGCCGCTTACGGAAAGGTAGGCGGAATTGTCCCCGTTATTGGAGGAGGAAGAGGCAGAGCCGGTGGAATCTGAGATGCTGATGGCGTGCATGTATGCGTCGGAGCCGCGCCCGCATACGACGCTGTACGTATTTCCGAGCACGAGGAAGGCGCAGCCTCCCATGCTTGTGGTAGAATCGAGGATGATCACCATTTCGCCCTGGGGAGTATCGAAGTGGAGCTTGTTGTCCTTCGTATCCTTGGTCAGCTTGCCGGTAATGGTCGCGGTATTTTTGGTGTCCACGGAGACGTTGCCGACCTGCGTGCCGCTGACGATCTTGGCGGCGTGGAGATAGCCGTCGGAGCCGCCCGTCACATCGACGGTAACGGACTGGCCGGGCAGCAGGATCTTGCCTGCAGTGGTGTCGGTGGCATTCTCGATCTTAATTTCCATTTTGCCCTGTGGGGTATCTAACAGCAGCATTTCGGAAGTTGTGCCGGATTTTACCGTGCCCTGTACGGTGGCGATTACCTCAGCCGCCGAAGCATCCAGCGTGCAAAGCGGGGCAAAAAGGAGTGAGCCTGTCAGGCAGACCGCTGTAAACAACTTTGTAAACCGTTTCTTTTTTATCATAATAAAAAGCCTCCTGATGAAAAGGGATATGCTCCCGGTAAAGCAGGACAAGTCCTGCGGATAATGAAATGATAGCCGATTGCAGGCAGAAAAGCAAGAAAAAACTGCCGTCGGATTTCAGGATCTACATAAGCGGGGCAAACATGAGAAAGATGCTTTCCTGCATTCTTTCTTTGCGGGGACGGCTTAAAAACTGCTCGCGCGTATAGGGCGCGCAGTCGGCGATGTCTTTTTCAAAGAGGGCGGAGTAGCGCTGTACCAGCCCATTGCTGTAAAAGACGCCGCATACCTCGTCGTCTACCATGAGGCTGCGCATATCCATGTTGACAGAGCCGATACAGCAGAGCTCTTCGTCGATGACCATGGTTTTGGCATGGATGTAGCCGTTGTATTTGTATACCTTTGCGCCGTATTCCAGAAGCTGCCCGCAGTACCAGGTAGTGACGGGATCGAGGAAAAAACTGGCTTTGATGCCGGGGATCATCAGCTCGATCTCCACGCCGGATGCGGCGGCAGTTTTCAGGGCGTCCAAAACGGAGGCGTCCGGGATAAAATACGGGGTCTGGATGCGGATTTTTCTGCGGGCGCTGCGCATCATGCTTAAGTAGCACATTTTGACGGCTTCGCGGTCGTTGTCCACCCCGCCGACAATAAACTGGCAGAGCCCGCCGGACTGCGCAGCCGTTCCGGAAAAATCAGGCGTGTTGGAACCAGCAGCCGCGCCGGAAGCAGCATCCCCTGACGGGCAGGGCTGATCCGGAAGGACGGTCTGTGCCATGACGTTTAAGCGGGACACCGCGTCGCTGCGGCCGCTGCGCTTGACGGAGCAGAGCCAGTCGGTGAGGAAATATTTTTCCAGGACGAGGCTGCAGACGCCTTCGAGGCGCACCTGGGTATCGCGCCAGGGATTTTTGACCTTTGCCATATTGGCGTACTGCTTTCCGATGTTCATTCCGCCGATATAGGAAATTTCGTGGTCGATCACGACGATCTTGCGGTGGCTTCTGTAGTGCGTCAGATAGGGCTTTACGCGGATGACTTGCCCGCCGGCATGTGTGAGGGGGTCAAACATTTTGCGGGGCGTGGAGAGATTGGCGATAAAGTCGCACATGACGAGCACCTCTACGCCTTCGCGGGCTTTTTTTGCAAGCTCGTTTACGAACGCCTCTCCGACGGGATCGTGGTGGATCGTATAAAATTCCACATAAATACATTTTTTGGCGGAGCGGATGTCTTTGAAAAGACGCTCGTAGTGGCTTTTTCCGGAAGTAAACAGGGAAGCATCCCGGTAATGGGTCACTTCGCTTCCGTTATATACGGCGTTAAAGTGCATCACCTGCAGGTCTTCTTCGGAAAGAAAGGCGGGGGCGGGCGC